>ENA-OQCE01000689-OQCE01000689.1-human-gut-metagenome-genome-assembly--contig:-NODE-689-length-15969-cov-2.497033_pt1 | contig 15969 bp, 20 predicted proteins | sample MGYA00242495_ERZ504572 | MGnify/ENA primary metagenome ERZ504572 (study PRJEB26092, sample SAMD00036228) | human gut metagenome | host: Homo sapiens | study: EMG produced TPA metagenomics assembly of...
AATTATATGCATCTGCCGCGGCAGTTGTGCCGGAGGAGGAACCCAGACACCTGCGGACGGGCGCAGTTATGAGACCAACGGCAGAGTTTTGGCCCGGTGCACGGCAGCAGTCTTCCGGCAAGACCGGCTGGGAGTTAGATCAGGAGCTGCAGCAGATTTATGCCCGCGAGTTTGGCATGAGCCGCGAAGATATGGAAGATCAGGAGCGGCGCAAGTGGCTGAAAAAGAAATCCGATGCGCCGAAGCCGAATGTGGTAAAATATGATAAAAAAGGCAATCCGATCTATCCGGCGAAGGGACCGCAGGAAGAATATCTGATTGTGGACGGTTACAATATTATTTTTGCATGGAAAGACTTAAACGAACTTTCCCGTGTCAATATTGATTCCGCAAGGGACAAGCTTTTGGATATTTTAAGCAATTATCAGGGATACAAGAGCTGTCCGGTGCTGGTGGTGTTTGATGCCTATAAGCGCAAGGAACATCCGGGTGCCAAAAGCAAATATCACAATCTGGATGTGGTCTACACGAAAACCGATGAGACCGCGGATGCATTTATCGAGCGCACCGTGCATGAGATCGGGCACAAGTACCGTGTCACAGTTGCGACAAATGACGGGCTGGAGCAGCTTACGGTCATGAGTCAGGGCGCGCTGCGCATGTCGGCGGACAATCTTCGGGAGGAGATCGAGCGGCTGAGCCGGCTGGAGTATGAAAATTACCTTGCAAGCCAGAAACGATAAGTTTGAAGAAACCACATACAATATCATTAAAAAATACAAAAAGAATTATCTGTAAAATAACTTGAAAAACAGGAGATATAAAAGGTCGAAAAGCCTTGAATTTTAATAAAAAACACCTGATTATATGAGGAGGAAAATAAAATGTTCGTAGCAGAAGATATGTATCAATTAGGAAGCCAGCGTTCGGCAATCCGTGAATTATTTGAGTATGGCAAGCAGCGCGCAGCAGTTGTGGGAGCGGAAAATGTCTATGATTTTTCCCTCGGAAACCCAACCGTACCGGCACCGGACTGCGTCAATGAGACCATCCGTGACCTGACACAGAAACTGGATTCCATTTCTTTGCACGGATATACTTCTGCACAGGGAGATATCGAGACGAGACAGGCAATCGCAGATTACCTGAACAAGACATATGAGACTGCGTTTTCGGCAGACAATTTTTACCTGACTATGGGAGCTGCCGCATCCTTGTCGGTATGTTTCCGTGCACTTACCACTTCACCGGAAGATGAGTTCATCACGATCGCACCGTTTTTCCCGGAGTATCGTGTGTTTGTGGAAGCCAACGGAGCGAAACTTGTTGTGGTACCGCCTCACACCAGCGATTTCCAGATTGATTTTGAAGCCTTAGAAAAAGCCATCAGCGCACACACCAAAGGCGTGATCATCAACTCCCCGAACAACCCGTCCGGAGCTGTCTATTCGAAAGAGACGATCCGGAAACTTGCTGCACTTCTGACAAAGAAATCTGAAGAGAACGGCACACCGATCTTTATCCTTGCGGATGAACCGTACCGCGAGATCGCATACGATGGCGTGGAAGTACCGTATGTGACAAAATATTATGCAAACACACTGGTATGCTATTCCTACAGCAAATCCCTGTCGCTGCCGGGTGAACGTATCGGCTATGTGATTGTTCCGGATGAAGTGACCGAGAGTAAGACGGTCTATGCGGCAATTGCAGGAGCCGGGCGTGCGCTGGGTTATGTCTGTGCACCGAGCATGTTCCAGAAAGTGATTGCATCCTGTGTCGGCAACACTGGGATATTGAATTATATAAGAAAAACCGCGATCTGCTCTACGATGGCCTGACAAAGATCGGCTATGAATGTTTTAAGCCGCAGGGTGCGTTTTACATGTTTGTCAAGGCGTTGGAGCCGGATGCAGATGCATTCTGCGAGCGTGCCAAGGATCAGGATCTTCTGATTGTATCCGCGACCGGATTCGGCTGTCCGGGGTATGCGCGTGTGTCCTACTGTGTGGATTATGATATGATCGAGCGGTCGTTTTCTGCATTTGAAAAGCTGTATCAGAGCTATCGCAAAGAAATATAGGGAGAAAACGAAATGGCAGAAAAACAAAGGGAACATATCCGCTTTACCGGATACGTGCAGGGCGTAGGTTTCCGCTACCGTCTGTCGCATCTGGCTCAGTACTATGGTGTGACTGGCTGGGTACGGAATGAATACGACGGATCGGTCAGTGCCGAATTGCAGGGTCTGCCGGAAGAAATTGACCAGATCATCCAACAGCTGAAACAGGACAGATATATTGATATTACCGGGATGGATCGGCAAAACATACCACCGGATGAACAGGAAAATGGCTTTCATATCCGGTATTAGCGGAGTGAAAAGGGATGGAGAAATGAAAAAGAATATGATGGTATTTTGGATATGTTTACTGCTTGGAATCCTGAGTGTGATTTATGCGGTAATGGTTCATGCGACCGGTTCCGGCACAGCTTTTTTCCTTATATGGATTGGTATCGGGATCGTGGTGTTTCTGTTTGGAATTTCCGTGTACATGGAAGTGTGGAAAAAGGTTCCGCATCCGATAAAAATCTTTGCAGGAATGATTGTCTGTATCGGACTGCTTGTGTTTTGTATCGTAGAGGGCTGTGTGATCAGCCAGATGCACGCGGATGGACGAGGGGGGCTCGACTATATTATCGTACTTGGCGCACAGGTGAGAAGGATGGTCCGAGTCCAGTTCTTAAATATCGTCTGGATAAGGCTGTGGAATATCTGAATGAAAACCCGGACACGGTCTGCATTGTTTCCGGAGGACAGGGAAGCAACGAGCCGTGGACCGAAGCAGAAGGAATGGCACAGTATCTGCAGGAAAAAGGCATTGATACTGCGCGAATTTTGACAGAGGATCAATCGCAGACAACCGGGCAGAATATCACGAACAGTAAAATGCTGATGAAAGAAGGCACATCCGTTGGCATTGTGACCAACAATTTTCATGTATTCCGTGCCCTACAGATTGCAAAAAAGTACGGACTTTCCGATGTATGTGGAATTGCGGCGGATTCCACACCAAAATATCTGCCGAACAATATGCTGCGGGAATTTTTTGCGGAGATGAAGTGGCTGTTATAGAGAAAAAGGGGAACACCCTGCACAAAGCAGAGGTGTTCCACTTTTTTTCATAACTATGAACCGCAAATGACGGCATTTTATAATCGTTCATGTCGAAATAACTGTAATTCGCGCAATTAACAGCAGATCTTTTTTGAAATGTGGTACTATATTCACAGAGTGAATGCACATCAGACCAGATGTGCCAGAAGTCTGAAAAATGGACACAACGGAGGAAATGCTTATGAAAAAAATGATAGCTTTTGTGATGGTACTGGCATTGGTATGTACCAATGTTCCGGCTAATCTGCATGTACAGACGGGAACAGAGACCGTATACGCGGCACAGGAGACCGCGATCAATTCAGAGCAGGATCTGATCGCCATGCAGAATAACCCGAAGGGAAAATATTATCTGGCAAAGGATATTACAATTACGAAAAAACTGAATATGTTCCCGGATTACAAAGACGATAATGGTGATTACCGTGTGGACAGTTTTATGGGAACGCTGGACGGTAAGGGGCATAAGATCAAAAATTATGCGGGAATCGGGTTGTTTGATAATGCAAAAAATGCAACCTTTAAAAACATTATCATGACAAATGTTACGATAGAAGGAACTGAGAGTGCCGCAGCTTTGGTATATAGTGCGACAAAATGTACATTTACCAATATTACAGTATCCGGCAGTACAAAGACAGCGGCGCAGGAATTGTACTTCATGATGAGAACTGTAATTTTACCGATTGTACCAGCAAGGTCGATGCCAATATTAAAGCAGAATCGAAGGAAATTTGGATCAGTTTTGCAGGAATCAGCCAGGGAAGTGCTGGCAGTACTTTCAAGAATTGTAAGAACAAAGGAAATTTGAAAGTGACCAGTGAGTCTGTTGATGATCTAAGCTATAAGTTATATGGTATTACAAGTTATGCAAAAAGCATGGAAAACTGTTCCAATTCCGGCAATATTACGATTGTAAACACAGAAAAAAATGATCCGGAATATGGACCGGCTTTAACCGCTTGTGGTGTTATAGAGGAGTGTAGAAAAAAGATTACAGGATGCAGCAATACCGGAAATATCTCAGTGACAAATAAAGGCGGTAAAAAATCAACGACAAGGGCAAAGATAGCCGGTGTGTTCAGTTCGTCAGCGAAAGCAGCCAGCCGCTGCTATAACACGGGAAATATTTCCTATAAAGGTGCCTGTACGGATTACTCGCTTGATAAAGCGATCTGGGTTCAGGGCGTTGGCACCGGAAATGGAACAAGTGAATGCTATAATACTGGAAAAATTACAGTTAAGCTGACAAGCGGAACGGCTTGTGTGGGTGGTGTAAGCTATGCCGGAACAAAACTTAAAAATTGTTATAATACCGGAGCGGTAAGCCTGACCGGAAATGGTCTGGTCGGTGGTATCGCGGCAGAGTTCTATTCTGGTTACAGCAATTATAATACCGGTAAAATCTCAGGAAAAGGCAAAACGCTTTACAAAGGTGAGATTGCCGGAAATGCCGGATACAGCTACTTGGACGGTGTGACTGTCTATGATAATTATTATACTGGTTCTGGCAAAAAAAGCGGATCGGAGAGTACATCCTGGAAACCATATCAGTCCAAAGCCAAAAAAGTATCTTCGATCACATTCGGAAACTGCTCGAAGCTTTCTTCCAAATACTGGACATACTCAAACAAACATAAAAGGCTGATCTTAAAGAACAACAAAGAAGCATAGGAGGAATGTATATGAAAGTAAAGAAAAAAATAATCCTGCAAATAGGAAAAAATTTGTGCAGTCTGGCACTGGTACTTATTATGATGATCTGCATCCTACCGCAGATGACCGTAAAAGCAGACAATGTGGGTACGACAGAGGAAAAACTCGAGGAAGACTGGGGGGCAATGAGTTCAGCAGCCGGCAAAATGAATATGACCAATACAACAACCAAAGCACAGGTCATGGAAGTAATTACTGCTGCAGCAAAAAACGGAACCAAAGCAGAGTGGAAATCGTTCCGCAAAGTAGATGCAACTTATGAAAGTAAGGGAGGCGTTACAGCCTATCTGAATCTGTCACTGGATGGAAAGACAAGGGAACTTTATATCAATGAAGTGATTCCGACATTGGGAAACAACCGACCGGAAAAAGGAATTGCCGTTTCTGAGGATGAATGGAACATTTTGCGGCTGACCAATATTGAGCGTGCAAAGGAAGGGAAAAAGCTTCTTACCATGCCGGCAGCACTGCAAAAAGCAACCGCAGTCCGTGCCAGGGAAAATGTCAACAATACACAGCCAGCACATACCAGACCAAATGGAACCAGCTACAAGACTGCCGTTCCGTCTTCCTTTAAGAATACCGGACTCGGCGAGAATATGTACAAATGTACAAAAACTGTTACGGCACAGCTTGCGATGCGTGGATGGATGAACAGTGCCAGTCATAAGGCAAATATTTTACGGGAAAATTATCAGTATCTGGGCGTTGGAACTTATAAGACAGAGGCAGTGCAGATCTTTGCATCTTCCAGTAAGAAGATCAAGTCCTACACAACAAGCACCGGAAAGACCACTTTTGCAGATGAGGAGGCAATGGCTGGCGAATATCTGATCTGTACGGATCAGGCAGGTGTGAAATCGTATCTGCCACTTGATACAAACTATATGAAAAAAGTAAAGGGCGGCTATACGATCAATCTGAATGCGACAAAGACCGTGAAGATCAAGATTAAAAATGCATCTTCCACCTCCTCGTACACCGATGTGGATGCTGCCGATGCCAAGGCAGTTGCATGGGTGGTAAAAAACAAGATCATGGAGCCTACCAGCAAGAACGAATTTTATTCCAAGGCAATCTGCACCAAGGGTGATGTATTTAACGCTTTGTACAAGGCAAACGGATCTCCGACACCGAAAGCATTAAATCATTTCCCGGATGTCAAGAGTACGGACAGTTACTATAAAGCTGCATTGTGGGCAGTGGATAAGGGGCTGATTGAGTATGGAATCTTTGAAGGAAAATATGCTTACCAGCGTGGCTATGCACTGTATTATGTATGGCAGAGCATCGGTGCACCGAAAGCATCCAAGAAATCAACATTTACGGACTACAAGGACTGGGTATTTTATGCGGATGCGGTAGCATGGGCCGAGTCCAAGGGCATCATCAAAGACAATGGTGATCATAAATTCAGACCGGACGATGCCGTTACGCGTGTGGAACTTGCAAAATTTATCTACTATGCATATAAATAATTTTAAAGTAAATGGACGACAAAGGAGGACTGGTTATGGTGAAACAATTTAAGGAAACATCAATAGAAGGAAAAAGGCTGCTGCATCTTGGAATGGCAGCATGTATGCTTTTGCTGGTCATGGTAATCTGTCATGCAGAGCCTGTTTTTGCAAAGAACTTCGAAATGGATCTGGATGCAAATAAGGTAACTTACACACTTACAGAAGCAAAAAGCGGTGAAATAACGTTTGGTGCGGCAAACACTACCGGGTACATTTATGTCGGAAAAAAGCCGGACACATTTGTTGTAAAAAACAGCACAGATAAAGTTATCCGCGTTGGTATGTGGGTGGCTGCAGAAAGTCCGGTTACAATGTCATGGTATGCGGATTTCGGACCGGCGCTGACGAGCCAGACGATCGGCCGGAGTGCAACAGCAGTTATTACAGGACAGACTGCAAAACCGGGAGAAGAGGTAGCTATACAGTATGCTTATATGGAGGCGGAAAACAAGAATGTGAAAACACTGCCACGGCTTCAGGTTATAGCAAGAATCACCGTTACGGATGACCCGGTGTATGAGACAGTTATCAATAAGGCACCAAAGATTGAGGTAACGAAGATGTCTGCAGATCAGGTTGGTATTCAGGTGGATGTCAATAATGGTGGAGCAGATACCAAAGGTGCTTCAAAGATTTATGTTTATAAGGGATCAAAAAAGATCAAGACAATTACAAGTAAGGCGACAGATATATATACATTTACTTATAAGGCAAAAGGTGCCGGTTCGGCAAAATATAAGGTAAAAGTCGAAATGACTAAAAACAAAAAAGATGCCAAGACCAGTAAGCTGGTTTCTCCAAAGGCAAATGTATATTCTGTGAAGGTCAGCACGAAGCTGAGCGACTATGAACAAAATGATATGCTGTTTGTAACAAAATCTCTTTCTTATAGTGGAAATACTCTTATTGTAAAGGGATATACGGTAAATACGATGGGTGTAGATCTGGCTTTCCCAATCTATACACGGGCTTCTTATCCAGGAAAAATGCTTTTTGAGTATGAAACACCGGAAAATAAAGTGATTAAGAAGGGTATTCACAAGTATACAATCAAGGTTAAGAATGTGCCGGTTGTAGATTTACGGCACTGTGGAATCAATTTTGCATAATTACGGTGGGATGACACGAAAATATCTGCCGGAATTTTTGGAGGAGTTTAAGTTATTATGATAAAACAGGGAGCACCCTGCATAAAGCAGAGGTGTTCCCTGTTTTTTCACACTGTCCGGCCAGATGTGTAAAATCGTGTGAAAAACGGAGGTAATGTTTATGAAAAAAATGGCAGCTTTTCTGATGGCGTTTACTTTGGTATGTACCAGTAGCCCGGCGGATCTGCATACGGGCGCAGCAACCGAAACCGTTTATGCAGCGCAGGCAGTCGCAATCAGTTCCGAGGAAGATCTGGTTGCAATGCAGGAGAATCCGGATGGAAATTATTATCTGGCGAAAGATATCACAATTAAGGGGAATCTGAATCTGTTTCCGAATTATTATGATTATGATACAAAGGTGCAGCACGAGGAGTGCTTCATGGGTTCCCTGGATGGCAAAGGACATACGATTAAGAACTATACGGGAATGGGACTGTTCAACAATGCAAAAAATGCAACGTTTAAAAACATTGTTATGACAAATGTGACGATTCAGGGAAAAGAACTGGGAGCAGCCCTGGTATATCAGGCAGAAAAGTGCAGGTTTTCCAATATCACAGTATCCGGAAAAGCGACAATCGGTGGTGCCGGAATTGTCGATAGCGCACAATCCTGTGATTTTACCGATTGTACCAGTAAAGTTAATGCAGATATTAAAGTAACGGATGCGCTGCCAGGTTTTTTTGCCGGAATCTCCTGGGGAGATGAAAATTCCAATTTCAGGAATTGCCGGAATCAGGCAATATCACATTGACAGGAGCACGGAATGAGGATACTTCGTTTTCGGTATATGGTATTGCCATGATCACGAAGAAAATAGAAAAGTGTGTCAATACCGGAAATCTTACAATTAAGAATACAGCAAAGGGAGATGCAGGATTCGGGCTTGAATTTGAGGCTTGCGGTGTTGCCGGCTCGTGTTATGGACAGGCTAAGGGATGTGGCAATACCGGTAAAATTTCTGTGACAAATCAGGGAGGAAAGACCTCGCGCGCAGTAGTCAAAGTGTGTGGTATCGAAGCGTCCGCTGTAAAAATTAAACAGTGCTATAACAAGGGGGCGGTTTCCTTTACCGGTGTCTGCTCCGGAAGAGACTATGAAGGAGATAATGAAGTTGCGGGTGTAGGATTTGCAGCGTCAATGAGCGAATGTTACAATACCGGAAAGATTACCGTCAATACGAAAAACGGATTTACCAATGTTGGCGGTGTAAGTTACTGTGGAACGAAGATTAAAAACTGTTATAATACAGGAACGGTCAGCCTTACCGGAAAAGGTTATGCAGGTGGTGTTGTCGGAGAATTCAGCGACGGAAGCTGCAATTACAACGTAGGAAAAGTTACGGCAAAAGGAAAATATGCCTTGCTGGTGAGATCGCCGGTTATGTATCAGGGGAAAACACAGTATCGGATAATTATTATACCGGTTCCGGAAAGAAGAGCGGACGCGAGTATACAAGCTGGGTACCATATCAGTCAAAGGCAAAGAAAGTTTCTTCCATTACGTCAGCAAACTGTCCGAAATTGTCATCAAAGTACTGGACCTATTCCAGCAAGCATAAGAGACTTATCTTAAAGAATAACAAAGAGGCGTAAGAGAGAATGTGTATGACCTTGTTCCGACACCGGGCGAAGGAAAGGAAAAAGTTATGAAAGTTACCAACCGAAAAAGAACCGTCATAGTCATACTGATAATGGCGATGCTGATCACGCTGGTGCCGACGGCAAACGTATCGGCTGAATCCAACGCTTATATGACGGAAGATCCGAATGCCGATCTTTATCCATTCCCGTTAGACATGAAAGTTCTGTCGTAATATCTGTACGGCAGTGAGGAAAACACGAAGGGGAAAGTATATGCGACCTATGGACGCGCGATTCCGAAAGAATGGGTGCCCCGTGAGATGCCACAAAGCCTTAAAAACTATGGGGTCAAGCTCATGCCGTGGTTCACACCCAGACAGCAAAAGTCTATTTTTATCCGGGTGAGACATCTGTCAACTACCATAAAAAGCGGATTGAGGAACTGAGTCAGACTGCCCAATGATGCAATTATTATTGACAGTATGACGTCATATAAGGGGGAAGCCGTGACTTTGAAGAAAGGCAACGGCAAAAATCATAAAGTGACAGTGCCTGCTACCAGCATTGTGTGGGACGGTAAAGTAGTGGGAATTCCATGTTATAAGATCGATGGAGCATATTATGTGTCAGCGGCAGCAATTGCAGAATTGACAGACTCACGCTTCGAAGATACTCATTATGGATGGAGTATAGCACCACTCCTGCCGAACAAAATAGACGTTTATGGCCAAAATTAAAGAAACATGGAATTTGTGTTGCGGTGAAGGTGAGGAAAACGATTGATATTCTGTTTGAAAAATGCTACAATATTACCAGATTTTGTGAAAATCCGCTAAAAGCAGAAGATGACTGGATAAAAGACTATGCACTGGAAGAGGAAATATGATAATTATAATTGCAGTGCATTTTATGAACCATCCTATGTGATAGCAAGGGCATATCAAAATGGAAGATTTTCATTTGGTGGGAGGGATAAGATGAAGAAAAAAATTGCGTTGATAATCACAATTGCGGTATGCATAGTATCCGTATCAGCAAATGTTTATCAGTACAGGGTGATACGGAACAAAGACGCCCAGATTGTATGGAACCAAACGACAGAGGATCAGATGTTTCAGGGTATTCTGGGACACATACAGGAGGAGATTTTATATTTACAAACATGTGAGCCGGACGAAAAAAGATTTTAGGATCGGGGTGGCGTTTGGGTATTGCCGTGAGGCTGTAAACGCGTATATAACAACAAGTTATGGGGCATCATGGAAGGAACATGATCTTCAATAGATGGTGTCTGAGTTTGAAGGGTATCTGGAAAATTTACAGTCCGATGAAACACAGTGGAAAAATGCAAAGAATGGTGACTTAGATCGGTTGTATGATGCGTGGTCAGAGGTACTTACGCAGATCGATAAGGGAAAGAAAGCCCGTGTTGCAGCAGCTTCAAAAGTGAGACAGATTTTGAAAAATTGTGCAACGTCCCCAACCTCATAATGAGAAATTTTCGTTGAATTCGACCTTTGAATGCCCTCTTTTCCTTGTGGTACAATAGAAATACAGGGAAAAGGGGGAATTATCTTGTATCAGATAGGAGAATTTATTGTCAAAGCTGCAAACGGAGTATGTGAGGTAAAGGATCTGGTGCATCTGGATTTTTCAGATACAGATTCTAAAAAACTGTACTATCACCAGCAATGATCCGGAGCGTCTGGTGGGGATCATCAAACTGATCTGCGACCGGAAAGAAGAGCGTGTCCGGCAGGGCAGAAAAGTTACGGCGGTGGATGGGCGTTATTTTAAACTGGCAGAGAATCTGCTGTATGGGGAACTGGAAGTGGCACTGGATAAAGACACAGAGGAAATCCACAGGCTTATTCAGGAGCAGTGTGGGTAATCCCATAATTTAATCGTTTTAAGCTTCCCTTCTGGAAGGTATATTCCGGCGTGTGAAACGGATAGGTGACTTCATCTTCATAATACCATGGGTCATCTTCGTGCGCCGGATTTTTTAATACATGAAATTGTTGTGCCGGCATATATCCCTGTGCAAGCAGGAAGCTTTTTTGCCGTCTGCATTTTCGCACAGATCAACGACCATCACAACATGCCCCGGATTTCCGCCTTTTAAAAACACATCTCCCACCTGCAGATCAGATAGCGGGATCGGCTGTGCTTCGGTATCCATGGAGGCGGTACCGGCATAAGAAAAAACGATACGCAGATAGTCTTTCAAACTGTCGTAGGAAGTGTCCGGCTGTGCACTTTTGATCCAGCTTACATTATTTCCGTTTACACGGATACGGTAACCGTCTGCCCACTTCGTATACTGGGCGTCAAATCCATTCGTAAAATGAAAAGCAATGCGATCGTATTGCTTTGTACTCCAAAAATATTCTGCATATACCCGGATGGCGGAATCCGCGCATTGCTGGAGATCCTCATGTTCAAGTGGGAGATCAAATACGGCAACATGAGCCTTTTGATTGCGTTTTTTACTGCCGTCATATAATAGAACGGGACTTTGATCAGGCTCCATGGCATAGTTTCGCAAAAACTCTGCAAGACTTCCGTCGGCTTCTTTGGTTCTTGTGTAACCGTCCGATGTGTGGATGCGGCTTTCTAATGTCATGCCGGAAGCGTCAATCAGAGAAAGCGTGGAAGAAGTTTCCGTTTCTGTTGGTCCGGCCTGCGGTTCTGTCTGTCTGGAAATAGTTTTTTGTGAATCCGTCTGTGAATGGCTGGCATGACAACCGGTGAACGTGATGCCAAGGGATAGGATGCCGATTCCGAATAATAATCTTTGTACTAATTTTTTCAATGTTTTCTTCCTCATTTAAATATAATCTATGACAGAGCATACCACACTTTTGGAGAAAATAATAGAAATTGTTCTTGACAGGTAAAAACGTGTTTGATAATGTTATTTCATAAAGTTATATTGTTTCTGAATATTATATTAGTAAATGTCAACAGGAACAAATCACGGGGGATTCTCCCACGACTCCATGAAATTTAAAAAACAGAATGAAGGGTTACATGATAACTTGACATACTACTATTGAATAGGGTAATGTAAAGGAGAAAAGATGGTCAGAACATTTATACAGACACGCGAATTTTCCAGGAATTGGGATAAACTTGGGTTTAAGGATGAAGATTTAAGAAAGCTGGAATTAGAATTGCTGGAAAATTCTGATTTACATCCGGTAATAAAGGGAACAGGAGGACTTCGAAAGATCAGAATTCCTTTTGCAAATGAAGGGAAAAGTGGCAGTGCCCGTGTTTGCTATGTGGATTTTGTGGTTCAAGAGGTTATTTATTTGATTACCGTGTATTCTAAAAATGAAAAAGAAAATCTGTCGCAAGCTGAACGTAATGGTATCAAAAGTTTAATTGAACAATTGAAATTGAAGTTATAGGAGAAGAAATAATATGAGCGATGTATATGAAAGTATTGTGGCTGGATTACAGGAAGCCATTGAGGATGCAAAAAGTAAAGAAAAAAAAACTTCCGCGCCGTGTCGTGACAGTTGTTCCTGTTAAGGAATACAATGCCAGCGAAGTAAAGAAGATTCGTAACGAAACCGGAATGTCGCAAAAGACATTTGCAAGTTATCTTGGTGTTTCCTGTAAGACTGTGGAGGCATGGGAATCTGGAATCAATCATCCGTCAGGTGCAGCAAGCCGTCTTCTGCATATGATGGAGATGGATCGAAATCTCACAAAAGAATTTCCTTTTGTATCCATAGAGGAATAATAAATAATACATGAGTGTTTTCCAAAAACTGGAAGACACTCATTTTTATTGAGAAAAATAATTCTTGCATAATACCCACAGGGGGTATATAATGCGATGCAGAAGGATACCCATACAGGGTATCGGACAGAGAGGAGACATAATCCGAATGGAAAAAGAACATACTTGTGAATGCTGTAAGAAAAAAGAGCGTTCCGAGAAGGAACGGAAAGATATGATCAATCGCCTGAGCCGCATTGAAGGACAGATCCGCGGCATCAAAGGCATGGTAGAAAAAGACTGTTACTGCCCGGATATCATCACACAGGTAGCGGCTGCCAATGCGGCACTTAACAGTTTTAATAAAGTCCTGCTGGCACAACACATCCGTACCTGCGTCGCAGATGGTATCCGAAACGGCGAGGACGATAAAGTAGACGAATTAGTAACGATGTTACAAAAATTAATGAAATAAGGAGACAACTATGAAGCAATATGAAGTGACCGGCATGAGCTGTGCGGCATGCTCTGCCGCGTGGAAAAAGCCGTCTCCAAAGTGCCGGGTGTGACTTCCTGCTCCGTCAGCCTGCTGACCAACTCCATGGGAGTGGAAGGCACGGCGAGTGATCAGGAAATCGTAAATGCAGTCGTTGCGGCCGGATACGGCGCAGCACCCAAAGGCGCAAAAAAAGAACAGACTGCAGCAGAAGAGGAAGAAGCATTAAAAGACCACGAGACACCGAAACTGCGCAAGCGTCTGATCGCATCGGTCATCTTTCTTGTCGTGCTGATGTATTTTTCCATGGGACATATGATGTGGGGCTGGCCGGTACCGGCTGCCATGAAAGACAATCATGTGGCAATGGGAATGTTGCAGATGCTTTTAACCATCATCATCATGGTGATCAACCAGAAGTTCTTTGTGAGCGGTTTTACCAGCCTGCTCCACGGCGCACCAAATATGGATACACTGGTGGCACTCGGCGCCGGAGCATCGTTTGGATACAGTACGTATGCCCTGTTTGCCATGACCGGAGCGCAGGTGCGCGGCGATATGGATGCAGTCATGGGATATATGCATGAATTTTATTTCGAGTCCGCGGCCATGATTCTGACACTCATCACCGTCGGAAAAATGCTTGAATCCCATGCAAAAGGCAGGACAACCGATGCCTTAAAAAGCCTTATGCGGCTGGCACCGAAGACCGCAACGGTGGTGCGGGACGGACAGGAAGTTACTGTGTCAATTGCAGAAGTGCGGCAGGGGGATATCTTTGTCGTGCGTCCGGGGGAAAATATTCCGGTCGATGGAATTGTTATAGAAGGTAGCAGTGCGGTCAACGAGGCAGCACTCACCGGAGAGAGTATTCCGGTCGACAAACAGAAAGGCTCCTCCGTCAGCGCGGCAACGACGAACCAGTCCGGGTTCCTGCGCTGTGAGGCAACCCGTGTGGGAGAAGACACCACGCTTTCCCAGATCATCAGGATGGTGTCGGATGCGGCAGCCACCAAGGCGCCGATTGCAAAAATCGCCGATAAAGTATCCGGTGTGTTTGTACCGACGGTTATCACCATTGCAGGAATCACGGTCATCGTCTGGCTGCTTGCCGGAAAAGATATCGGGTTTGCACTGGCGCGTGGCATTTCCGTGCTCGTTATCAGCTGTCCGTGTGCACTGGGACTTGCAACACCTGTAGCGATCATGGTCGGAAACGGCATGGGAGCCAAAAACGGAATCCTTTTCAAAAATGCCGTGGCACTGGAGAATGCAGGAAAAACGCAGATCGTAGCATTGGACAAGACCGGAACAATCACAACCGGGGAACCGCGTGTGACGGACATTCTCCCTGCAAAGGGATATACGGAGCGGGAGCTGATGCAGCTTGCTGCGGATCTGGAGAGCTCCAGTGAACATCCGCTGGCAAAGGCGGTTATGGAGCATGCAAAGGCAAGCGGTATTTCCAATACTGCAGTGCACGATTTTCAGGCATTGCCGGGCAACGGACTTTCCGCGGTGCGCGGAGAAGATCTGCTGCTGGGTGGAAGTGTTTCTTATATGCAGCAGAAGGTAAGCGTGGACGCGGCCATGACAGAACAGGCAAAGAAACTGGCAGAAGAGGGAAAAACACCGTTGCTTTTTGCCAAGAATCATACCTGTGCCGGTCTGGTTGCCGTAGCAGACACGATCAAAGAGGACAGTCCGCAGGCGGTAGCTAAGCTGCGTGAGATGGGAATCCGAGTCATTATGCTGACCGGGGACAACGAGCGCACAGCAAAAGCCATCGGCGCACAGGCAGGAGTGGACGAGGTGATCGCAGGTGTTCTGCCGGAAGAAAAAGAGGCGGAGATCCGCAAACTCAGAGAACATGGCAGAGTTGCCATGGTCGGAGACGGTATCAACGATGCACCGGCACTGACGCGTGCAGACACCGGAATCGCCATCGGCGCCGGAACCGATGTGGCCATTGATGCGGCATCCGTTGTTCTGGTAAAAAGCCGTCTGCGGGATGTCCCGGCAGCAATCCGTTTAAGCCGCGCAACGCTTCGGAATATCCACGAAAATCTGTTCTGGGCATTCTTTTATAATGTAATAGGGATTCCACTTGCGGCCGGAGTGTGGTATCCTGTATTTGGATGGAAATTAAATCCGATGTTTGGCGCGGCAGCCATGAGTTTATCGAGCTTTTGTGTCGTGACCAACGCATTACGGCTGAACCTGTTTTCCGTACATGGAAAAGCAAATAAAAAGGCTGTACCGGCAGCAAAACCGACAGAAATGAAAATAAGCGAAAGTGAGGAAACAAAAATGACAAAGACAATGCATATTGAAGGAATGATGTGTGGACACTGTGAGGCAACCGTAAAGAAAGCACTTGAGGCACTTCCGGAAGTAACATCTGCAGAAGTCAGCCATGAGGCTGGCACTGCCGTTGTGACCTCATCCATGGAAGTGGCAGATGATGTATTAAAGAAAACGGTAGAAGAGAAAGATTACAAGGTTACAGCGATTGATTAAGAATGTTACAGCGGTCCAATGGAACGTGGAGCCGCCTGTTTCCATCGGAGAAGGGTGGAGTGGAACATGTAT
>ENA-OQCE01000692-OQCE01000692.1-human-gut-metagenome-genome-assembly--contig:-NODE-692-length-15957-cov-2.080354_pt1 | contig 15957 bp, 16 predicted proteins | sample MGYA00242495_ERZ504572 | MGnify/ENA primary metagenome ERZ504572 (study PRJEB26092, sample SAMD00036228) | human gut metagenome | host: Homo sapiens | study: EMG produced TPA metagenomics assembly of...
AACATGGATGGCGATGTCCATATTCATCCATGCAATCCTGTGCAGGATCTTTCATGCAAAGATGTACAGCTGCTTTTTTGAATGTCATTGGCAATGCCAGGATATTAGGTTCCTGACCAACATATTTCTTCTTGGCATCTTCCAGTGCTTCTTCAAATGTAGCTCTTGTTTTTAATCCCATTCCTCTTGCGTATCCTGGTTCCTCAGCACCTACAATATAGATTGCACTGGTATTCATTTCTGCAATATGTCCACAGGACATCATAGAGAAACCATGGAATGGATGGAATGCATTTGTATAACGATATTTACGGATATATTCTTCATTTGTAGCAAAATACTCACCAAGACGGTTCATATCCGGCAGAGTATTCATATGATCATGCTGGAACAGATCATATAATTCTCTTAAATATGGCCAGCGCTCATCATGGAAATATCCATTACATATAGATGAACAGATGATTACACAGTTATCACTCATAACTCTCTTAAATCGAAGCACCTGTGCACTTAAAGCCTGCATCATCATGATCGGGTTGGTTCCCATTCCATCACCATAATGGAAATTCTGTGGCATACCAAATACGAGTACATCATATTTCTTTTCTGCCCAATGTACATAAGTTCTCTTGTCAGCAAGTTTCCAGCTGATTGGCATCATTTCCTTGGCATAACCAGAATAGATTGCGATCTGTCTGGACTGTGTATCCAGTACTGCATCACAGCAGAAGAAAGGATGTCCCATTTTTTCTTCCATATGCATACTGATCTCATCAAACTTGTTACGCATCAGACTTCCACCATTAACCGGTGTAAAATCATCTCTGTGCATAACAGACGGTACATGATGACTTGCGATACATCTCCAGTTAGTGATACCTGTTGCACTGTGTTTGTATCCACCTGAATATCCGCCATAAGGATTTCCCTGTACATGACCGATAAGAATTGGAATATCACATTCAAATACATATTTATTCATGTACACCGGATCCCCTCTGTGAGTGTTCCCAGATATACCATATGCTCCTGATCTTCGCTGTCATGACTGATGATCTGCCCTGTATGCCAGAATTCATTAAATAATTCTTCTCCAAAGATAGCTTTTGCATCTGCTTCTGTACTTCTTGGATGAAGTCCATTGGAAATAATAAAAAGAATATCTTTCTTTTCAATACCTGCAGCATATAATTCTTTTAAAATATATTTAATACTTAATTTTCTGTGGCTGGTAGCCTGCTCTCCGCCTTTTACACGGTCCGGAACAACGATAGTAACTGTTTTTCCAGGTCCTGCCAGTTCTGTTAAAGTAGGCATTCCAATAGGATGAGCCAAGCTTTCCAGATAAGCAGCCTCAAGCTGATCTTCCGGAATGTAAGCCGGATCTTTTACAGTCTCTCCTGGAATAAATACATCAGTATTGTCCGGCAGCTCAGCCGCCATGGTTCCCTGTCCATACTCAAAATTAAGTTTCATAGTAAATCTCCCTTCATTATATATGCTTATTTATTATTTTCTCTACCCATATAGAGACGGATAATTTCAAGGTACTCTTCCGGATAGTATCCAATCTCACCCTGGAATCTTGTCAGTGCGATCAGACCACCATCAATCTCATCAATGGAAGCAAGCATTTCTGCGTTATCCTGTTTCAGACCACCGCCATATACAATGTCCATACCATTTGTCTTTTCTTTTACAAATTTTGCAATTTTGGTAATGTATTCTTTACCTGCCGGTGTTTTTCCCGGTCCTATGGACCAGATTGGTTCATATGCAATCACAACTTTTGAAGTATCTACATCTTTGAGACCAATTTCAAGCTGTTTTCCAAGAACTTCCTGCCACTGCTCCTGTTCCTCACTCTTTTCACCAATGCAGTAAAGAACTTTCATTCCTCTTTCAATCGCACATTTGATTTCCTGATTCAGAAGACGATTTACAGCATCTGTATCTGTAACACCTGCTTCTGCGAGAATTCCTGCTTTGTCATTTCTTTCTTCGCAATGTCCGATAATAGTAGTCTCACATCCCGCAGCAACCATAGCTGAAGCCGGTCTATTTGTAGTAAATGCACCAAAATTTCCACCAACTGCAGTATCTGCTCTGAATACACTCTGGCATCCAATCTGAACAGGGCTTCCTTCTGTTTTTGCAGCCACTGCATTCAGAAGATGCACCTCTGGAAAATACATACCAAATTCTACTTCAGTAGGATCATATGTTTTTAATTCCTCCTGTGTATTTTTTACGATACAGGACGCCCAGTCAGCAACTGGAGCCAGACGGTTTACACCTCCGAATTCCACTGGGACATCAAATCTTTTTAAATTCAGATAAATATGTTTCATAAGATTCTTACCTTTCTCTTTAACAATATTAACAAGCAAATATCTGCCATCCGCTTTCGCTGTCTGCTCATACTCTCCATAAAAACTCACGACAAAAGGAGATAGCTTCCAGCACATATCATAAAAATATATACTGTTTTTTTTGATTCCGGCCATAGTAAGTCGTCGAAACAAAAACATTCCGCCTGCTGTCCCAACCGCTGTTCCTGCCAGTGCTGCTCCAACTAAAGGCAGCATAGATCCCGATACATGACCCTGAAATACATGAATCAGAAAAATACTGATCGTATTGATTGTAAAAAACATCTGAAGTGTAGCATTATATTTTTCTTTATCATCTGTTACAGAAAGAAAATATGCTACCATGGGCGGACCTCCGATGTTAAAAAGTCCTCCACAAAAACCACTGATTGCACCGGCAACCAGACCGGAAACAAGGCTGGCCTTCAGATGAACTTTACTGCTGAAGAAGATAAAATATACAGCCAGAATCAGAAGTACTGTTCCCATGATTTTCGACAGAACATCTTCATCCAGAGCCATCAGCGTGTTCACACCCAGAAAACTGGTTACTGTAGCCATGATCACAGGCGGCAGAAGGAGTTTCCAGTCAATAAACTTCCACAGCCTTACAGCAATGTAAATTACCATAAAGAAAGCTGCAATGGCTTCCAGTATGGAGGCTGTATAAAAAGGCATGAACATGGGCCATATAGCCATACAGATGATCGCATAACCGAATCCACTGCTGCTCTGTACAAAACTTCCCGCAAAGGCCACCAGTGCAGTCAATATATACATTTCATTTACATACCCTTTTTGATCAAGTCCCTTACGATAGCGTTCTGCCATTTCATCCAGGCTTGCCATCTCTACCAGAGGAGCCTTTCCATAAGAGCCAAATTCTACGATCAGAGTACCAATCGCTTCTTTTACCCCCTTTTCAACTACAGCCATAAGAGCAGCAACATCCTCATCCGGAATAATACCGTACATAACAGTGTCCATGATAGGTGTCAGGAATGCACGTGGATCAAACTGCTCTTTCTTTGCTTCCAGAAGACGATATACCTCGCCAATAGACTGGCTTTCTCTCTTTTCAGGATGATTTGCAAAGAATTCTTTCATATTTCTTGTAACAGCAAGACGGATATCTGTATCTACATTGATCTTGCCGATTCCGCATGGAATTGCAGCTTTCAGTTCGTCAATAGAAATTCCGTAAGCATTCTGGATATTTCCACCCAGTGCATTGATCTCATCTACAATATATTTTGGTACAGTTGAAGATCCATGAGATACCAGTACCCCGAAAATGCCTTCATGCATCATACATTCCTTGATGGCAATAGCGATCTCTTTTCGTAATTTGACATTTTTTCCTTTGGATGCACCATGCATGGTTCCATAAGAAATTGCAAGTGCATCAACACCTGTTTTCTTAAAGAACTCGATAGCTTTCAGAGGATTGGTATAAGTAGAAGTAGTTGAAAATACATGATCTTCCACGCCGGCCAGAACACCGAGTTCACCTTCTACGGAAACACCTCTCTCATGTGCATATTTAACAACTTCACGGGTCAGTTCCACGTTTTCATCAAATGGAAGACTGGATCCATCAATCATAACAGAAGTATAACCACCTTCAATAGCCGCTTGCAGGATCAAAATTTTTACCATGATCCAGATGAAGAACAACCGGAATCGGAGAATTTTCTGCATATTTCTTTACAGCATCTGCAATATTTTTTGCACCGACTTTTTTATCTTCCAAAGTAGCATTCTGGAAATCTGTTCTTCCGCCCATAAATCCATTTGCAAGGTCTGCACCCTGAAGAATCGCTGCGGAACGGAACATCTCATGAACTTCAATCGCTGCTTTTGCCTGAGCTACTGCATTTACATTAAAAGCGCCCTGAGCAAAGTGATATTTATCTACAGTTTCCAGTAATGGTCTTAATGGTATTAATGGCATAATCTTTTCTCCTTATAATTCTATTTTTCTACCTTTTACAAATGTATCAACGACGGAATACTCTTTATCCAGAATAACCACATCCGCATCTTTTCCGGTATCAAGACTTCCAATCCTGTCATATACATCCAGCATCTTAGCCGGATTGCATGTAAGAAGCGGTAATATCTCTTCAAGAGGTCTTCCTGTAAATTTAATCAGATTCTTAAGTGCACATCCTGTCGTAAGTGTACTTCCTGCTCTGGAATCTCCATATTTCAGTTTTGCGTCTCCATCTTTTACAATAACCGGATTGACTCCCAGCATGTATTCTCCATCCGGAAGTCCAGCTGCCATAATAGAATCTGTTATGGCGATCACTTTATCCAGGCCTTTCATCTTCAGAAGGAAACGAACGGTTCCCGGATGCAGATGGCGTCCATCGCAGATGGCTTCACAATAGATATCAGATTCCAGAACTGCTCCCATAATAGCCGGAAAATGCTGATGAAGAAGTTTCATGGCATTAAATGTATGCGTAGCTGATACGGCACCCTCATTGATACATTTCCATGCAGTCTCATAATCCGCACCAGAATGACCGATCGCAACTTTCATACCAAGATCAATCATTCCTTTAATTGATTCCGGCACTCCTTTTACTTCTGGTGAAACAGTAATATAACGGATATTTCCACCTGCTGCTTCCTGATATTCTTTCAGAAGATCCAGATCAGGAGAAATCAGTAAATGTTCCGGCATAGCCCCTTTATATTCCGGTGAAAGGAATGGTCCTTCCAGATGAATACCAAGAAGATCTGCACAATTTTCATGTCCGTTCTTCTGTGCCTCCTGATGTTTCACAGCCTCTTTTATGGTCTTCAAAGTCTGTTCTTTTGTGTCTGTCAGTATAGATGAAAGCCATGATGTGGTTCCCTGTGTGGCAAAAAAATGTCCGATCTTTTCGAATCCCTGCTGATCAGCCGCATTCACATCTACCCCTGCGCCACCATGAGTATGTACATCTATAAACCCCGGTACTACATAGTTTCCTTTTGCATCATAGACTTCTTCTGCATCTCCATCTTGAGCAGAAACGATTTTTCCCTCTTTCAGAACAAGCTCTTCTTCTGAAAAAGTTCCATTTTTATATACTTTTCCATTTATGATTCGAACGCTCATGTTCTTCCTTCTTTCTGTTGTCTGTTACTTATCTTATCAATCAAGTGCTGCAACAAACTCTGTGATCTTCAGATTGATGTCCGGATGTGATGTAAGAAGAGATACCGGGAAATCAGAAGTTGCTTCTCCATATGCTGCTCTTCGTACTACTGCCCGGTGCCAGTTTCTGAAACATCCCAGACGAATCTTCCTTGCATGTGAAATCTCATTAATTCCAATGGTAATACAATAATGAGGCATGTCTTCCAGAGCTCCATTAAAATCACCAATCGCATTAGCTGTTCTTGTTTCTTTTGTAATCTTAAGAACACGGGTTTTCTGAGCAAGAAATTCTTCATTTGTAAGGGATGGATCTGCTTCATTAAATGCTACATGACCATTAATTCCAATTCCACCGAAACAGATATCAACGCCCCCCAGTTTTTCAATCAGTTCAGAAATATATTCCGGATGATTCGGATCCGGAAATACTCTCTGACCTTCCGGCATTACCAATTCCGGGCGAACTTTATCATAAACTGTACGTTGCATGAAGCCTCTGAAGCTTAACGGATGATCTTTTGAAATCCATTGTTTCTCATCATCCAGATATTCATCCATGTTAATAAACCATACATTTTTCAGGCTGATATTCTGCTCATTAACCATATCTACAAAATATGGATACTGTCCTACAGGACCTACAGGACAGATAAATACTGTTTTTTCTCCCTTTTCGTTATGTTTTCTGATCTCATCCACCATTTCAACTGCCATAGAATGAAATACTTCTGCATTGTCTTCCATAACAATTACCGGAAGCTTCGGTCCATTACCCACTAACTCTTCCTTTGTATAGCTATAATAACTATGTCCCATATTGCTTTACTTCCTTTCATTTATTATCCAGCTCGTTACCTTTATTGTTGTATTTATTATAGTAGATAAAATTTTTTTTAATCAACGAATTCCATGCAAATTTGCTGGAATCTGCGCAAAACGTTTTCTAAGAAATAATCATTGCTCTGAGGATTCCGGGACATTCATACTGACGTTTTCCGGCTCCAATCCCTATTTTCTTTATTTCAAATTCCTCCGGAAGCTTATCTTTCGTTCTTATTGCTGCCACAATAGCAGCACCTGTAGGTGTTACAAGTTCCCCCTCAACAGCTGTCACCTTTATACACAAATGATTTTCGCTTATCACATTCGCAACTGCAGGAACAGGAATTGGTAAAATTCCATGCTGACAGCAGACAGTTCCGCAGCCTTCATAAAGTACAGGTACAACTACATCCGTAATATCCAGATTATCCAGACAGACTGCCACAGATACAATATCTACAATGGAATCAACTGCCCCGACTTCATGAAAATGTACCTGCTCCACAGGCACATCATGTGCCTTGCTCTCTGCTTTTGCAAGAATCTCAAATATTCTCAAAGCAATCTTTTTTGCATTGTCAGTCATTGCACTATGTTCTATAATATGTGCAATTTCTTTCACCCCTCTATGTTCATGGTGATGGTGACAATGTGCAGTTTCTCTCTCATGTGCACATGCATGGTCTGCAATAACATGTTCATGTGTATGAATCTCAGACTCTCCCTCAGTATTCTCATTATGACCATGCAGATACTTCATATCATGATCATGGTTTTCATGATCTTTATCTAACATAACGTCAAAATCACAGGCTTTAATTCCGGATTTTACCACTTTGCCGGTTTTTATCTGAAACCTGATACAGGAAGACTTTGCAGTACCCTGTCCAAAACTGCCTTATCCGCCCCCAGATCAAGAAGTGCACCGACAGTCATATCACCACTAATCCCTGAATAGCACTCTAAATACAATGTTTTCCCCATAAATTTAAGCACCTCCACTTTAGTTTTATGTACTCTATCAAAAATTATATAAGTTTTTACTTTTTTATCAATAACTTTGAGTTGATTTTGCATTCAAAGTACGCAAACGTTTTCCTTCTTTTTATTGGTTTTTTTTATAAATTTACTGTATAATTAAAGTCGTTCAGAACCCCCCGGCGGGTTCTGAACGACTTTTTTAAAACAGAAGACTCTGATTTTCTGTTTTGCACATAGTTTTAGAAAATAGTCGTATAAAAGATTGCGGGGAGTTATTATGACATTAAAAGAAATTGCCAGGCAGGCAAATGTCTCTGTTTCTACGGTTTCCAGAGTAATAAACCAGAAAAATACAAAAGCGGCAAGTCCGGAAGTTCAGGAACGTATATGGAAAATCGTACGCAAAAGCGGTTATACTCCAATGCAACAGCCCGAAGCCTCAAATTAGGACAAAAAGCTCAAATTCAGAATACAACGCCCAAATCCATTGCCTGTATTTATGCAAGAAGTAATTCCGCTGTTTCCGATCCATTCTTCTCACAGATTGCAAAAGCGATTGAACAGGAGGCCTTCAAGAGCAACTATTTTATCCGTCAGTCATTTACAGCCATGGATATTGCAAATCCCGATATGGCACGACAGCTTGCTCAATTTCCTGTAGACGGAATCGTAATTCTGGGACGATATGAGAAACAGCTGTTACGCTTCTTTACTCAAAATTATAAAAATGTGATTTATACAGGTCTGAATCCAATGGGAACCCAATATGACCAGGTAGTTTGTGACGGAAGTGATATTTCCTATAGTGCTCTTTCCTATCTTGTGGAGCTCGGACATACGAAAATCGGTTATGTAGGTGAACAGAATAATGAAGTACGTTTCAGCGGTTATAAAGATGCACTTGCCAAAACTTGGGCTTCCGTTTTTGCAGAAAAATACCAGTAATGTACATCTTTCTGCAGATGGCGGTTACAAAGGTGCTAATATCCTGATGCACAATAAGGCAGATATCTCTGCAATTTTCTGTGCAAACGATACCACTGCCCTCGGAGTCATTCACGCATTAAAGGAAAAAAATTTTCGAATACCGGAAGATATTTCTGTTATCAGCGTAGATGATATAGAGACAGCTCAGTATCTTTCTCCCATGCTGACCACAGTACATATTCCTCTGGAGGAACTTGGAAGAATAACTGCAAAAACCCTGATCGACCGTATTAACGGCGGACATCGCCTTCCCATGCGTATCTCTCTTCCATTTTACATTGCCAAAAGAGACAGTTGCGGAAAACTTAACAGAAGACGTAAGACTTTTGCAAGTCTTCCTCCTCAGTAATAGAAAAGACTCCCGGCAGCACTTCTTCCTGCGGGAGTCTTTTCTTTAATACTATAACTGCTTCGCAGTTTGAATCAGGCAGATATTCGCAATCTGCTCCTCAGTTTTCTTAAATTATTTCAATACAATAGCCTGTGTCAGGTGTCTCGGTGAATCTGCATCCAGATTCTTGCTCTCTGCAATATAATATCCCAGAAGCTGTCCGATAAATCCGATGATCGCACTGTACTGCATATCATTCCAGCCTTTATCCATGGAATATACATAATCAGCGATCTGATCAAAGGTATCTCCCAGTTCTCCGCCAAGAACTGCAACTGTTGCACCGTAACTCTTCATCTGCTCCATAAGTGCTTTGTCACCATCTCTGCAGGCTTTATTGCTCAAGCACACGATCAGTGTATTTTCATCTACAAGGCTCATTGGTCCATGACGGTATTCCAGATCATAATATCCTTCAGAATTGCTGAGTCCCATTTCTTTCATCTTATTCATACATTCATTGGCGACACCATAATAAATACCCTGTCCAAGAATAATGTAGAGATTCAGGTTTTTATGCTCATTCATGATTTTTGTAGAAAGTTCATCCATTTCTTTCAGAACCTTTTCAGAATATGGAGCATAATCTTTCATTGCAGCAATTTCATCTTTCTTACCGCCTACATACATAGCCATGATAACAGCCATATATAACATACTTGTAAAAGAACGTGTCATGATAACACTGTCTTCAGCTGTATCCGGTGAAAGAATGTAATAGTCATTATATTTTTCACTGTCTTTGTCACAGGTAATAGCCAGTGTAGTAACCTGAGGATAAGTACGAACTTTATCAATAGCCATTCTTACTTCTGTAGTATAGCTTTTTCTGGTGATCGGAAGGATCAGCACATTTCTTCCTTCTTTTACATAAGTTTCCGGGAAATAATACAGCTCAGAGCATGGAACTCCCTTTGACGGAATTCCTGTATAAGTGGAAAATGCTGCTGCTGAAGCCTGTGCCAGATAAAGAGAAGTTCCACATCCTGTAAAGATCAGCTCATCATATTTTTTCTCACTGAAGAATACCTTATCCAGAGTTTTGAAAATATCCTCCAGAGTATCATTGACAGCCTGAAAAGAAGCCGGCTGCCGGTACATTTCTTTATAGGTCAGTTCACTGTTTTTTTTCATTTATATTTCCTCCTGAATTTAATTTTCCCTTGTGATTTTATTTTAATTGCTTTTATCTTCTCAGGCCTTTCCTTCTGAACCTGCAAGACGGATGATCTTTTGATGTCTTCTGTCAGAGCATCATTTGCAAGCTGTGACAGTTTCCATGAATGTCCCTGATGATTTGTCTTCAATGCTTCTTCATAATGTTCTACATATTTATAACGGATTTCTGTACCAAAGTTAATCTTCGCAACACCAAGCTTAATAGCTTCTTTGATGATATCTTCTCTCATACCTGTACATCCATGAAGAACAAATGGAATATCTGTAAATTTCCTTACTTCTTCCAGAACTTCCAGTTTAATATCCGGTTCACCCTTATAATATCCATGAGCATTTCCGATTCCGATAGCCAGGGAATCCGGCTGGCACAGATCCAGGAACTGACGGACCTGCTCCGGATTTGCTACATTTTTATTCTCCATCTGAGCACCGGCTTCATCTAATCTTAAAAGTTCTCCGATTTCTGCTTCTACAGGAACGTCGAAACATTTTGCCACTTTGATCACTTCATTTGTAAGTCTGGCATTTTCTTCGATCGGTTTTGTGGAACCATCGATCATCAGGGACGTAAATCCATTCTTTAATGATTTCATGCAGATATCAAAGCTGTCACCATGGTCCAGATGGATCGCGATCGGTACACTTACTTTATTTGCACACCATTTACATACTTCTACAAACCAGTCATCTCCGGAATATGCTCCTGTAGCCACATAATGAGCCAGAATCGCAGGTGAATGCATTTCTTCCGCTGCTCTGCAGATCGCCCAGATAATATCATAGTTTCCACCCTGTGTGTTCATTGCAGGCACTGCATAATGTTCTCTTCGTGCCTTTTCAAGCATTTCCTTACTTGTAACTAACATATTTTCACTTCTTTCCCCTGCTCCCGGCAGGTTATATTTATTTATCTTTTCATTACTGTTTACAATAACATTTTTTCCCTGTGCTTTCCCTGATGACCAGTCTGGCTGTAAAGCTTATTTTTTTATCCACCCCATCATGACGGATCAGTGACAGAAGTGCTTCCATTGCAGATTTTGCCACTTCTTCTTTCTGTATCTCCACTGTAGTAAGAGCCGGGCTTACATAATTACTTATAAAATCATTATCAAATCCAGTCACCATCAGATCATCCGGGACTTTTCTCCCGGTTCTTCCTGCCACAGAAAGTGCCACTGCAGCCAGATTATCATATCTTGCCACTATTGCATCAACAGAAGGATTTTTTTCCAGCAGTAACTGCAGCCTCTTTTCCAGTTTTTTTATATCCTCACATCCGGAAATCCTCTGCTCCTGTGCAAAAGTAATTTTCTGATTCTTTTATCTGATCAAAAATCCCTTCCAGTGAATATCCCTGTCACATTGTTTTCCTGTTTTATCAAGATAAACAAAATTTCGGCATCCGTTTTTCACAAGATGTTTGACACATTCTCTGCTGCCTTCATAAAGCCCTGTATCTACCACAACCGTATCCCGAAGATCACAGCTGATCTCTCTGTTTAAAAACAGTACCATAGGGATCCCTGACTTCACCAGAAGCTTCAGTTCCCTGTCCGTTACACCGGAAGCACTGACAAATAAACCATCAAACTGTCTGCTTAGAATCTGACTTACAAACTCATCTTCCTCCTGGCTCTCACAAAGAGAGATCATATATCCCCGTCTGTAAGCATCCCTGCTCATCTGGCTTACCAGCTCGGAAAAATAACCGCTACTCAGTTCTTCCGCAATAAAAAGAATCTGCAAGCTGCCTTTTCCATGAAGAGCCCTTGCAATATTGTTGGATGATACTGAAGTTTTTCCACAACCTCAAGAACACGCTGCCTTTTTTCCTCTTTCACATAACGATTTTTGTTAAGTACATAAGAAACTATTGTTTCCGACACTCCTGCTTCTCTTGCAACATCTTTTCTTGTTACTTTCTGTCGTCCACTCTCCACTGTTCTGTTCCTTTCCGGATGACTTTCTTAATATACACACGAGTGTATATTTTTTTCAAAGATTACACAGACATCTCTGCCTGTGTAATCTTTCTTATTATTCTGCGCAAGCTTCTTCCATTACATCGAAAAGAACATAATTATCAACTGGTGTTTCTTCACAGTCACCGCTCTCAACAAATGATTTCTGCTGCAGTTCATAATAGCCTTTGACATCATCCATATGATCCCTGATGAATTCACTTGTTGTCCAGTCTGCTACTTCTACCTGATCAAGAAGGGAATTTTTTTCAAGTTTAATCTTGTCAGCAATCCAGCCGCACACTTCATCATCATGGCTGTGGTCTGCACGATAGTCAAATCCTTTGTAAAGAGCTCTTGCAAATCTTACAAGTACGTCATGATTTTCTTCAGCATATTTCGGCATTGCAATCCAACTTGCAAGAGATACAGTTTGATCAATAAATGTTTTGTTATCTGTCAGCTGTACACCATCATCTCCAAGTTCCTCAAGACTTTCAAAGAGTTCGGTACCCATGTTGCACACGCATCAACACTGCCAGAAAGCATTGCTGTTACAATGTTTGTTGCATCCATATCCATTGCTGTGATATCATCCATCGTCATACCTCCTTTTGCAAGGGTTTTATTCAGGATATCTTCACTGGATGTTCCTGAAGAATAAGCAATTGTTTTTCCTTTTAATCCTTCAATTGTATCTGTTCCTTTTTCCTTACTTCCGATTACAGCATCACCATTAGATACATGTGCAAGTGCAAAGATATCAGCTTTACCGTTGATGCAAAGTTTGTGGGCTCCCTGTCCGATGTATCCAACATCAATAGATCCAGATTCCATAGCCTGAATGATTGTCGGTCCATCGGAGAACTCTGTAAGCTGTACATCAATATTCTCATCATCAAAATATCCAAGTTCAATTGCAGAGATAAGACCATTTAAACTTGCATAATCAGGCATATAAGCTACATTTACAGTTACTTTTTCCGGTTCTTCCTCTGTTGCTGCACTTACGCCCATTGCTCCGCCACAAATGACCATAGACGCGGTTACTGCCATTGCTGCTAACTTTTTCCATGTTTTTCTCATAGTTCTACTTCCTTTCTTTTCCATTTTTTAGGGTAGTATTTAATATTTTCTCTTTATTCTGAACTGTTCCGTACCGGCAACAGCCAAAATTCATTATTTCTTACTTCCAGATACTCCTGATATACCTGACTCCAGATATGATTTTTCAACTCCATAAATCTCGGACTCATCTTAGTTTCCTGATCACGTGGATACGGAATATCGATATCTACGATATCTTTGATACGTCCAGGTCTGGCACTCATAACGATAACTCTCTGAGCCAGAATGATCGCCTCATCTACATCATGTGTGATGAAGAAACATGTTTTTCTTTCACTTTCCCATGTTTTCAGAAGTTCTGTCTGCAGCTGGGTTCTTGTCTGGGCATCCAGAGCTCCGAATGGCTCATCCATAAGAAGAACTTCAGGTTTACAGCATAGGCTCTTGCAATTGCAACACGCTGTTTCATACCACCGGAAAGTTCCTTCGGATAATAATTTACGAAATCTTCAAGCTGTACCATCTTGATATATTTCATTGCGATTTCTTTTGCTTCAGCATCGCTCTTGCCCTGCAGTTTCAATCCAAACATAACATTTTTCAGAACTGTCAGCCATGGGAACAATGCATACTGCTGGAATACAACGCCTCTCTCTGTACCTGTTCCCTCGATCTTTTTGCCGTCAATGTATACAGCTCCACTGGTTGGAGTATCCAGTCCTGCGATAATATTCAGCAATGTAGATTTACCGCATCCGGAAGGTCCTACCACACAGATAAATTCATTTTCTTTAATATCAAGATTAACTCCGTTTAATGCAGTCATCTCGCCCTTACGGGTCTGATAAATCTTTTTAACGTTATCAATCTTAAGTTTTGTCACTCTCTCTTCTCCTGCCATCCTGTTAACCTTCCTTCTAAGAATTTAATGATTTTTTCCATTACCAGTCCGATGATACCAATGATGATGATATACATCAGCATGCCTGCTGTTTCAAAACTGTTTGCCAGAGAACGGATTCTCATTCCAAGTCCGGCAGTAGCTCCTGTTGTTTCTGCTGCGATCAATGTTGTCAGTGCAACGGAAATACCAAGTCGAACAGCTGTTAAAATAAACGGGGTTGTTGCCGGGAAAATAACTTTTACAAATATATCTCTGTCTTTTGCGCCAAGAACTCTGGCTGCTTTTACTAAAGTATTATCAATGTTTCTTACACCCTGATAGATTGTAACTGTCATGATCAGGAATGTTGCGATCCAGATAACGATGATCTGTGGTTTTCTACCAACACCAGCTGTAATAACTACCAACGGTACATATGCCAGAGGTGGGATGTTACGAATAAACTGAATCCATGGTTCCAGAACTCCTCTGACCGGCAGGTACCATGCCATAAGAAATGCAATCGGTACTGCGGTTATAAAGCCGAGTGCAAATCCGGCCAGGATTGAAATCATTGAACTACAAAAATCCTGTCCCAGTGCCCCATTATCAATCATTCGTTTGGCCGCCTCAAGAATAGCCGGAATAAACGGGAAGCTTCGTGCTGTTTTTGGATTAATGGATAATGCATACCATAACAGGATTGCTGCTGCAAGGGAAATCAGTACCCATGCCCATCCCGGGATAGACTGCATTACTCCTTTTTTCTTTTTTTCCATAGTTACTCTCCTTTCAATGGAACATTTTCATTTTTGTTTTGTATATTTTTCGTTTTAAAGATAATCCTTGAAATTCAGGAATTCCGGAAGTGGATCTCCGATCAGCGGGCGACACCAGTCAACAAATTCCTGTGTTACATCGTTACCTCTTTCATTTATAAAATTGTCAGGCATCTTCCGTTCATAAAGCATAACTTCTTTGATAGGAACAAGCTTTGTTTTCATCTGATACACCGTTCCCGGGACCCGTTCAAAACCTACCATCACTCCGCTGTTTCCTTCAACAGCACTCCTCAGTGCAACTGTGCCAGCCTGTCTTGCTTCTTCTCTGTCCACCGGTGACTGAAGTGCTACAGAAGCTCTTCCGCAAAGTCCGGGTTTTTCGCTTCTTGCTTTTACGCCAAGTTTCTTAACTACCAGATTCGCAAGATGTGAACTTACATCTCCATAATAAACAGCTCTTTCTGATTTAAAGATCGGAGGAACAATAGATTCTCCATTTGCATCATGAAGTCCCTCACTTACCAGAACCACTACTCCACCCTGTTTTTTCTGAAGCCTTGATACATCTTCAAGAAACTCATCTTCATTGAAGTTTCGTTCCGGCAGATAAATCAGGTGAGGTGCATCTCCCTGTTTCCTTCTGGCCAATGCCGATGCAGCTGTGATCCATCCGGCATTTCTTCCCATGGCTTCCATAATACATACGTGAATGGGAAGAGATTTTACATCTTCACCAACTTCCTGGGTAGAAGCTGCAATAAATCTTGCCGCACTTCCATATCCTGGTGAGTGATCTGTCATTGCGATATCATTGTCAATCGTTTTTGGAATTCCAACAACTTTGATATCCTGATCCTTACAGACCTCATAAATATGTCCGCATGCATCCATAGTTCCGTTTCCGCCATTCAGAAGAACATATTTAATATCATGTTTTTAAAGATATCCACCATTTTTTCATAATCTTTTTCATATAGAGGATATCTAGAAGATCCAATTGCCGAAGCAGGTGTATGCAAAAGAAGTTTCAATTTTTCATCATCAAACGAAGTCAAATCTATGAAAGTTTCTGAAAAAATTGCTCCGGTTCCACCAATCGCTCCGTAAACTTTTCCAACCTCCGGATTTCGTTTTGCTTCTTCGATCACACCGTAAAGGGATGCATTGATGACTGCTGTAGGCCCACCTCCATGTACCACTAATACATTTTGTGACATATTCCGCTTTCCTTTCTATTGTTTATTGTGCATCTTACAATAAACTTTTTATTTTTCTTGAATATGTTTTATTCAATTTCACTTTGTACTCTTATCTTAACATATTTTTACAAAAACAAAAGCACAATTAGAGAAAACGTTGTCTGGATAT
>ENA-OQCE01000693-OQCE01000693.1-human-gut-metagenome-genome-assembly--contig:-NODE-693-length-15946-cov-8.071243_pt1 | contig 15946 bp, 15 predicted proteins | sample MGYA00242495_ERZ504572 | MGnify/ENA primary metagenome ERZ504572 (study PRJEB26092, sample SAMD00036228) | human gut metagenome | host: Homo sapiens | study: EMG produced TPA metagenomics assembly of...
GAAAAACGGTGCGGTCAATGCGATGATGAGCGGCAGCGGCCCGACCGTATTCGGCATTTTCGACGATCCGGACAAGGCAGAATTTGCCCGCGATCAGTTAAAAATAAGCGACTGTCGAAACAGACATTCCTGACTACTGTATCAAAACCGGGAGGTACAAAGTATGGCAAAAAATGAGTTAGACCTGCAGATGGAGGATTATCAGTACCTTCCGCTCCGCGATGTCGTGTTCCGCACGCTGCGCCAGGCGATTCTGCGCGGGGAGTTAAAGCCGGGTGAACGGCTGATGGAGATCCGGCTGGCAAATCAGCTCGGCGTTTCACGTACGCCGATCCGTGAAGCGATCCGTATGCTGGAGCTGGACGGCCTTGTAATCATGGTGCCGCGAAAGGGTGCACAGGTGGCGCAGATCACGGAAAAAGATCTGAACGATGTGCTGGAGGTGCGGCTCGGACTCGAGGAGCTGGCGGTAAAACTGGCGTGTCAGCGGATTACAGAGAGCGAACTGCAGAAGCTTTATCAGGCATCGCGCAGCTTTGAACAAATGCTGGAGACAACAGAGACGGATGATCTGCAGAAGCTTGCACAGGCAGATGTGGCATTCCATGATGTGATTTATCAGGCGACGAACAACGAGCGCCTGATTCAGCTGCTGAACAATCTGCGGGAGCAAATGTACCGTTACCGGATTGAATATTTAAAGGATGTAAAATCCCGACGTTCCCTGGTCGAGGAGCACGATGCCCTCTATGAACGTATGAAAAATCGGGATCTTGCAGGCGCACAGAAGATGATCCGCGAGCATATCGAGCGACAGCAGGAGAGTATTATGCAGACCGTACATCACCAGAGCATGACGGGTGTAGAAGAAAAATAAAAGCGTATAAAATTTCGAAAAAGGAACATTCTGTTACAGAGTAAAAAATCGTGACAGAATGTTTTTTTATGAAATTTTGCAGAGTATATTTCTCCAGATGGTTTTTCGGAAGCTTTCAAAAGGAGGAGAAGGAGGGACGCAGGCATGGAAAAAGAGAAGACGCAGATTTCACTCACACTGGCGGAAAATGAAAGCGTGATCCGTACATGGTGTGAAAATTGCGATGATATTCAGATCCGCCCGATGAAACTCGGCAAAACGGGCGGAACCGGTGCGCTGCTGATCTACGTAGAAGTGGCGGTGAGCTGCGTTATGTTGAAGGATTCCGTGATCGGGAAGCTGTTGAACCGTCTGATGGAGGTTCCCGAGGCAGATATCCCGGGGGTTCTCTCGGAAAATCAGCTCGGAATTTCGGACGCACTGGAATTTGACACTATGGAAGCTGCGTTCGCTTCCATGCTTGCGGGAAATGCAATTCTTTTTGTGGATCATTATGACCGTGCAGTCAAGATCGGATCGAAGGGTTATCCCAATTTAGGAGTGCAAAAAGCGGAGTCCGAAAAAGTGCTGCGCGGCTCAAACGAGGGCTTTTCCGATTCCGTCAAAACCAACACGGCACTCGTCCGCAAGCGTCTGCGGACCACCGATCTGAAAGTGGAGGAGATACATTTTGGTGCGCGTTCTGATACGGTTCTGGCTCTGGTGTATGAGAAAGAGCTGATTTATCCGAAATTTCTGGAAGAGGTAAAACAGCAGATTGCCGGCTGGGAGGTGGACGGCGTTTTTGACAGCGGCATGGTCGAGCAGCTCTGCGAACCGCAGTGGAAATCGCCGTTCCCGCGCTTCGAGACGACCGAACGGCCGGACCGCGCGGCGATGGAGATTCTGGACGGAAGAATCCTGCTTTTATGTGATAATTCCCCGGTCGGGATTCTCTTCCCGGCATCATTTGACAGCTTTTTAAAGGTCAGTGAGGACCGGTATCATCATTTTCTGATCGTCTCATTTGAGCGGCTGCTGCGGTATGCGGCGGTCTTTCTCACCCTGTGGATTTCGGGCGGATACCTGGCTGTCACGGGCTTTCACACACAGGTGCTTCCGACCAAACTCCTGCTGGCGTTCGCCGAAGCGCGGAAAGGCGTTCCGTTCCCCGGCATTCTGGAAATTCTTCTGATGGAATTTGCTTTTGAACTGATCCGCGAGGCCGGTGTGCGCATGCCGGGGCCGCTTGGCGGGACGATCGGAATTGTGGGCGGGCTGATCATCGGAGATGCAGCGGTTTCCGCCAATCTGGTGAGCCCGATGACCGTCGTTGTGGTTGCGGTTTCGGCGCTCTGTTCGCTGGCGATTCCGAACGAAGAGTTCGGTGCGCCGTTCCGGCTGCTGAAGTTCGGCTTCATTTTGATCGGCGGATGGCTCGGCATTTTCGGCATGGTGCTCGGCACGTTTCTTCTCGCGGGTCATCTTGCCGGACTTACGAGTTTTGGCATTCCCTATCTGATGCCGTTCGTCGGGAAAGGACTTGCGGGCTACCATGCGCCGAAGGATTCCGTATGGCGGCCCCCGCTGCATCAGATGCGGGAGCGGCCGGTCTTTACAAAGCGCGATCAGAGAGTGCGGCTGCGGAAAAACAGAAAAGCTGCGGAGCCGGAAGAAAAACAGGAAAGGGGAGAGTGACGCATGTTTTCGGAAAATGACAGAATTTCACAGCGCCAGATGGAACGCCAGATCGTGCTCGTTCTGCTCTGCCCGGCGTTCTGGCAGCTCGCGGCGTACGGCGCATCGGACGGCCTGCCCGGTATGGCAGGGATTTTCGTTGGATATGGGCTGCTGGCGGTGTGGTGCATTTATCTCGTGCGCCTTGGCGGGCTTTACTGCCGCCTGGAAAGCGTGATGGGAAAGGCTGGGAAACTCCTTCTGGCAGTGATGTATCTGTGTTATCTGCTTTTCCTCGGCGGAACACTGCTTCGCAGAATGGCAGAGCTTGCCGCCGCGTATCTGACAGCGGGTGTACCGCAGGAGCTCTGCGGACTGTTTCTGCTCGCGGCGGCCGGGTTTGGTGTCGGCAGTGAAGTACAGAAAAGAGGACGGCTGGCGGAAGCACTCTATCCGTGGATTGTGGGCGGGATTTTGATTCTGCTTCTGCTGACGGTTCCGCAGATGCATTTTTCCTCGTTTGAGGATGCCTGGGAGACAGCAAAGTCTGTTGAAATTGTGGATAACGGAATACTTTTTGGGTGGAATGTGTGGAGAACACTGGAAAATGGAACACCGATTGCGCTGCTGCCGTTTTTACTGGGGCATGTGCAGAAAGAGCACAGGAGTGTCATTCTTCCGGTGACGCAGAGTATCTGGAAAACGGGGCTTCTTGTAATTGCAGGAAGCATGGCGCTGCTCGGCGTTTTCGGCCGGCGCGGCACGGCTGCGGCGCAGGACCCGCTCTTACTGTTAATGGCAGGAACGAGCCTGCCGGGTGGATTTCTGGAGCGGTTTGATATTCTGTGGATGGCATTTCTTTTGATGGGACTGCTGTTCACACTGGGAAGTCTGCTGTTTTACGTATCGCTGATCGGAGAGAAGACGGGACTGTGGAAACCGCAGAATCTCTATGTACAGATCGGTACAGTGCTTTTTATATGGCTGCTGTCATGCGCGGAAAGCGGCTGGTCGGTCCGATACGGTTACTTTCCGTTTTTCCTTGCCATCACGGTGCTGCTCGGCTTCTGCCAGAAGCATATGAAAAAACTGCGGCTTGTGTGTCTGGCGCTGGGCAGTATGATTTTCCTGTCATCCTGCGGGGCAGTAGAGCCGGAAAAGCGGCTGTATCCACTGGCGGTTGCCTTTGATTATATGTCGGAAGAGGCGACTGCGCCGGAAAACAGTGAAACTGGGGAAGAAACCGGGACGGCGGTCAGTGAGAGCGGCGGAGAAAAGGAGACGGCTGGCGGTAAATGGCGCGTCTGGTATGCGCCTGCGAATCTTGCGGTGGTGACCGGCCAGGGAAAGGATGAGCAGGAGGAGGGAACCGACGAGGACCCCGCATCGCTGTTCTTTGAAGCGGAGACGTTTGAGGAGATTGCGCAGCAATATGACAGCACAGAGGAATATGATCTCGACACCGGACACGTCCAGGCGATTGTATTTTCCGATGCACTGCTCAGTGACCGGGGACGGATGGAAGAACTGTTGAAGTACCTGGAACAGGACCGTGCGCTTGGGCACAGTGCCTATCTGTTTCACGCAGAAAAACCAGAAGATATCATGGAGCAGAACGGAAAACAGGTGGAGTCCGTCGGTGAGTACCTGTGCGGAATTTATGACAACCGGGTGAAAAGAAAAGAGGCGGTGACACTGGCGGACTTGTGCTATGCGTGGGAAAACGAAAGGAGCATTCTGTGGATTCCGAAAGCGCCGTAAAAGGTTTAAAGTGTATGGAATATCGGAGCGGGTAGTGAGTGTCTGTGTATAAAAGTTTTGAAATCCGGCAAAACTGGAAAAAAACAGGAGGCAGCATATGAATGAGAAAAAAGTACAGAGCCGGAAACGGAATCAAAATCAGACACAGAAGAAATCCAGGGACAGGCAGGCGCAGCCCGAAATACATTTGGGAACCAGCATAGAAGTCAATTCCAGGCGGCATTTCAAATTTTCTGCCGCCGCTGGCTCCCCGTCTGCATTGCGGCGCTGATCCTTTCCGGAACCGCCAATCTTCTCCGCGAGTCCCGTCTGCAGCAGGAAGTCGCTGCAAAGATCGTGCGCTTTCACGTAAGAGCCAACAGCGACTGCGCCTCCGACCAGCAGATCAAGCTTCAGGTACGCGATGCCGTTGCCGAAGAACTGCAGACGATCCTGCACGGAGCCGAAACAAAAGCAGAAACCGAAGAAATCCTGCGTGAAAACGAGCCCTCCATCCGTGCCGCCGCCCTTCAGACGCTGCGCGCAGGAGGCAGTACTGACGATATCACCGTAACGTACGGAAAAGCCAGTTTTGAGGAAAAAGAAACGGGCAATTATATTCTCCCCGCTGGAACGTACGACGCTCTTCAGATCAACATCGGCAGAGCCAAAGGGCATAACTGGTGGTGCATGCTGTATCCGTCCATCTGCTTTTCGGATGCCCTGCGCCCCGTAAACGAGGACGGCGAAAGTGCAGAAAAAGTCGAAAAAAGCCGGATTCCGCTGCAGAATCTGTTGAGTGACGCCGCCTACCGCGAAATCCTGAAAAGTGACTGGATTTCGTTCCGGTTTTTCTGGCGTTAAGCGGATTTTTCGAAAGACTTTCAAGAGAAATGATTGCAATATTCCTCCATTCGGGTTAAAATAATGTATCAGCGACCTATTTTAACCAGGGTCGTGAAATGAAAAAAGAAATGTAAAAATTCAGATATATAATATAGAAATGAACCCCATTCGGCATGACAAAAAAGTAATGCCGGATGAAAAATGGAGGAAAGTATGAAAGCAGACAGACAGGCGCCGATTGGCGTCTTTGATTCCGGTGTCGGCGGACTGACCGTAGTGCGTGAGATTATGCGAAACCTGCCCGACGAACGAATCGTATATTTTGGAGATACCGCGCGTGTGCCGTACGGTTCCAAATCGAAAAATACCGTCATCCGTTATTCCCGCCAGATCGTACACTTTCTGGAAACCCAGCAGGTCAAGGCGATCGTCATCGCCTGCAACACAGCAAGTGCGCTGGCACTCGATACGATCGAAAAAGAGATCGATCTCCCGATCATCGGCGTGGTAAAACCGGGCGCACAGATGGCCGTCGAGACGACGCAGAACAAGCGCGTCGGCGTCATCGCAACCGAGAGCACTATTCAGAGCGGCCTCTACCAGCAGCTCATTACCGAGGCAGATCCGGCGATCACCGTTTACGGAAAACCGTGTCCGCTGTTCGTGCCGCTCGTGGAAGAGGGCTGGACAAAAGATCCGATCACCGAGGAAGTGGCGCGCCGCTATCTGGCAGAGATTCTGGATAAAGACATCGACACGCTGATTATGGGATGCACCCACTATCCGCTGCTGCGTTCTCTGCTGCGGAAAGTAGTCGGAGAAAAAGTAACACTTGTCAACCCGGCATACGAAACCTCACAGGCACTGCGCAGACTGCTGCGGGAGCTGGATCTGGAGAATCCGGGAAACGATGAGCTGGGCCGTCAGAAATACCAGTTCTTCGCAAGCGACGGCGTGGAGCGGTTCAATGCCTTCGCGCATTCCGTTCTGCCGGAGCAGATCAGCGATACGAAACAGGTACAGATTGGAAACTATTAAAAACGACATACAGAAAAGAGAGAGGAACACCAGAAAAGGATGGAAAAAGACGTACTCATCAGCATCCGCGGACTGCAGTATCTGATGGATGAGGAATCCGGCGAACAAGAACCGGTGGAGGTTATGACGACGGGTTCGTACTACAAGAAAAACGGCCATCACTTTCTGATCTACGACGAGGCAACCGAAGGCTTTGATATGATGACGCACAACATGATCAAATTTACGGAAAACGCCCTCGAGGTGCGCAAGCGCGGCCTCATTGATGTCCATATGATTTTTGAGGAGGATAAAAAGAACATTTCGTTTTATCACACGCCATATGGCATGATCAACATGGGAGTTGCGGCGACGAAGGTCAGAATGAAAGAGACGCCGGATCAGATTTTACTGAAGGCAGAATACGCGCTCGACATCAACGACAGCTACGTGGGGGACTGCGTAATCGATATCGAGGTAAGACCGCGGGAAGGCGGAAAACTGAATTTATAAAAAAATACCCGGGAAGAATGAAAATCATTCAACTCGGGTATTTTCGCGAGCAACGAGCCAAAGTCCGGGCTTGCACGAGACCTTGGCGACTGCCGCGAAAGCAAAAAGAAACACGCAAAGCGTGTTTCTTTTTGCTTCAGATGAAATTTTATTTCTCCTCGCCGCGTGCCTTGCGGAGCATTTTCTGCCAGAAGCCGTTTTTCTTTTCCGGCTGCTCTAAAGAACCGCGGATGCCGCGAACGCCGGTGATGTAGATACCGCTTACGGTAGCCTTGACTTCTTTTTTCACCGGGATCTGATCGAAGATAGCAGCGTCGCAGATCAGGGTCATGATTCTCGGACCGACTTTTGCTTTGACGATCGGCAGTTTTGCGCGACGCATCATTTTCGGTGTCTGGTCAATGACCATCTGTGGGAGTCCGGAATCTTTCATGCGAAGCTTTTTCTTATCTATGATCAACATGGAGACAGTCTGTTTCATGGCCTCCATTTGTTCCTGCTGTGCGGCCTGTTTTGTCTGTGCTTTTTTACCGAAGTAATACAGCAGACCAAGGATGACAGCGATGACAGCTAATACGATTAATACGATAATCCAGGGTTTCATCCCTCTATTCCTCCTCTGCAAAAAATAATATGGGCATCGGAACATACAATGCCAGTCTATGAACATTCTAACATTGATTTCGGCAAAACGCAAACACATTTTAGCGCAATCCAGGCGATTTTACGGTCGAAAATCATAAGAATTTCTAAAATCGGAGCCCCAGCCTTTTTTTTACCAGACAAGTATGGTAAAATGAGATTTACAACGCGCCGGGAACGGCGTAGTATGGAGGAAAATTCAAGAATGAAAAGAAAAGCAGCAGTCATGCTTCTGCTCATGACACTGGGAGCAGCCAGTGTGAGCGGATGTGGAAAAAACAATACAACAAGCAGTAGTTCCGTATCAAGCGCAAGCAGCACAAGCGCTTCCTCAGCATCCGATGCGTCGAGCGCAGGCAGCACATCGTCCGACAGCACAGCTTCTGAGGAATACGCTTCCCCGAGTGATGTAGACGGGATTCCGGTTGTCGATGAGGAAGTTGATCCGGCAGAGTGTGTAACGCTTGGAGATTACAAAAAGCTGACACTGGAAAAGAAAGTAGAGCAGGTAACGGATGATGACGTACAGACGGCCATTATGGCAGAGACAGCTGTCACCATGGACGATCCGGACGCCACCGTACAAAAAGGCGACACCGCCGATATTGCCTATGTTGGCAAAGTTGATGGCAAGGAGTTTGACGGCGGAAGCAGCGATTCCTACAATCTGGTGATCGGATCCGGTACCTTCATCGATGGATTTGAGGATGGTGTCATTGGAATGAAAACAGGGGAGACAAAGGATCTGAACCTGAAATTCCCTGACAGCTATCAGAGTACCGATCTGGCAGGAAAAGATGTTGTGTTTACCGTTACGGTAAATGCGTTTACCCGCCCGGCAGAAAACATTGACGGATGGGAGCTCGATGATGCATGGGTAGCAAAAAATACAGATTACAGTACTGTGGAGGAATACCGTGCCGGAAAACGTGCAGAGCTGGAGGCTGCAAATGAGACGACAGCGGAAAATAATTTGCAGAATGACGCGATGCAGCAGATGGCAGACGGCTGTACGTTTCACAAAATTCCGAAATCCTATATCACCCTTGGCGAAGAAGATTACGATAAACGGTATACCGCTTATCTTCAGAATTACGGCATTTCCCTGGACGACTATCTGGAGCAGTATGCGGACGGAGCGACCTACAATCAGGAGAAAGCAACGTATGCAGGAACGATGGCAAAAAGTGCCCTTCTTCTGGATGCCGTAAAAGAGGCAGAAGGCTGGACAACAGATGACCAGGATTACCAGCAGATCTTAAACGATGAGGCAGCCAATGCCAATATGTCGCAGGAAGATTTCCTGAAAGCAGCCAATGACTATTACGGGGAAGATACGGTAGTGCGCAACATCATGATGGAGCGCATGATCAATATGGTTCTCGACAATGCAACAGTCAATACCGTGACTGTGGATGCAGACGGAAATACAGTAAAATAAAAAGAAAAATCACCCCGAAAACAGGATGAAAACTTCTGTTTTCCGGGGTGATTTAACCGAATCAAAGTAAGTCCCCTGCTTCCATTGCGAAAAGCAATAAGCAGTGGGTGGGGACTTGCTTGTATCAGAAGGAGTGCAAGCTCCTTCTGATAAACTGCGGAGCAGTTATTCGGTTATGAGCAAGTAGCGAAGCGGATTGCGAATATCCGCTTCGCATGTGGGAAACGAATTATGTTCGTTACGCCATGATTTTGCGGAACAGATCCTTCAGATCTTCTACGCTTGCATCCTTCGGGTTGCCCGGTGCGCAGGCATCTGCGTGTGCGGAATCTGCAAGGAACTGCAGATCTTCTTCTTTGACTGCCTCGAGAACAGATGGGATTCCAACGTCTGCGGACAGCTTCTTAACAGCATCAATCGCTGCTTTTCTATACTCTTCCTGAGACATTTCGTCTACACCTGTAACGCCCATGGCACGTGCGATTTCGCGGTATTTCTCACCGGTGCACTCCTGGTTGTATTCCATAACGATCGGAAGCATCATGGCACATGCAACACCGTGTGGGGTATCATAAACAGCACCAAGGGTGTGTGCCATGGAGTGAGCGATTCCAAGACCTACGTTGGAGAAGCCCATACCTGCGATGTACTGGCCAAGAGCCATTCCTTCGCGTCCCTCTTTGGTGTTTGCGACAGCACCGCGCAGAGATTTGGAGATGAGTTCGATGGCTTTCAGATGGAACATGTCAGTCATTTCCCATGCAGCTTTTGTTGTGTAGCCTTCGATTGCGTGAGTCAGAGCGTCCATACCGGTGGAAGCGGTCAGGCCTTTCGGCATGGAGGACATCATATCCGGGTCAACAACTGCGATGATCGGCATATCGTGCGGGTCAACGCATACGAATTTACGTTTTCTTTCTACGTCGGTGATAACGTAGTTGATGGTGACCTCTGCAGCAGTACCGGCTGTAGTCGGAACGGCGATGATCGGTACACACGGATTTTTTGTCGGTGCGGTGCCCTCAAGCTTCTGACATCCTCAAACTCCGGGTTTGCGATGATGATACCGATGGCTTTGGAGGTATCCATAGAAGAGCCGCCGCCGATGGCGATCAGATAGTCAGCGCCGGATGCCTTGAAAGCTTCTACGCCGTGTTTTACGTTTTCGATGGTCGGGTTTGGCTTGATATCGCTGTAAAGCTCATAGTCGAGTCCGTTTGCGGTCAGAATATCGGTTACTTTGGAAGTAACGTTGAATTTAATCAGATCCGGGTCAGAGCATACGAATGCTTTCTTGAAGCCGTGTGCCTTTGCTTCATTTGCGATCTCGGCAATAGCGCCTGCTCCGTGATAAGAGGTTGCATTTAAATTAATACGATTTGCCATGATTGAAAAACTCCCTTCTAAAATGAATGAATGGTTTTACTGAACTTGTTATTATATTAACAAATCCGGAAGGGAAAAAGAAAGTGACAGAAGAAGCGAAGTGTAACACTTTAAAAAAAATCGCCATTGTGACAAAAACAACAGAACAAAATTTGTGAAAAATAACCAGAGCGTGTCTGAAAAACCATTTCCGCAATCTGCAAGCCCCACTTTGACACGCGCTCTAAGAGAGCAACTGCAGATTCCGGAACAGTTTTTTTAAGTCTTCCGGCATTGCCCGGACGAGAAGAGCGGCAAACTCGGAAGGTGTCAGATCCATGCCGGTAAGCACCCATTTTACGGTCATGGTGATGGAACCCTGACAGTACATTTCGAGAAGAAAATGCATTTCCGGTGAAACCGGACTGCCGCTTTTTTCGTGAATCAGATTTTCGTAGAACGCGAGAATCAGATCGAAATCGTGCTCACGCAGAGAATTCTGCTTGTCGTAGCGGAAGGCAGCGGCGAAAAAAGCTTTTTCTTTCTGAATATAGGTAAATTTCTTTTCCAGACTGTCAAAAACGGTCGTTCCGCGCCCCATATGTTCAAAGGATTTTGTCAGTAATTTATCAAAATACCAGTTGATCAGATCGTATTTGTCGAGAAAATTGCGGTAGAAGGTCTGGCGGGTAACACCGCAGATTTCACAGATCTGGCGCACGGTGATCTCTTCAACGGGTGTTGTTTTCATGCACTCCTTCATAGATTCGGCAAGACGGTATTTTGTTTTTTCTCCTTTGGGAGCAGATACGGTGGAATGGATCATCCGGGCAGTTTCCTTTCGTTTCGAAAATTATAACTATGCAGAGTTATGCATACATTATAACGCGAATCAGAAGAAATAAAAAGCCCTGAACATGTTTCCAGGATGAAAGCGAGAAACATGCCAAGGGCGTTATTGTTATTTTCTTTTGTTTACGGCCTGTCCGACACAGTAGCATACAGCGGCAACAACCATGCCGTTGATGGAAGCGATGCCCCAGTGTAAGAGGTTCGCAACAATGGCACCGAGAATGACACCGGCGACCGCAAACCAGTCTATGGTTTTAAGCTTCGGCTGATCGGTTTCAAAGTCCTCTTTGTTCATGAAGTAGGCGAGCACCAGAATCATGCCGACCGGCGGCAGGGTACAATTCAGAATGTTGAGCCAGCCGCAGAAGTTGTAGTACAGCCATACGGAGGCAACCGTTCCGATGATACCGGAAAGGAGAACCATCGGTTTTTTCCTCTGATGGAAGATGTTGGCAAGACCAAGACCTGCGGTATACAAAGCGTTGTCGTTTGTAGTCCAGATATTAAGACCGAGAACGAGAACAGCCAGGTAGAACAGGTTCAGGCGGACCATAACCTCGAAGATATCGTTTCCGCCGACAAAGATCGAGGAAACAGCACCGAAGAAAAACATCAGGGAATTTCCGATAAAGAAAGCCACAACCGTGGTGATGGCACCAGATTTTCCGTTCTTTGCAAAACGTGCGAAGTTCGGAGTTGCGGTTCCGCCGGAAACGAAGGAGCCGACACCAAACCATCCGATCTGCGTAAAGCTGGTCATGGCTGACGGCAGATAGGAACCTTTTTCGCCAAAAGCTCTCTGGGACAAAAGATCAAGTGACAGACCGGTTTTTGCACCGACGTAGCCGAGCAGACCGGTATAAATACCAAGAATGATTCCACCAAGGATCAGTGATCCCAAAAAGCCCCAGAAATCGAGGCCGTCAGCGAGCTGCTGGCCTACCCACATGCTTGCCGAGAAGAAGGTGAAGCCAAGCTATAAACTTTTAACAGTGTAAGGTGTAGCAACCTGATTGTCAAGGGAAAAGGCGAATTTACATGATTTTCTTACAGAAGAAGGGAATGCACCGCGAGAAAAGGAATTTTACCGGGTTTTGCCTTCTCCGGAAAAATATTCCTTTGTAAGCTCCACAACCTTGCCCGAAAGCAGGAAGAGCGCAATCAGGTTCGGGATTGCCATGAGGCCGTTGAAGGTCTCGGCAATGCTCCACATCAGGCCAAGATTTGCGGTGGCGCCAAGGATGGCAACCAGCGCATAGGCGGCCATAAAATATTTTGTGATTTTTTCGGAGAACAAAAACTCGATGCAGCGTGCACCGTAAAGTCCCCATCCGAGAATCGTGGAAAAGGCGAAGCAGCACATCGCGAACGCGGTGAGCAGCGAAACCCAGTTTCCGTATGTAAGGGTAAAACCGCTGATGGTCAGCTCTGCGCCGGCAGCCTGTCCGTAGGTGATGGAAGTACCGCTGCAGAGAATAACAAGTGCAGTTAAGGTACAAATCACGATCGTATCAGTAAATACCTCAAAGATACCGAACATACCCTGTTTGACCGGCTTTTTTGTGTCGGCACAGGCGTGCGCGATCGAACCGGTACCAAGACCTGCCTCGTTTGAGAAAATACCGCGGGACACACCTTTTTTTACACTCATAAGCATGCTTCCGACGATACCGCCTGTAACGGCGGAGGGACGGAAGGCGCCCTCAAGGATCGAAACGAAAACAGACGGAATCCGGTTGAGATTCAGTAAAATTACACCGATGGCAAGGACAATATAAAACAGAGCCATAAACGGAACGAGCTTTTCTGTTACCTGTGCGATCCGTTTGACACCGCCGAGCAGGATCAGCGCTACGAGTACCGCAATGATGATACCCTGAATCAGGTTGGAGGTCGGGATCGCGTCCTTTGAGATCACATGGTAATTCATCAGTGCGGAGTTGACTGCGGTTGTGATGGTGTTGACCTGCGTTGCATTTCCGGTTCCGAACACAGTCAGTACACCGAAAGCAGCGAAAAGATAGGCCAGAAAATGCCATTTTTTGCTGAGACCGTTTTTGATGTAATACATCGGTCCGCCAACGAGTTCCCCGTTGGCATTTTTCTCGTGATAGAAAACAGCCAGTGTTACCTCGGCAAATTTCGTACACATGCCGAGTAGGGCGGAAACCCACATCCAGAACACGGCACCGGGTCCGCCGATAGCGATAGCGCCGGCAACACCGGCAATATTACCGGTACCGACCGTGGCGGCAAGTGCTGTACAGACCGCCTGGAACGGTGTAATTGCGCCATCGGAAGCATCTCGTTTGCGGAACATTCTTCCGAGCGTTGTGCGGATCGCATACGGGAATTTTCGAATCTGGAGAAAACGGGTGCGCAGACTCAGGTAAAGGCCGACACCGAAAATGCAGATCATAGCCGGAACACCCCAGATAAAATTGTTCACGGCATTGTTGATGGTTTCAATCAGTTGGAGCATAGATACCTCTTTCTTTTTCATAAGCAGAAGCACTTTCTTGGAAGATCAGTGCTTTCATAAAGTAACACAATGCAAAAAGTATATCATCTCAGACGAGATTTGCAAGTTTTTTTCGAGAAACGCGGACCCCCAATTTTTTGCGATTCCGGAAAGATATATTTTCTCTAGCCTTATGGGTTTACCATGAGCCAGGCGGTTTTTTACGTTTTCTTCCAGTTTTTGTGAAGGAATGCAGCGAAGTATGATAGAATAGAGAAAAAACAGAAAAGAGGATTATTGCCATGTTTCAGGTAATTGATATGCACTGCGACACCATCCCGGCGCTGCAGTGGAAGGAAAAACAGGAGCATCTTGCGGATGCGGATCTTCAGATCAATCTGGATAAGCTGGAAAAGGGCGGCAGCCTCTGCCAGTGCTTTTCTTTGTTTACGTTCCTGAAGGGACTGAAAGACGAAACACCGTTTGAGCATGTGAGAAAGCTGGCTGATCTCTGGAAATCAGAGGTGGAACGGTATCCGGACCGCATTTGTCAGATCAAAACGTATGCGGATCTGATGCAGGTACAGAAGGAAGGAAAAATAGGTGCGGTGATGACCGTCGAAGAGGGTGGTGTCTACGAGGGAAGCATAGAGAAGCTGCATACGCTGTATGATCTCGGTGTGCGGATTTCCACGCTGACCTGGAACTTTCCGAATGAGCTTGGATTCCCGAACCCGGCGCAGGAAGAGGGAAAGCCATATCTTCCGGATCTTGAAAACGGGCTGACACCGACCGGTATTGCCTTTGTCGAGGAGATGGAGCGGCTCGGCATAGTGATCGATTTATCACACTTAAATGATGCCGGAATCCGCGACGTTTTTGCGCATACGAGAGGTCCGGTCATTGCGTCCCATTCCAATGCGCGCGGCGCGTGCTTCCATCTGAGAAACCTTTCGGATGAAATGATTCGTCAGCTCGCAGAGCGTGGCGGCGTCACCGGTATCAATTTCTGTCCGTCGTTTCTGCGCGAGGAGGAGCCGGCGGCGAAAAAGGCATCGACGATGGATATGGTACGCCATATGAAATATCTGCGAAACGTTGGCGGTATCGATATCATCGGCCTTGGAACCGATTTTGACGGTTTCAGCGGTGAAACGGATGTGCCGGACACCGCGCATATGCAGCATCTCGCAGATGTGATGAGCCACGACGGTTTCACCGATGAAGAGATAGAGAAGGTCTTTTCCAAGAATGTACTTCGGGTGTTTAGAGAATGCTGGAAATAAAACTACAGCTCTGGTGATGCCGCCAGAAGCTCCTTTGTATAATCATTCTGCGGATGCGCAAACAGTTCTTCCGTCTCCGCGTTCTCCACAATCCGGCCTTCTTTCATCACGAGAACCCGGTCGCACATCTGGTAGATCACGTTGAGGTCATGCGAGATAAAGAGAATCGAAAGCTGAAGCTCCTCCTGAAGCTGAACCATCAGTTCCATGATCTGTTTCTGAATCGTCACATCGAGAGCGGAAACCGGTTCGTCGGCAAGAATCAGGCGTGAGCCCTGGATCAGTGCGGCCGCGATGCTGACTCTCTGGCGCTGGCCGCCGGAGAGCTCATGCGGGCGGCGTTTCAGGTGCTCTGCGGAGAGGCCGACTCTTTCGGCCATCGCAAGAACCCGTTTTTTTCGTTCTTCTTTTGGAACTTTCTGCATCCGAAGCGGCTCCTCTAAAATCCAGGAGATTTTCTTCGCAGGATTCAGGGAAGAAAACGGATCCTGGAAAATCATCTGCGGATGGTCGACCTGCGAAATTATTTCGCCTTCATCTGGGCGGATAAATCCTAAGATCACTTTGGAGAGTGTCGATTTTCCGCATCCGCTCTCTCCGACGAGACCGAGAATTTCATTTTCATGAAGCTCGAAAGAGATATCATGAAGCACCGTTTTTCTCTGCTTTCCCTCCTGATAGGAGGCAGAAATATGGCTGACTTTCAGAATGTTGTTCGGACTGATTTCTTCCATGGGTTATTCCTCCTTTTCCGCCGGCGGAGCAGCTTTTTTGTCAGAGCCTGTCGGCCATTGAGCTGTTGGAGCGATTTTGATTCGCTTTCGCAGCGATGTTCGTCGGTTCGGAATTGCGTCGAGCAGGCGGCGGGTGTAGTCTTCCTTCGGGTGGAAAAAGACATCGTCTACACTGCCGGATTCCACAATCGTCCCATGATTCATGACGATGACCCGGTCACAGAGCGAACGGATGACGCCGAGGTCGTGTGAGATAAAAAGAATCGCCGTGTGATGGCGTTCATTGATTTTTTTCAGCAGCTTTAAGATCTGCGACTGAATCGTCACATCAAGAGCTGTTGTCGGCTCGTCTGCAACCAGAAGCTTCGGTTCTGTAATAAGCGCCGCAGCATCATCACCCTCTGGCGCTGACCGCCGGAGAGCTGGTGCGGGTATTTTTTGCAAAGCTTTTCCGGGTCGGGAAGCTCGACTCATGCATTATGGCAAGAACCTTTTCATGACGTTCTGCCGGTGTGC
>ENA-OQCE01000694-OQCE01000694.1-human-gut-metagenome-genome-assembly--contig:-NODE-694-length-15938-cov-14.996015_pt1 | contig 15938 bp, 23 predicted proteins | sample MGYA00242495_ERZ504572 | MGnify/ENA primary metagenome ERZ504572 (study PRJEB26092, sample SAMD00036228) | human gut metagenome | host: Homo sapiens | study: EMG produced TPA metagenomics assembly of...
CAAAGAGCGGTTGCGCTTGGGGGCTGGGTTGCTGGCCGCGGCAGGCAGCGTCCAGGCGCTACTGCGTTTGGATCGGCTCGGCGGCGATGTCACAAGCGGAAGCGCGGGGGCGATGGGCGGTCAGAATGCCGCCGTCACGGCTCAGACCTTTTTGCAGGCACTCGACGAGCGGGCCGCCAGCGCGACGGAGCGTCTGTAGACAACGCGATCGCGGTTCGGCTCGCATGGTCCGAGGACCGGCCGATGACCGAGGCAGCGGCAGACCTGCTGCGCGCCTACCGCGAAGTGCCCACGGCCCAGCTCGCCCTGAGCGGCTATCTCGATATTAAGGGCAACGTATGGGGCGCCATCGTGCGCGATGGGCGAGGCTGGGTCGACATGGTGACGGTTGCTGCTGATGCCGGCGATGCCTCGTGCCGCCTGCGTGCCGTGCGTCTGGTTCCGCAAACAATGGAGTCAAAGGAGGGGTCGTGAAATGCATGGTGTCCTGCGTGAGGAATCTGCTCAGTCGACCGTCGAATACGCCATCGTCACCGTGGCGCTGTTGTCGATTGTGCTGGCGATTGCGGGGCTTTGGCGCGCTGGCACCGATGGACGCTTGGCGGCACTGGTTGAGCGGGCAGCGTCCCATGGCGTCGCCCCATCGTCGGTTATCGATGCCGCGACGGGCGCCAAGGACATTGCTCTGTATTGATATCGCGTGCGAGGATCGGGCGCAGTCTACGGTTGAGGCCGCCTTTTTGCTGCCGACGTTTTTGACGCTCATCCTGCTGGCGCTGCAGCCGGTATGCCTGCTCTATACGCGCGCGGTCATGGAGTCTGCCGCCGCCGAGACCGCGCGGCTTATGACCACGACGACGGTGGAGGACGACGATGACCTTAAGGAGTTCACTCGCCGCAGACTTGCCGCGGTGCCCAACGTCTCGATTTTTCATGCCGGCGGGCCGTTGTCGTGGGATATCGAGCTTGGCCGGGTCGGTGCGGGTGGCGCCTCGTCCGTGTCCGTTTCCGGCGAGGTCAAGCCGTTGCCTGTGATCGGTGCGTTTGTGCAGGCTATGGGTGGTACCGCCGAGGGCGGCTACGTTGAGCTCAAGGTCGATGTCTCGTATCAATCGCGTCCCGAATGGCTGGAGGGAGATTATGATTCGTGGATTGCTGCATGGGATTAAGCGTTTCTGGTCTAGACGCGTTTTGACGCACCGTCCGAGCTGCCATCGCAAGCGAGGCGGCTTTATGGGTCGAGCCGGTGTCGATCTGTTTATCGAAGACGGCGCCTATACCACGCTTTCTTCTGCCGTGGTCATCCTAGTGGTGCTCACATTGTTGTTTTCGTCGACCGCGGCGATATGGAGCATGTCGCGTGCCGGGGACGCCCAGGTGGCGGCCGATAGCGGCGCGCTGGCGGGTGCCAACGTAGTGTCGTCCTATCACACGGCTGCCACGGTGGTTGATGCGAGTATCTTGAGTCTGGGGCTGGCGGGGTTTGCCACGATCGGGACGGGCCTGGTCGCCATCCTCATCCCGGGTGCCGAGCCGGTTGCCGGCAATATGGTCGACACCGGGATCGAGATCATTAAAACGCGCAACAAGTTTGCCAAAAGCGCATCGGAAGGCTTACAGAAAATCGAGACGGCTCTGCCGTATCTGATCGCCGCGCGTGCCACGCAGGCGGTGTCGGCGCAGGATACCGATAGTGTGACCTATACCGGTACGGCGCTTGCCGTGCCCAGGACATCCGAGTCTGACTTCGCTGCGCTCAAAGGATCAGAGATCTCGACCGATACCATTAAAGACACATCAGATGATTTAGAGGGTGCGGCCGAGGAGCTGCGGAAGGCTTCTGAGGACACGGCGAAGGCTAAAGAGCGTGCTTGGCTGGCGGATTGTGGTGGGTCTGACAAGGGCTCGGTCGGCAGCTGTTCTTGCATGTGGGAGCGTGCGAAAAGCCTAACGGATCTCTCCGGTGTTCAAAATCCGCATTACTCATCGAGCGTTACGTGGGAGCCCCAAGTTGCCCTTGATCGCGCGAAGGACTACTACCATTGGCGTCTGACAAATGAGAAGCCCCACGGCTCGAGTGTCGAGATGAAGGCAGAGTCTGCGGCGCGTAAGGCGTTTTATACCTATGCGAGCGCGGAGGTCGATCGGGCGCATATAACCGAGAACGGAGACAGGGTTTCCTCCTATATTCCGCTGCTGCCGCGCAACTCTGATGAGGTTCGGGCGACGGAACTCTATACCGATGCGGTGTGGCCGACTAGCGTGAACGATGACAAGGCGTATCTGCATTACGGGACGACCTGCCCTAACTATAAGAAAGGGACGCCGAGCGGATTTGCTTCGGTTGCCGATTACGATGGACAGGATAAATGCAGCAAATGCCATTTTGGCGTTTTGTCGCTTGGTGCTGTTGCGGCGCCTTCAACCTCTATCGAAAACGGCTTCGAATATCACTTCGACGAGTTCAAAAAGGCCTTGGAGGAATACGTCAAATGTCGGAACAAAGAGCTTGAGCTCATGCGTCAGACCGAGGATGAGGCCGACCGTGCGAGCAATGCGTTTGACCAGGCCATTAAAGCGCTTTCGGGCGAGCGTCCGCGTATCGCTCCGCCCGGTCGCAACGGCGTGGTTGCCTTTGCGGTTTCGGGTGCCATCTCGAGCCCCGATGAGCTCAACTCTTCGTTTAACACGGCAGTCAGGCTTGGCGATCGCGGTGCCATCTCTGCCGCGGTGCTGGCGCCCGATGAGGCGACGGCGCAAAACAACGTGCTTTCGCGATTTTTCTCGACATTGAAGGAACGCTCGGGTGGCGTTGCCGGCGTACTCGATGGCGTCATGGATGTCTGGGGACGGCTGCTTGTGGGATACGGAGACATCCAAGGTTCGGCCGACGAACTTATGGACGAGATGATTAAAGGCCTAGGAGGGGGCAGCGGCGCGTTGGGCTCCATCGCATCGTGGCTCGGCGATACCGTTTCGGCGTCCGTGGCGGCGCTGGGTTTGGAACCGTGCGACTTGCGCCTGCGAAAGCCGGTGCTGACTGATTCCGCCAACGTCATTAAGAGCCCGGGGTCTGACATTGCTGGTCTCTCTCAAGCGCAAGACAAACTGCGAAGTATTCCGTTGGGCGTGACCGATCCCAAGGCGCTTTGCGAGGCGTTGGAATATCAAGTCGAACGCACCATCAGCGGTACGGTGTTCACGCTTGCGGAGATTCCTCTGCCCGGCGGCGGCTCCATCCCGCTCACCGTCGATGTCGCCACGCTGGTTGGCGCTCTGGGCGGTGGGTCGTAATGAGTATCCGCATGCGTCTGCGCGAGGAGCGCGCCCAAGCGACGGTGGAGATAGCAGTGGTTACGCCCGTTTTGCTGGTGCTGGCACTCATCGTATACAACGTCATGATCTATGCCAGCGCTGTCGCGCGCTTCGACCGCGTGGTGCCCGACATCGTGTTGGCGCACGCCGTGGCGCCGAGCGGGGAGGGCGACGAAAGCTCTGTCGATGCCTCGGCGACGGTCCGGACTCAAATTCTGAATGCCATGGAAGGCTATGACTTGCAGATCGAAGTGTCGAGCGAGCAAGGCGCGGAGGCATCGGATGGTGGCCTGCTCTCCCTATCCGGTACGTTTAGGACCTACACCTGCACCATGCACTATGAGCCGTGGCCGACTTCTCTCAGCATCGCTGGCGTTCCGCTGGGGGCGCCGACAACGTTGTCGCACGAGCGCGCGGTGACGGTCGATCCATGCGTCCGGGGGTGGTCATGTGACCGCGGTCTCGTCCTACATCGCCTACGCGCGGGCACTCAATAGGCTGGGCTGGACGCCGGCCGAGTTTGCGGTGGCGGAGTCGTTTGCCGTGCGCCTGCGCGGCATGCTGGGACGGTGTCCGGTTGCCGCCAACGGTCTGCCGCTCGTCATGGCATTTCCACGCTGCTCTTCGGTCCATACGTGTTTTATGGCCTATCCCATCGATATCGCCTTTATCGATGCACGTGGCTATGTCCTCGTATGCTACGAAAACGTACGTCCCTGGCGTATGTGCTCCTGCCCCGGCGCCTGGGCCGTACTAGAGCGTCCTTCAATCATTGTTTCGACCCCTGCTCTCCAACGCGTGCCGGCTTAAGAATTGGCGACAGCGGACTTTCGTCATACGAAATTGGGTAAGATGGAGGAGAAGATGCATGGATGTTGAGATCCATCCCAACGCTAAAAAGCACCTGACAGAACAGCAGGTGCTTAGCGCTTGGCTTGCGGTTACTGAGTGCATTCGTCGCGAGTCGAAGGACGAGCCGCCGAGATGGCTTGCGATTGGATGGCTCCCAGACGGACGAAGCGTGGAGCTTGTCGCGGTCGAGCTTCTCCGTGGGTGGCTTATCATTCATGCCTTGTCTCCAGTCCAGAAGAAATTTTGGCAGGAGATTGAACGGGCTCGGCAAAGGGGTCGATGATGGGCAAGACGTATACGGCCGCTAATGGTCAGGTTGTAACGGATGAAATGATTGACGCGTGGTGCGAGTCGTACGAGCGCGGAGAGTTTCCGGATGGCGAACACACCGTTGGTGGGATCGTGCATGGACGGCCCCCACTCTCAGGTGAGGGGACGGCAACGCTGTCAGTCAAGATTCCTCTGGGAATGAAGGAGGCCATTCGTCGACGGGCGCTGCCGAGGGGATGACGCCAAGTGAGTTTGCCCGTGCGGCTCTGAGCGAAAAACTTCTTGCTGCCGGCTGATGCCTCTGACGTGCCGATTTAAAGAACCGAGGCTGTGCTCAAAAACTTTTTTAAAATTCTCGGTTGACCGGAACGCGTCCTTGGTTATACTAATCAAGCCTTGAAACAAGGCACACCTCAAATGGCTGGGTAGCTCAGTTGGTAGAGCAGAGGACTGAAAATCCTCGTGTCAGGGGTTCGATTCCCTTCCCCGCCACCTTGAATTGACTAGGACCTCTGCAAAGGGGTCCTTTTCTTTTATGTAGGGTTCTGCGGAAACTGCGTCCCAGAATAAGGGCTCAGAACGGGACACACTTTCCGGTGCCTGCCTTTGGCGCGCGTACACACCTCGTCGCACCATTCCGAGCCCGCCCGCCCCAGACATTCCTCCCACTTTCGCGTCACTTTGCAGACCGTTCGGTCGCCTGTCCGCACACGCGGGTATACTCAAAACGATACTTATCCTATGCAATACGATGCGGGTTCGACCTGCATGATCCGAAGGGGGCAGTGATGGAGAGGATACTCGGCGTTAATCTCTCTGGCTGGTTTATTCCCGAGCCTTGGGTGACCCCGTCGCTGTACGCGGCGACCGGCGCATCCAACGCAGCCGAGCTGCAGGAGGCCATGGGTACCGCCGCTTACAACGAGCGCATGCGTCGTCATTACGAGACGTTTGTGAGCGAGGACGATTTTCGCCGCATGGCACAGATCGGTCTCAATGCCGTGCGTCTGCCGGTGCCTGGTATGCCTTTGGCTCACAGGAGTCCGATGCCTCCTACATATCGGTTGTCGATTACATCGACCGCGCGATTGAGTGGCTGCCAAGTACGATATCCGCGTGCTGCTCGATCTGGCAACCGTGCCCGGTGGCCAGGGCGATTCCAACGATTCGCCCACCACGCCGGAGCTGTCGCCGAGTGGCATTCGTCCACCAACGGCCGTCATGTCGCACTCGACGTGCTCGAGCGCTTGGCCGATCGCTATGGCGAGGCCGAGAGCCTGCTGGGCATTGAGCTGCTGGACACGCCGCAGATGAGCGTTCGCAAGAGCCTCTTCACCATGACGGATGGCATTCCTGCTCACTACCTGCGCAATTTCTATCGCGATGCCTACGAGCTCGTCCGTTCGTATATGCCCGAGGATAAAATCGTCGTCTTCTCGTCGTCGGGGCATCCCAGCGAGTGGAAGCATTTTATGCGCGGCGCCAAGTACAAGAACGTCTACATGGACCTTCACCTGTACCATTACCGCGACGAGTATGCGCTCGACATCACGAGCCCTCGCGGGCTGACGACGGCGATTTCGCGTAACAAGCGCGAGCTTAAAGAAGCGATTTCGACTGGGTTCCCCGTGCTGGTGGGCGAATGGTCGGGCGCGGCGATCTTTGCCAACTCGTCGGTTACGCCCGAGGGCCGCAATGCCTACGAGCGCGTGTTTATCGCCAACCAGCTGGCTTCGTTTGCGCCGGCTGCCGGTTGGTTCTTTCAAACGTGGAAGACCGAGAAGCGCATTGCAGCATGGGACGCCCGCGCGGCGCTCGGTACGCTCGAGCGCGGCATGATTGAATAGGTTGATATGACGCAAAACAGCGCCCATACGGGCAAACTCTATGTGGTCGGCACGCCCATCGGCAACCTGGGTGACCTGTCCCCGCGCGTTGGCGAGGCCTTTGCCGCTGCCGATGTCATCTGCTGCGAAGACACGCGTGTGACGTCAAAGCTGCTGATGCACCTGGGCATTTCCAAGCCGCTTGTCCGTTGCGACGAGAATGTGATCGCTAGCCGCGCTGCCGGCCTGGTCGACCGTCTGCTGGCGGGGGAGACCCTCGCCTTTGCCTCGGACGCCGGCATGCCGAGCGTGTCCGATCCCGGCCAGGCGCTGATCGAGGCGGCGCGTGAGGCCGATGTGCCCGTCGAAGTTATTCCTGGGCCCTCTGCTTGCGTCACGGCGCTTGTTTCGTCCGGCATTCCCTGCGAGCATTTTTTCTTCGAGGCTTTTTGGGCCGAAAGCACGGCGACCGTGTGCGCCGTTTGCAGCGCCTTGCCGTGGTGCCCGGCGCACTCATCTTCTACGAGTCTCCACATCGCATCGTGGCGACGCTCGAGGCCGTGGCGGAGGTCTTTCCCCAGCGTGAGGTTGCCGTCTGCCGCGAGCTCACCAAGCTGCACGAGGAGGTCTTGCGCGGGCCCGCTGACCAGCTTGCCGAGGAGCTGCGTGCTCGCGGCGAGGTAAGGGGCGAGATTGCGCTGGTCATCGCGCCGCCGAGCGAGGATGAGGAGGCCGGTATCGTGCCGGTTGGCGCCGCGGCAGCGGATCCCGACGAGGCCCTGCGCGAGGATATCCGCGCCGCGCTCGAGGAGGGGGAGCCCGCGTCTGCGGTGGCCAAGCGCCTGTCTCAGAAGTATTCGCGCCGCAAGCGCGATGTCTATGCCATAGTGCTCGATATGCAATAGATGGAGGATATCCAGCCCTTGCGCTAGAATCATCCTCTGTATGCAACGTTTTTCTGGAGGACAAACCCCATGGATCAAAGCAAGCCTTCGTTCTTTATCACGACGCCCATCTACTACGTCAACGCCGATCCGCACCTGGGCACGGCTTATTCCACCATCATCGCCGACGTTCAGGCTCGCTATCGCCGTTCCGCCGGCTATAACGTCAAGTTCCTGACCGGCATGGACGAGCACGGCGAGAAGGTCGCCGAGGCCGCAGCCAAGCATGGCATGACGCCGCAGGAGTGGACCGACAGCCAGGCTCCGCACTTCAAGGAGCTTTGGAGCAAGCTCGAGATCTCCAACGACGACTTCATCCGCACCACCGAGCCGCGCCAGCATCATGCCGTGCAGTACCTGTGGGAGCGCATGAAGGAGTCCGGCTATCTGTATAAGGGCAGCTACGACGGTTGGTATTGCGTGCCTGACGAGACCTACTTCACCGATACGCAGGTCCAGAAGGGCGACGAGGAGTACGGCAGCGTTGGCCAGCACCTGTGCCCCGACTGCCACCGTCCGCTTGAGCGCGTGCAGGAGGAGTCCTACTTCTTTAAGCTTTCCGCCTTCCAGGACAAGCTTCTCAAGCTCTATGACGAGCACCCCGACTTTGTCGAGCCTGCGTTCCGTATGAACGAGGTACGCAGCTTTGTCGAGGGCGGCCTTAACGACCTTTCCGTGAGCCGTACGAGCTTTGACTGGGGCATTCAGGTCCCGTTTGACGAGGGTCACGTGACTACGTGTGGTTCGATGCGTTGCTCAACTATATGACGGCCGTCGGCTACGGTGTCGACACCAACGAGGCCCGTGCCGAGCTGGCCTATCGCTGGCCCGCGCAGTTCCACATCGTGGGTAAGGACATCATCCGCTTCCACTGCGTCATTTGGCCCGCGATGCTCATGGCCATCGGCGAGGCCCTGCCCGAGCACGTCTTTGCCCACGGCTTCCTGACCGTGCGCAATGCCGAGACCGGTAAGGCCGAGAAGATGTCCAAGAGCCGCGGCAACGCCATCGCTCCGCAGGATGTTATCGACATGCTGGGCGTCGAGGGCTACCGCTATTACTTTATGACCGACGTGGTCCCCGGCACCGACGGCGCCATCAGCTTCGATCGTATGGAGCAGGTCTACAACGCCGATCTGGCCAACAGCTGGGGCAACCTCATTTCGCGCTCGCTCAACATGAGCGCAAAGTACTTTGACGGCTGCGCCCCGGCTAAACCGGCGTCTGCCGACGCGTTCGATAACCCGCTGGCAAAGATCGCCGATGGTCTGGTCGAGCGCTACATGGCCAAGATGGACGTGCTCGATTACGGCGGAGCCAAGGACGAGGTCATGGAGCTCATTCACGCCGCCAACCACTACATCGAGGACTCCGAGCCTTGGCACTTGCCAAGGACGAGGCCAAGGCTGACGAGCTGGCGTTTGTGATCTACAACCTGCTCGAGGCCATCCGCATTGCTGCTCACCTGCTGATGCCGCTCATGCCTCAGACCTCTGCCGAGGCCCTGCGCCGCCTGTCCTGTGAGGGCGAGGCCGCGAGCGACGACCTCAAGGGCATTTGCACTTGGGGCCTGCTTGCCGGCGGTCAGCCCGTCGAGAAGGGCGATCCGCTGTTCCCGCGTCTGGCGTAGAGACCGCGCGAGCGCCATATCGGCAATTTGCTGTTTAGCTGTAAGGGCATGGCCGCCACGGTCCATGCCCTTTTGTTTCAAGACGCCGCCATCATGCTAAGGAGGCAACCATGACAACTTCGCCTTTGGCAAACCCCACGGCCACCAGGGAGCTGCTGGAGGAGTTTGGCCTTGCGACCAAGCATCGCCTGGGCCAGAACTTTCTAATCGACAATCATGTGATCGAACGTATCTGCGAGCTTACCGAGCTTGCAGGTGACGAGCGCGTACTCGAGGTGGGTCCAGGTTGCGGTACGTTGACACTTGCGTTGCTGCAGGAAGCGGCGTGCGTTACGTCCATTGAGGCCGATCCCGAGCTTGAGCCGGTGCTCGATGCCCACGCCGCCGACTATGCCAACTTCCGCTTTATCATGGGCGACGCGCTCAAGGTGACGCCGGAGCAGATTGAGCAGGCTGCGGGCGGTGAGCCGACGGTATTTGTCGCGAACTTGCCCTATAACGTGGCGGCGACGATCATTTTGCAATTTTTCCAGACGATGCCGGCGCTAAAGCGCGCCGTCGTCATGGTGCAAAAGGAGGTTGCCGATCGCATTGCCGCAGTGCCGGGCAACAAGACCTATGGCGGCTATACGGCAAAGCTTGGCCTGTATGCGCAGGTAACGGGTCGCTTTGAGGTGCCGCCGCGTTGCTTTATGCCGGCGCCACACGTGGACTCGGCCGTCGTGCGTATCGACCGTGTTGACGGTGTGGTGCCCGAAGGACTCGATCGCGAATTTGTGGCCCACGTGATTGACGCTGCATTTGCTCAGCGTCGCAAGACCATCCGCAATTCCATGAGCGCCAACGGCTTTGCCAAGGACGTGCTCGATGCCGCCTTTGAGGCTTGCGGTATCGCACCCACCACGCGCGCCGAGACGCTCGGCGTCGCCGACTTTGTGTGTCTGGCTCGGGAGCTTTCCCATGACGCTTAATGCCGAACGCGTGGCGTTTACCAAGAAAAAGAAGACGGTTGCTTGTCCCGTGCCCTTGGCACCGCTTGCCGACACACATGCGCATCTGCTTTCGTTCTGGGGCAAGGATGTGCCCGAGACACTCGTGCGTGCCAAGGCGGCAGGCATCGACCTGTTGGTGACGGTCTTCGACCCCATCGCCGACAAGCGCAGCGTGACGGACTATAGCGACTGGCTCGTGCGAGAAATTCTGCCGATGCAGGATATCCCGCAGATCAAGTATCTTGCCGGCGTGCATCCGTATGGCGCGCCGGACTATACCGACGACATTCACGCGCAGGTTGTTGCTGCGCTTGATGACCCTTTGTGCGCCGGTATTGGCGAAATCGGTCTGGACTACCACATGGACTATGACGACGATATCGCGCCGGCACCCCATAACGTGCAGATTGACTGCATGGCGCGCCAGCTCGAGCTTGCCGTGCGTCGTAACGTGCCGGTGGAGCTGCATCTGCGTCACGAGGACATGGACCAGGAGCGTACCTCGCACGTGGACGCCTACAACGTGCTTCGTGGGGTGGGCGTGCCCCAGACCGGTTGTGTGCTGCACTGTTTTGGCGAGGACCGCGCCACGATGGAGCGCTTTGTGGAGCTGGGCTGCTATATCGCCTATGGTGGTGCGGCCACCTTTAAGCGCAACGACGACGTGCGCGAGGCATTTGCGGCAACCCCACTCGATCGAATTTTGTTCGAGACGGATTGCCCGTATATGGCTCCGGAGCCCATCCGCGGTCTTGAATGCGAGCCCGCAATGATCTCCATTACGGCAAACGCGCTGGTTAACGACCGTATCGATCGCACTGGTGAGGACGCCGAAACAATCGCGCATGCCGCTTGGGAAAATGCCTGCAAACTTTTTCAAAAATAGTTCTTGCGTTCGCGGTGGCGCTCCGTTATTCTAATTCCTGCACGCGGGCGTGGCGGAATTGGCAGACGCGTACGGTTCAGGTCCGTATGGGGGCAACCCCATGAAGTTCAAGTCCTTTCGCCCGCACCATTGATTGAAAGAGCTCCCAGCAATGGGGGCTTTTTTGTTATGTGCATCGCGGGGACTTGAACCTGTGAAGGAGCGAGCGTCAAGAAAACGCGGAGCGTTTTTAGCGAGCTGGCGAGTCCGCCGGCAGGCGGGCGAAGCCGGTGCGGATCCGCGAAGCGGATACGCGGACGTCCTTTCGCCCGCACCATTAAATGAAAGAGCTCCCAGCAATGGGGGCTTTTTTGTTATGCACGATCTCCTTGGACGGGTATCCTAATGGCAACGTGTGCCTATCAGAGGAGAGACCATGCTGTTTTCCGGTATCATCGCTGCCCTTACGAGCCTTTTGATTCCCATCATCATCCTGTTGTTGCTGCTCCCCAACGCCTGCTACGTCGTTGAGCAGCAGCACGCTGTGATCATCGAGCGCTTGGGTAAGTTCAATCGTATCGTCAACGCGGGCTTCCACGTGAAGGTGCCCGTGATCGACCGCAAGGCCGCCACGGTGAGCCTGCGCACCATGAAAAACGGTTTTGGCATCGACGTTAAGACCCAGGACAACGTGACCATCGGTCTTGAGGTCTCCGCTCAGTACCACGTGAGCTACGACATGGGCGCCGGCCCGGCAGATTCGGGCATCTACAAGAGCTACTACATGCTGCAGGAGCCCGTCGACCAGATGCGTGACTTCATCACCGACGCCCTGCGCTCTTCGATTCCTGTCTACACACTCGATGAGGTCTTTGCCAAGAAGGATGACATCGCCAAGGATGTCAACGCTACCGTTTCCGAGCAGATGGCCGCCTACGGCTTCACCCTCGTGTCGACGCTCATCACCAAAATCGCACTGCCGACCGAGGTTGAGAACTCCATGAACGACATCAACGCCGCCCAGCGCAAGCGCGCTGCGGCACAGGAGCTCGCCGAGGCAGACCGCATCAAGCGCGTCACCGAGGCGACCGCCGAGGCCGAGGCAATGGAAAAGGCGGGCGAGGGCATCGCCAACCAGCGCAAGGCCATCGCACTGGGTATCAAAGATTCGCTCGAGATCATCCAGGAGACGGGTGTCGGCAATGACGAGGCCAACCAACTGTTCATGTTTACGCAGTGGTCCGAGATGATGACGGAGTTCGCTCGCACGGGTAAAACCTCGACGGTCGTGCTGCCGAGCGACTTTTCGCAGTCGGCCTCGATGTTCGAGCAGATGCTGGCCGCCGGCAAAGTTCAAAACGATTCGAAGGAGTAGACGCGCGTGAAATACACCGTCGTTTGCGTCGGTAAGCTCAAGGAGCGCTTTTGGAAGGACGCGTGCGCTGAGTACACCAAGCGCTAGGTGCCTATGCCAAGGTGGATATCCGCGAGGTGGCCGATATCGACCCGGCTAAGGCGGGCGGCGTGGATGCCGCGCGCGACAAGGAGGGGGCGGCGATTCTTGCCGCCTTGCCATCTCGAGCGCATTTGATCCTGCTGGCTATCGAGGGCAAGGAGCGCTCGAGCGAGGAGTTTTCGGCGAGGCTCGACGATCTTATGCTGCGAGGCAGCAGCGACATTGCCTTTGTAATCGGCGGTTCGGACGGCGTGAGTGATGAGGTGCGCGCCCGCGCCGACGAGATGCTCAGCTTTGGACGCATTACCTTGCCGCATAACCTGGCGCGTGTGGTGCTGCTAGAGCAGATTTACCGTGCCTGCAAGATCAGTCGTGGCGAGCCGTATCACAAATAGGTCGGCAATACGAAACAATGGCGTGGGACAATACCTTTCGTTTTGAGGAATGTGTCTGAAAGGACTATGAGATATGAAGATTGGATTTGTCGGTTTTGGCAATATGGCGAGCGCTATGGCCGATGGCTGGATCGCTGCCGGTGTAGCTGCGAGCGACATGTGCGCCTGCGCGGGTCGCTACGACGCGCTGGTTGAGCGCTGCGAGGCGCGCGGCATGGTCGCCTGCCACGATGCCGCCGAGGTTGTCGCCGCATCCGATATCGTGGTCGCTGCGGTCAAACCGTACATGATCGAGAAGGTATTCGCCCCGATCAAGGATGCTCTTGCCAAAAAGGTCGTTCTGTCGGTTGCCTGGACCTGGGACAGTGCCAAGTGGGAGCAGGTCCTGCCGGGCGTCGCGCATATCTCGACGGTGCCCAACACGCCGGTTTCGGTAGGCGAGGGCGCCATCGCCTGCGAGAAGGCTTCGACGCTTAACGACGAGCAGCGTGCTGTGGTGCTCGACCTGCTCGGTAAGCTTGGCGCTGTCGTCGAGCTCGACACAAGCTGCTGTTTGTGGGCGGCACGGTGGGTGGTTGCGCTCCGGCGTTTGTCGCATGGCAATCGAGGCCCTGGGCGATGCGGCGGTCAAGCACGGTATCCCGCGTGCGGATGCTTATCGCATTGTGAGCCAGATGGTGCTGGGTACGGCAAAGCTGCAGCTTGCAACTGGCCAGCATCCTGCGGCGATGAAGGATGCCGTATGCTCGCCCGGCGGTGCCACCATCAAGGGCGTCGTTGCACTCGAGGACGCCGGCATGCGCAGCGCCCTGGTCAAGGCAATCGACGCAACCCTCCAGTAAAACCGACCAAAAAAGGGACAGTTTATTTTGGCAGGTTTTTCCTGCGGTTTTGTCCTTTTAGCGAAAAGTGCCCCGCAACTGGCTCAATTCCAGTTGCGGGGCACTTGCGTTTGCCCAGATAAAACCGACCAAAATAAACCTGTCCCTTTTTGACAGGTTAGTCCCAGAAGCTGTCTTCTTCGTCCTCGGACTTGGGGCCGCGGTCGACATACATCTTATGGGTGCGCTTCTCCATTACAAAGGCAATAATCGCAAACAGCAGGATGCCGCCGGCGAAAAGGATGGCAAAACCGGTGCGGGTGCCAAACAAAAAGGAAAAAACTGCGTCCATTGGGTGCCTTCTTGCGTAGTTGAGTTGGGTCGTAAACGCTCATAAGTATATACTTGCCCATACATGTACAAGGTTGCAACCTAAATGGAATGTATATCGCCGGAGGATCTAATGCTTGATATCAAGTTTGTTCGCGAGAACCCCGATGCCATCGATGTCGCCATGGCTAACCGCCAGACGTCTTGGGATCGCGAGAAGTTCTTTGAGCTCGACGACGAGCGTCGTGCCGTCATCACCGAGGTTGAGGAACTTCAAGCCACGCGCAATGCCGAGTCCAAGAAGATCGGCGCCCTGATGAAGGAGGGCAAGAAGGACGAGCCGAGGCCGCCAAGGAGGCCGTGCGCGCCGTCAACGAGAAGATTGACGGTCTGGCCGAGCGCCGCACCGCCCTCGAGCAGGAGCAGTACGACTTCATGGCTCACCTGCCCAACATTCCTTGCGAGGCCACGCCGTACGGCAAGGACGAGGACGAGAACATCGAGCGCCGTCGTTGGGGCACCCCGCGCGAGTTCGACTTCGACTTTAAGCCGCACTGGGATCTGGGCACCGACCTCGACATCCTTGACTTCGAGCGCGGCAACAAGCTCTCCGGCAGCCGCTTCACCGTTCTCGGTGGCGCCGCGCCCGTCTTGAGCGCGCCTCATCAACTTCTTCCTCGATACGCACACCAGCCGTGGTTTTAAGGAGTGGTGGCCGCCCATCGTCGTCAAGCGTCAGACCATGTTCGGCACGGGCCAGCTGCCCAAGTTCGAGGACGACGCCTATCACGTCTCGGGCGACAACTTCCTGATCCCCACCGCCGAGGTCGTGCTCACCAACCTGCACGCCGGTGAGGTCCTCGACGCCGACACCCTGCCGCGCCGCTACACCGCCTTCACCCCCTGCTTCCGCGAGGAGGCCGGTTCCGCCGGTCGCGATACCCGTGGCATCATCCGTCAGCACGAGTTCGACAAGGTCGAGATGGTCAAGTTCGCTAAGCCGGAGGAGTCCGACGAGGAGCTCGAGAGCATGACCGCCGAGGCCGAGTACCTGCTGCAGCAGCTGGGCCTTCCGTATCGCGTGATTAGCCTGTGCACCGGCGACTTGGGCTTCTCTGCCCGTCAGACCTACGACATCGAGGTCTGGCTGCCGAGCTACAACGCCTACAAGGAGATCAGCTCCTGCTCCAACTGCGGTGACTTCCAGGCTCGCCGCGCCAACATCAAGTATCGCGACCCCGAGAACTTCAAGGTTCGCGCTACCTGCACACCCTCAACGGTTCCGGCCTGCCGGCTGGCCGTACCATGGCTGCCATTCTGGAGAACTACCAGACGCCGACGGCACCATCACGATCCCCGAGGTCCTGCGTCCCTACATGGGCGGCCTCGAGAAGATCGAGCCGGTCGCGTAACTTGGCTGCATAGGCGATATGCAAGGGCGCTCCTTCGGGGGCGCCCTATTTCGTGCGCAGGTCCATACCATGCTGTGCGGACAGCTCAATAGAAAACACACGAACAACTGTTCTGTATGCAGCCATCTACCTGCTATGCTTTTGCTAAATAAGAGCGAGAGAAAGGGGACGCGATGGAGCTGTTTGATGATCGGGTGGTTTTGTTTGAGAGCGACGAGGGCGGGGAGTACCTGCTTGTGACGTGTGAGCCGTCTGGCATGGGTGGCCTGGTGGTTCGACAGACGAGCGAGGGGCCGTTGACGCAATGGTGCTACGAGGAGTCGCCTCATGTGGTTGAGACGTTTGTGGCGCACGAGGGGCTTGTGGCCCTAGAGCATTTCTATGGGGTCCAGACATCTAATCAGGTTGCTCGCATGTTGAGCATCTCGTTTGCCGATTATGATTGTGCCCAGCGGGTGAGATCGCTCCTGAGGGAACTTGATGCTAAGTTTGACGTGATCGAAAAGCCAATCGATCGTACGGGGAATGGCGGTATATGCGGAGCAGCATGACAAGACTGCGTTCCACAAAAAAGTTTGAAATTGTGCTTGACTCCAATAAGCTAAAGTGGTTTTATATGTCTTGCGCTGCGGCGTTACCTCAGCTGGATAGAGGGTCTGACTACGAATCAGAACGTCATAGGTTCGAATCCTATACGCCGCACCAATGAACTTGAAGCCTCCGGCAACGGGGGCTTTTCTTTTTTGGAGAACCAGACAGGGATTCGAACCTCGGTCGAGGCGCGAGCGTGAAGCGGACGCGGAGCGTCCGTAGCGAGCGGGCGAGCACGG
>ENA-OQCE01000695-OQCE01000695.1-human-gut-metagenome-genome-assembly--contig:-NODE-695-length-15908-cov-2.460427_pt1 | contig 15908 bp, 22 predicted proteins | sample MGYA00242495_ERZ504572 | MGnify/ENA primary metagenome ERZ504572 (study PRJEB26092, sample SAMD00036228) | human gut metagenome | host: Homo sapiens | study: EMG produced TPA metagenomics assembly of...
TCCTCATCCGTCTTTTCCTGAACGGATGAGGAGGACAATTCCATCCGGCTTTAAAATCCGATCTGGAATACCTGAACCTGAAGGATGACCAGATCCGATGGGCGTGCATTCTGAAAGCCCGTTATCCGGCCATGCCCCTGGAGTACGCCATAGCCGCCGTCAAGGACAGCATCCGTAACGGTGACTACCGTTACAGTGTGGGCGGCTGCCTCACTCCGCTGATAGAGAACTATATCCGCAAGTACAACGCTGAATGTTCAGGAGAAAAGAGGCAGGACGGTTTCCGTGCCGCCCTTGAGCGTCTAGGCATTTCTCCGGCCCAGCAGCATGAGATCCTGCATCTGTCCGCGGACTCCCCCCGTGTGCTGGAAGCCGCCCTGAAGGAAATCGAGCGCAGCAACGGGCGCATCAGGAGCCCGCTATGTTTTCTCAGGAGCAGGCTGACGTCCGTCCGGACCGCATGATATTTTGACATTAGTTAGTATGTGAAAGAACATTCCATCCTGCCGTCCCGCTGTGAAGCCGGTGCGGCAGGAACTTAAAAAAAACGAAAGATTATGAAATCACAGGAAGCCAATGCGATCCCTTGCGGGAGATACTGGAAAAATACGGTCATGAACCGGTCAGGTCCTACCACGGCTATCTCATGTACAGCTCCCCTTTCAGAAATGAGGAGACCCCCAGCTTCATGGTGAACCTGCACACGAACAAATGGAAGGATTTCGGTGAGGACAGCTCGGGAGGTGTGGCTGACCTGGTCATGCGTCTGGAACGGTGCGATTTTCACTCCGCCATGCGGCGGATTGAAAAAGCGACCTGTCCGCCCCGTCCGACCCCCTCCTTGTTCCGACTTCCGCCGGGGATGCCGGCACCAGCCCCAGACTGACTGTCGACAATATCAATCCCCTGACCAACAGGATGCTTCTGGAATACATGGGCCGGCGTGGAATTGATGCGGACATTGCAAAGGCATATTGCAAGGAAGCATACTACCATTTCAGCGGAAGGAAGGACAGGCGCTGTTTCGCCGTAGCTTTCCCCAATGACAAGGGAGGCATGGAGCTCAGGAATCCGATATTCAAGGGATGTGCCGGAGTAAAAGCCGTCACCTGTCTTGACAATGGAGCGACCGTTGTGCCGTTTTCGAGGGATTCATGGATTTTCTCAGCTATCTCCAGTATGCCAGGGAACATCCCGGACTGCCGCCAATGAATTTCTGCATCCTGAACTCCACGGCCATGGCCGGCAGGTCCGGAGAGTTCCTTTCCCGGCACCGGCTGGTACATGCCTTTCTGGACAACGACAAGGCAGGCATGGACGCCCTGGACAAACTGGAGGGGAATCTTGGGAAGGATACGGTACTGGTCAATGAGTCCGTCCGGCTGTATCCCCGGCATAACGATTTCAACGAGTTCCTGCAAGCCTGTAAAAAAAAAGCGATGACTGCAGGAAATGAGATGTAATACAGCAAACAATATGAAAGAAGTATCAGAAAAGATAACGGAAAGAATCCGCAAGCTTATCCGGCTCAAAGAATCCGCCACACAGATCGGATCTGAAGGTGAAGCCCATGCGGCGGCAGCGGCGGTACACCGCCTGCTTATGGAATACAACCTCTCCCTGCTTGATCTTGCCGGTGAGAATCCACAAAACCGGCTGACAGCCTGCGAATCTGACAGAATCAGCTACAAGGATGCGGCCGGCAATATCTGGAAACGGGACCTGATGAGGGTCTTATGTGAATACAATTACTGCAAGATGCTGCTCTACGCGGGCACAACCCATATGGTGGTAATCGGGACAGAGGAAAATGCGGCAACTGTCATTGCGCTCTTTGACTACCTGCGTAAAACCTTCAGACGTCTGTCCGAAGAGAAGTATTCCGGGTATGCGCAAGGCAGACGCGGTTACTGGAGAACCGCCAAAGGTAAGAAGGACTATATCCGGTCTTATCTGGAAGGCTGCATACCCGGTTTACGCATGCAGCTGGAGAAGTCCGGGCAGACGCCGCAGGAAACCGGCCTCATGATCTGTCACCAAAAACTGATAGACGACTATATGGGCAGGTTCAGGCTTGTCAGAAGAAAGCCTGTGGCGAACAGGCATAAGACGAACCACAAGGCTTATATGACCGGAGTTGATGACGGCCGCCATATAAGTCTGAGCAGGCAATTGAAGGATAATACTCTTTTTTAAAAGGATAAGAACATGGGCTTTGTCAACAGACTGATCACATGGATCATGGACCGGCTTTCCGTGGAGGTCGATCCGGATGCCGAATGGTTTTAGCAGATCGTGAAAAGGATGGTTGCGGTTCATCCCCGTTCACTTGATTAAAAACACATAAACGAAAAAAATATGGAGATAAAAGGAAAAGTACTTACCCTCTTTCCGGTCAAGGAAGGAGTCGGAAAGACATCGGGCACTCCGTGGAAGTCCCGTGAGTTTGTGATAGAAACGCAAGACCAGTATCCGAAGAGGATCTGCCTGCAAGTGATGAATGCCAACATGGACCGTTTTCCCATGGAGGAGGGTATGGAGGTCAGTGTCAAATTTGACATTTCCGCCCGTGAACGGGACGGCCGTTACTTCAACACGCTGACGGCATGGGACATCACCGTGCTGAATTCCCGGCCGTCCAATCAGGAAGGAGAAAACAGATGAGAAAGAAATTCTTTTTTCTGGGGATATTGTTGGGCGTCTGCCTGGCATCCCCGGCCCAGTTCTATTCCGCGCGTACCAACCTGATAGGGCTGGCAACGGGCAACATCAACCTGGAGGGTCCATGACGCTGAACCGCCGATGGTCGCTTCATCTACCGGTCCAGTACAATCCCTTCGTCTTTAAGGACAACCGCCAGTTCCGCAACCTGACTGTCATGCCGGGCGTGCGCTACTGGTTCGTGGAGTCCTACTCCAATTTTTTTGTCGGGATGAACACCCTGGCAAGCGGCTATTCGATCGGCAGGATATGGAACAAGAAACGCTATGAGGGGGAAGGCTACGGCATCGGCCTCTCCATCGGCAAGGCCTACCCCCTGTCAAAAACATGGAACATAGAATGGGAACTCGGCGGCGCCGCGGTCTGGGCGAGGTACAACGAATACCGTTGCCGGGAATGCGGCGCTTCCTGGGCAGAAAACACGGATGGTATCTGATACCTTCACGTGTGGCGTTGAACATGATATATCTTTTCTAAATGTACGGTCCTATGAAAAAAAAGAAACATACCTGTAATCCTTTTACTTCCACTGCTGTCCTTATCCTGTTCCCTGTCCCACAAGATGGAAAGGAGCATCAGCAAGGTCGGTCTCTCACAGGCCGGCAAGCGGCCTGCACCGGACACGACATGCTATTCCGTTCCCGAAAAAATCACCTGGAAGGACAGTTCGGGAGTGGAACATATTGTCACCATGGCCGAACGTGACAGCGTTACGGGTGAAGAGATGACCGTGTTGCAGCTGGACGAGGTGACCATTGTCGCGCGTAACAGGAACATCCCCGAGCGTGCCGGGAAAGTGAATCTGGATTTTGTCGTGACCGTTCCGGGCAGGCTGATAGATGACAAATGGCAGGTACAGCTGACCCCTGTGGCCTACAAGCGTGGCAGACGCATAGAACTGGAGAGGATCTTCCTGTCCGGCGCCGACTTCGTCAAGCGGCAGAAAAAAGGATACGCGCAGTACCAGGCTTCATAAACAGCATCATCCCGGATTCCGCCTATCTGAAAGAGATGTTCGACATGAAAGGCTACCGCCGTGCCATGGCCGAGCTGGAGGAGGAGTTCTACCAGGCATGGAAGCATGACTATATCGCCCGCGAGGAATGGATTGACTGGACTGAGAGATGGAACCGCCGTTACCAGCACTTCAACGCGAAGATGGAACGGAACCGCATGGCCATCGCCGGCCACAACACCATCCTGTCCGTACTTCCCGCCTACTGGCTCCGCCGTGACCTGGACACCACGCTGATTCCGTCCCGCTACCGCATGTTCTCGGAAGGCACCCCTCTGAAGGTACGCAGGGTGACGCCGGAAGATTCGGCGCGTATAGCGGAGAGATACTTCGATTACAAGCGCATTGCGGAGAACGAACGCAAACGTGACGCGGTGTCACGCAAATATGAGGAGCTGGTTCGTTTCCCTTACCAGGCCGCCCGTCTGGATACGGTCATCAGGAACAGGAACAATACCTTCAGCTATTATTACCGGCAGGAGATGGATGTTACCGATAACACGAAACGTATTGACCTGACAGTAGACGGAAGGATACTTGCCGTCAATGGCAGTTCCGCCAATTTACCGTCCTCGGATACCATTACCTATTATATAAGCAGTATGGTGCAGTTCCTGGACCATGCGCCCCGGTACAGGAAGGAGAAGATATACCGCAAGGCCACGGCCAATACGACCGCCTATATCAATTATCCGGCAGGCAGATACCTGTTTGACGAGGAATACGGGAACAACCGTTCCGAAATAGACAAAGTCCTGGAAGCGATCAACAAGCTGACCTATACCGGTGAGTTGGTGATGGACAGCATTGACATGACCGCCACCGCATCCCCGGAAGGCAGCGCGGCCGCGAACCGTATCCTGTCCAGGCAGCGTGCCGTTGCCTTGAAGGAGTACCTGTCCGGAAGGACGGATGACAGGGCCGGCATCGACACCCTGATCCGTCCCCGGTGGATTGGCGAGGACTGGCTGCTTCTTGTCCGCAAGGTACAACAGGATACGGAAATGGATGACAGGTCAGCCGTTCTGGATATCATGTCCTCCGTCAAGGATCCGGACGCAAGGGAGGCCGGGATCCGGAAACGTTTTCCGGATGCCTACAAGCATATCAGGGAGAACTATTATCCTCTGGCACGTGCGGTGAACTTCGCATTCTACCTGCACCGCGGGATATGATAGAGGAATTCAAATACACCACCGTCCTTGACTCGGCCTACATGCACGGTCTTGACTGATGGAGGACAGGCAGTACAAGGACGCGCTGGTGATACTGTCGGACTATAACGACTACAACACGGCCATCTGCCTGATGTCACTGGGCTATGATGCACGGGCTGCCGGAATATTGGAATCCCTGCCGGAAAGTTCCAATGTGTGCTATCTGCTGTCCATCCTGTACAGCCGTCTGAAAGACGACGGCAAAGCCGTGTCCTCCTTCATGCGCTCACTGGAACTGGACAGTTCCAAAGCCTATCGCGGTCGTCTTGATCCGGAAATCAACCGGCTGATAACAACGTATAATTTAAACCTGTCGCAATATGAATAAAATAGTAAGAATTCTGCCCGGCATATTCCTGTCCCTGCTGTCACTTTCCTCTTGTGACGGCCTGTTCACCGAGGATTGTATCTACAAAGGATACCTGCACGCCCGTAACGGTTCCGTCACCCTTCCGATATGGGCACACCGGAACAGGCGGAGATGAACCTGATGGTTTTTCCGCTGACCGGTAACGGCGTGGCGGAATATGACAATCTTTCCATTCCTTTTAATGGAAGCGGTGATGCGTATGGGACCTTGCATATCGGGAGTTACGAGTTTCTCGCCTGCAACAAGGATGTCAACATCCTGGAGGATGCGGGCTCCGCCGCCACCGTCCGCTGCGTGTTCCGACGGAACAGGGAAAGATCACGGCGGAGCAGGGATACGCGTATTCCTCTTCCGTGACCGGTACGGTCATGACTGACGACACCCTGCACGTCACCTGCGAGAGCAAACTGATGGTGCAGCGGATTGTCTTCAACATCACGGTGACGAATACGGGAATCCTGGAATATACCGGAATCACCGCCGAACTTGACGGCGTGACCACAAGCCGGTATGTACGTACAAGGGAAAAGGGAAGCGGTTTCGCCACCCTGCCTTTCACCGTCTCCCCTGAAAAGGAGAATTTCTTCCGGAAGGAAGTGCTGGTGTTCGGCATCAATACCGGGGTGAGCAATGTCATCCGTCTTCATCTGGACGGGGACATGCCCGTGGATGCGGATCTTGACCTGAGTGATGTGTTCAAGGACTTCACCGCTGACGGTATCAGTGTGGACATCACCGTCCGCGTATCCCCGTCCCTACATACCGCATCCGCTTCCATCGAGGACTGGCAGAATGTGGAATGGGGCCAGGGAATAATTACTTATTAATACTGTTTTTTTATCATCAATTTAAAATTTTACAAAATGAAGAAAATGTTTTTGTTCGCAGCGTGTCTTGCCGTATTGGCATGCGGCTGTTCCGAGAATGAAGAAGGAACCGTCAAGGATGTCCGTGCCTCCTTGAAAATCAACGCCAACATCGGTGCTCCCGCTGTTTCCCGCGCGGAAAAGACCGCCTGGGAAGCCGGTGACAAGCTGGGTCTTTATGTCTGCAACGGTACTTTGGGCACTCCGTACAACCAGAATGCCGTCTATACCAACACCCCTTTCACCTATTCAGCTGCCGGATGGACTTCGGAAGAGATCCTGCTGGATGAGAACGAGGCGACGGTGTTCGCTTATTATCCGTATGATGCCACGCTGACCACCCCCTCCGCCCTTCCGGTGGACATCACCACCCAGACGGACCATCTGTACGGACAGGGCGACACCAAGGCGAGCATCCTGAACCGTAATGTGAACATCACGATGAAACATGCCCTTTCACAGGTCGTATTCCGCATGAAGAAAACGGAAGGATACAGACAGGAAGGCATCCTTACCGGAATCACACTGAAGAATGTCGGTTCCGCCACTCCGTTGTATACCCGTGCCACTATGGATATTTCAACAGGTTCCCTGACAAAAACGACGGCAGGCAATGTGGAATTCAGCGCCGGCGCCACTCTGACAGACAAGGCCGTATCCTTTTCATCCATTGTCGTTCCGGTTGATGCGACAGCGGGCAAGGATATGCAGGCCGTGTTCACCATTGACGGAAAGCAGCTGCAATTCACCTTCCCGGCCGGAACGAAATGGGAACGCTCTTACCGTAATATCTACGACATCGTACTGGGGAATAACGGTCTGGTCATCGGCGGTGCCGATGGCAGCGGTGTGACCATCGAACCCTGGACAGACGATGTGAAAGGTGAAATCCAGCTTGTACCTGTAATCTGACTTTAAGGGGCGGGAAGCCTTTCTTCCCGCCCTGTTACAAACCATATCGGGGCTGCCAATCCCCCATAATCAGACAAAACGATGAAAATGAAGAATATTTTAAACAGCCTTTTCCCCTGGCTGGCCGTGACAACCCTCCTGTCCCTGCAGGGCTGTGAGAATGAGGAAGGCACCGCAATCCACAGCCGTGATACCGTGTCCTTTGAAATTGACGCAGGGGGAGCACGGGCAACCGAGACAACGTTTGAGACCGGGGATGCCATCGGCGTCTATGCGGCAGTACGCATGTCATCAGCGCCTGCAACCTTGAAAACGTCCGGAAACTATGCGGACAACAAGCGGTTCGTCTGGAACGCTCGCAGTTCGTGGCGGACGGGGACGCCAACGAAATAGCCGCCGGCCATGAAACGGACTATTATGCCTATTACCCTACAGGGAAGACATGGGCAATCCGTTGGATTATGATTTCAGCATACAGGGGGACCAGCGGGAAGGCATCACGCTTTCCGACTTCATGTATGCGGCCAACAGGAGCGGAACAACCGATAAGGTCATAACGCTCGCCTTCTCCCACCGGCTGTCCCGGCTGCAGGTCACTTATACGCCGGAAGCGGGAGAGGCACTTTCCGGCGTGACCATCCAAAGGGCCAAGGCTACAGCCAATATCAACCTGGGAACCGGCACCGCCAATACCCTTGGAGCCACCTCGGATATACGGATGTATAATGACGGCGGCACATTCACTGCGGTCATTCCGGCGCAGGACCGGGATGCCGACGGTACATTCCTTACCCTTTTATTTGCCGACGGCACAAAAAAGGACTACACCCTTACGGCAAAGAAAGAATTCCTTGCGGGGCATACTACCGTAATTCCGTTCATGGGCAAAGAGCTGCAGTATGCCTTTACCGTCAGTCCGGAAACCATCGGCAGCGGCTATTCCGGCGGCATCTATAACTACGAAACGGTTTCAAACAAATATTATTCAATAAACGGGAAGCCATTGCCCGGCACTGAGAGTCCATTGGATTACACGGTTTCAACGACAGACGTCTGGATAACCCCGGACAAGGCGGGCAAAACAATAAAGGTGGCGGAAAACCTGAATACCGCTCCCCGAAACGGCAAGGTCCTGTTTACCCAGGCAGAATCCGGAAGGACTTACATCCTGCCGGTACAACAGTCCTCCGCTACCACGCGGCAGACCTTGCAAATCAGCACAACTGCGGGAAACATACCCGCTGCCGGAGGAGACAAGGCTGTCACAGCCGTTCTCAGCACTTATTATAACGACCACCGGGATCCTGATAAAAAAGAAAATGTAACGGTTTCCCTCAGTGGAACCGGGACGGGATTCAGCCTGTCCGGGAATCAGGTCCTGGCTGTCAACAATACTACGACAAATGCCAGAAGTATTACCGTAAAAGGCAGTTACAACGGCATAACATCGGATAACAGCCTGACCATAACACAGGATGCCGGTGCAAAACAATACGCATCCTGGAGCGACTGGAGTGTAACCGTATCGGCCAATCCGGAAACGGTTGCAAACACGGAGGTACATCCGTCATCACGGCCGATGCAGCCCGTACCCGTGCGTGGACGTGGAACGGTGTCGGCGGTTCAGGAGGTACGGAAACAGACAGGGCCACACCGTCATTGTCGGCAGCCGGCAGCGGATTCAGCCTGTCCGGAACAACACTGACAGCAGGCAACAACACAACAACATCTGAAAGATCCTGTACAGTCACGGCAACCCATGCCGGCAAATCAGCGACCTGTACAGTCAAGCAGCCGGCCGGAACAACCGGTTACGGAGATTGGAAAGTAAACATATCCGCCAGTCCGACCACTATCGCGGCCGCCGGAGGAACGTCAACGCTGACCTGCTCGGCTGCGCGTGACGTATATACCAATGGGGTAAAGACCGGTACGGAAACCGCCACACCTGTCATCTCGGGCAGTGCAGCCGGATTCAGCCTGTCCGGAAAAACAGTCAGCGCCGGCAACAACACCTCAACAAGCACGCGAAGTATAACATATACGGCAACCCATGCCGGTAAATCAGCCGGCTGTACGATCACCCAGTCTGCAGGAAACAGGCAATATGCGTCATGGAGTGCCTGGAACGTGACAGTGTCAGCCAATCCGGCCACGATAGCCGCAAGCGGAGGCACATCCTCCATCAGCGCGGCGGCAACCCGTACCCGCACATGGACGTGGAACGGTGTCGGCGGTTCCGGCGGTACGGAAACAGACAGGGCCACACCGTCATTGTCGGCAGCCGGCAGCGGATTCAGCCTGTCCGGAACAACACTGACAGCAGGCAACAACACAACAGCGTCTGAAAGGTCCTGCACAGTCACGGCCACTTCAAACGGCAGGTCGGCCGCCTGTACGGTCAGACAGTCCGCCGGCAGTCAGACAACGGAGTACGGCAACTGGACCACGCTCATTGTCAGTGTCCGCCAGCCCGTCCGGTATCGGCTCATCCGGAGGCACAAGCCGCCTGAGTGCGACAGCATCACAAAGCCGTCCGAAATACACGAAGTGGAACGGCATAACAACAGGCACCACCACAGAATACCGGAGTGTGGATGCGAGCTCATCCGCCTCATGGTCAGGAAGCGCGTCGGGCTTCAGCCGGAGCGGCACGACTGTCACAGTGGCGGCCAATGGCAGCACTTCATCCCGCAATTGTACCTATACGGCAAGTTACGGAGGAAAATCAGGCCATGTGACAATCCATCAGGATGGAAAGCCCGCCGATGTAATCACCTACGGTACATATTCACGCTCGGAGCCGTCAGCGGTGATGACGTCGTCTCCACCGGGGGAACCGTCACCTACAGTGTCACCTCACAGAAGATCACATACACCAACGGCAGCGAAACCTCCCGCAGCAATATCGCTGGTCGGCTTCCGCCAACGTGTCCTGGATCAGTGCCGGCACAAACTCGGCAACCGTCAGTGAAAACCCGACAACTTCCGACCGTAGCGGCACGATTACGCTGACCCAGAACGAAAGCGGAAGGAAACTGTCAATCACTGTATACCAGGACAGAAAGGTATCGGTGGACATAAACTAAAAACTATAAATATGGACAAACCATTCAATCATCTCATTATTTGTCTGACGTTTGTAATGCCGGTTGCAGCCCTCAGCGGCTGCTCCGGCCCTAACGACAGTCCGGAGCAGGACGCCGTCATGTCCATCAGCTCCTGCACGGCACGTGGTGATGACGGGCAGGAAATGTCCGTCAGCGAGTTCGGCATGTTTGTAACGGATACGGCGGGAAACCTGTATCCGGACAACATCCGAGTCCTCAACCGGTCCGGGAAATGGACATTCGCGGAGATTTCCCTGTCGGACGGGGATAAAGGCATATATGCGTATTATCCTTACAACCCGTCCTTCAGCGGCGGAAAGATGGGCCTGGACGCAAGGAGCCAGACAGACTATCTGTATTCGGAAAGGACCATGGTGTCCGGGAACGCACCCTCCGCTCCATCACCCTGTATCATCTTCTTTCGAAGGTGACTTTCAGAATGCCCGCCGCCGTCACCGCGGTCAGAGTGGCGGATTACAGCTACTCCGCCTCGTACAGTCTTCTGACGGGCTCACTGGAGATAAAACCGGAAAAAGGCACAATATCCTCCGGGACAGGAAGCCTGCTGCTCTATCCCGGTGACAGTCCGGCCATGCACGTGGCGCTGGTGGCCGGCGGACATCCATACGACTTCGTCATGCCGGCGGCGGCATTCCGATCCGGAAAGGAATATGTCTACACTTTGAAAACCGCCGGAAACGGGGTGGAGATAGAGGACATCACCATCACCGGCTGGCAGCCCGGAGGCAATTATGAAGGAACAATAACTGAAAAAGAACAAGAAAGGCAATGAAAAAGAAAATTTATACTTTATCCGTCCTGCTGGCGGCGGTTCTTCCGGCAGGGGCACAATCCATCAAAAGTGACATCAACACCGTCCTGAACGACATCGCACTGCCGGTTTTCCTCGGTGTGATGGTCATGGCGCTTGCCGTAGGCATAGGAAAGAACTGGAGACTCATCAATGACGAGAACAGCGAGGGCAACAAGAAACAGGGATGGATGAACGTCGCCTACATGGTCGGCTATGTCCTTATCGCGGTGACCGTCATCAGCTTCTGCGTGGGCAAGATAGCCGGTGTCAGCTTCTCAATCTGACCGCCATGGAGTACAAGGTGCGCAAAGGGATCGAGAACCCGTGCAAGATACACGGGCTGCTGGTACGCGACTTCTATCTGTTGCTCGGTTACGGCGGATTCGCCGTGGCCGTGCTCCTGCTGAACGTCAAGAGCTGGCTGGAGGACGGTACGACAGGCGGTGAAATGCTTTTCATATTCGTATTGCTTGTCGGATGTGGCCTGTTGTTGGCAAGGAAGTTCTATAAGAATGCCTCAAGGAAGAAGTACAGCCGCCGCATTGGGAGAAGACGGTTACAAACCGTGATGTGAGAAATGCTTTAATGAAAGACAGATAAACTATTGACAGTATGGAAAGTGTTAGAAACTGGCTGGAACAAACAATCGGAATGCCAATTGATTATATATGCATCATTATCATGGGGATGCTGACACTGCATGTTTTGATAAGAATTGCCATACATGGGAACATGGAGTTCTTAAAAAAGTATGGCAAGAGTGGCAATGATACCGAAAAAAAAATCAATGATCCCTCTAAAGAAAGGAACGACTCATCGTCTGCATGATTCAACTTTTTTTTTAAGGAGCTGCCAACAGTGTTTGCCCCCCAATGTAATCTTACCCAAACAAATCTTTGCAAACAGGAGAAGAATACTAAAGTAGGCAACACTTGAATATAGCACAAGAAACCTTGTCCAATAACAGGTCGCCGCATTGGGAGAAGACGGTTACAAACCGTGATGTGAGAAATGCTTTAATGAAAAAACAGATAGACTACAGAAAATATGAATAGACTTATAACTGACTGTCCCGAAGTGCTGTTTGCTTTTGTCTGGACATTCTTTTTTTTGTGTGTCTTTTGTCTTTTATTGTATCACCAAGGAAATAAAAGATTCAAGAAATATACGTATACGTAAAAACAGCACTCCTAAAGAAATTGGAAATAAGGAAATAGGTGGTGAAAACAATGATAAAAAAGAAGATGATAAAGAGTTGCCTCCTTAAACTGTTGCTTTGTCTGTTGCCGGTTTTGACATGGCGGAGTTCCCACAGGTTGATGGCTATACCCAACAATAGCATGGGCGGAAGGAGTATTATCATGACTCTCCAAAATATTATAAAGTTGGGGTCAACTCCGGAGAGAGGGCAGGCAAATACCCAGTAAATCCCTGACATACAGGAAAGGATACCAACCGGTGCATAGCAGATCCATTCTTTGGAAACCCAAAATGCGGAAAGCGGAACGAGGACTACTGAATAGGCAACCGAAATTCCTGTCACAATCAACAACTGTATCCCAAGCGGTAGTGTTCTGAAATGAACCACGGCTGTGAACAGGAGCGGATAAATGACCAGTGCGCATAGAGCAATACATAGAAAAACATTAAAATGCTTTTCTCCGATTTCCAACTTTACAGTGATTCTGTCAGTCAATGTTTTAAGGGCTGTACTGATTTCATTCATAAACTAAAAAGATATAAAGATACAATATGTTTTATTGCTGCAAAGATATAAATAACAACTGAACGGGATAACAAATAAAAAAACAAACAATAAGAAAATGGCAAACGAAGGATATTCCATACTGGATGTCATCAATGACGAATACGGTGTCATCCTTACCAGAAACGGCTGCGTGTCTGTAGCGTTCCGCATGTACAATCCGGAATGCTACAGCCTGCACCGTACCGACCTGGAGGAGCGCAACGCGCGTCTCTACCAGGCGTTCAAACACCTGCCCTCCGGCAGCTTCGTGCACAAGCAGGACGTGTTCCTTAAAAGGGAGTACGTTCATGAGCTGGAAGGGGACAGCTTCATCGACAAGGCGGAACAGAGGCATTTCTCCGGCCGTGAGTATCTGGAACATGACTGTCTTCTGATATTCACCCTGTCCGGCCTGTCCTCCCTGGCAGCCTCGTACAATGCCAACCCGTTCTCCTACCGGGAGAGGCTGCATGTGTCCGACCGGGAGAAACTCACCGAATTTCTGGAGGGGGTGAACTCCGCCATTGGTGTGATAAACAGTATCAGGGACACCCGTCTGGAAAGGATGGCCGCCGCCAGCCTGAGGGAGTATGTCATCCGGTACATCAACTTCTTCCCCCGGGCTGACTGCGACCGTGACATCCATTTCTCCGGAGAGATCACCGTCGACCGGGAGAAAGCGCGTTGCTATACCGTCTGTGACGGTGACTATCTGCCTGACCGCACCGTCAGAAGCGATGTGGAGGACACCACACTGCCCGTGTCCGGATGCAGCCTGTACATGGCGGAACTGGAAGGCCTGGGCGTGCACCTGCACTGCAACCATGCGGTCAACCAGATCCTCTATTTCGAGGCTCGGAGAAACTTTATGAAGAGTTCTCCCGCCGTGTGGCGGTCTACCGCACCAACAAGGGATGGGACAGGGCCATGCTGGAGCCGAAGGCGGACGAGCTCGAGAACATGCAGAAGGAGATCATGGAGGAGAGGCAGCTCCTCTGCCGTGCCAATTTTTCCGTCATGATATGGGATGACAGCCCGGAACTGCTGGACCGGGCCGAGAAGAAGCTGCGGGAATACCTGACCGTCTCGGACTTCAAATTCTATATACCGTCCTACGAGCATCTGGCCAACATATACCTGGCTTCGGTTCCCGGACAGGAGAAAGGGCTTGACAGCGGTTTCCTGTTCCTGACCCCGCTTTCCCTCGCGCTCTGTCTGTTCATCAACTACACGACATTCACCCCGGATGAGGAAGGGGTGTATTTCAATGACCGTATTTATCAGATACCTTTGAAAAAGGATATCTGGGACGCGAAGAAAAAAACGCATACCAGCCCGCAACGGCATCGTGGTGGCATCCACCGGCGGCGGCAAGTCCGTGCTGACACTGAATATCGTGCAGCAGCTCATCGGGCAGGGCTATATCGTGGTGGTGGTGGAGTTCGGGTACTCTTTCGGACAGCTCTGCAAGCTTTATCCTGAAATCTCGCTGCATGTGGACTATGACGGGGAGACACCGCTGGGTCTGAATCCCTTCGATCTGGAGGGCCGTTCCCTTGACAACAACAAGATAGAGGTGCTATCGGGTATCGTGCAGCGTTTCTGGCGCCGCATGTTCGGGAAGGACGAGGAGGAGCAGTCCGTAGCCTCACAAAATTCATCCAGGATTATTACGCCACCTGCCTGCCGCCCCATTCCTTTCCCTCTTTCTACCGCCACGTGACGGAGCATTATGAGGATATTTGCCGGCGGAAGGACGTAGACCCCGATTATTTTGACCTGTCCTCCTTCCGCCTCATATGCAGCGAGTTCCTTCCCGGTGAACGGTATGCCAATGTATGCAGGACCGAAGGAGTGCCCGATTTCGGGAACAGGCGGCTGGTCGTGTTCGAGCTGACGCAGATCAAACAGGACAAGTTCCTCTCCGACCTGGTCATGGCCCTGATCTTCGACGTGATTCATGACAAGATCCTTTCCGACCGGACCAGAAGGGGAATGATCATTTTGACGAGTATGCCGAAACGGCGCAGATGAAGTCAGAGGCGAGGATATCAGCATACATTCCGCAGTCGCCTTCTGCTACCAGAAGATACGCAAGGAGAACGGCGCGGTGATGACCATCGTCCAGAGTCCCGACCAGCTTCCCGATGACGAATTTACCAAAGGCATGATCACCAATACCCAGCTGCTGTACATCCTTCCCACAACGGATGTGGTATACAGGGCCGTGGAGAAAAGGTTCGAGATGGGGGCGACCCCGCCCAGTGCAACATGATGCGGTCCATCCGCAACGACTTTTCCGGGGAGCGTCCGCATTCCGAGTGCTTCATCCGCTTCACCGGCGGCCAGGGGAGGTATGCGGTGGTGGTGCGCAACGAACTGAGCCGGGAGAAGTTCCTCGCCTTCCAGACCGACGGGGAGACATGGGCTGAGATTGACGGCTATTCCAGGACCATGCCGATGGAGGAAGCGATAGCAGATACATGGAGAGACACCCGTCAAAGGACAGGAAATGAAAGGAGACCGTATGGAAAAAGGATTAAAGGGATACAGGCCGCTTCTGCTTCTGCTCCTGTGCGGCGGAATGACCTTGAAGGCTGCCGCACAGGCGGCGATTACCGACCCTCTCAACACCGCCCAGAGCACACTGACCGCGGGAAATACCGCTGCAACGGTGAAACAGGTGACGGAATCGGTGAACAGGCTCCAGACCGCCCTGGACTATGTCCAGAAGGTGTCCGCCACCGTCAGACGCGCACGGATGTTCACGGACCTGATAGACCGGCAGAACCGGTTGAACAGCAACTGCCTCAGGACGCTGGAAGAGGCGGAGAAGATGGACATGAAGGGGCTGCCGGGCATCACTTCGGCCGTGCAGGACGTGGTGGCGAACAACGCCGCCATCATCTCCCTGACCATGGACATACTCGGCAGTGACCTGAAAATGAACGACAGCGGACGGATAAAGCATCTGAGGAAGTGTCTGGAAAAGCTGAGGGAGCAGGAGGCGGGACTGTCCGCCATCCGTCAGACCATCTCCCGTACACGGACAATCAGACGGAATTTGGGACTTGTAACAAAATAGGAATCAGAACAAAGGAGGAATATCATGAGATTGCTTTCAATTTTTTTCTTT
>ENA-OQCE01000696-OQCE01000696.1-human-gut-metagenome-genome-assembly--contig:-NODE-696-length-15902-cov-3.059651_pt1 | contig 15902 bp, 13 predicted proteins | sample MGYA00242495_ERZ504572 | MGnify/ENA primary metagenome ERZ504572 (study PRJEB26092, sample SAMD00036228) | human gut metagenome | host: Homo sapiens | study: EMG produced TPA metagenomics assembly of...
ATTAAAAATTAAAAGTGGCTGAATCAAACTTTGTGGATTATGTAAAGATCTATTGCCGTTCTGGTAAGGGCGGGAGAGGGTCTTCTCACTTTCGCCGCGAGAAATACATTCCGAAAGGAGGTCCCGACGGGGGCGATGGAGGACGAGGAGGCCATGTGTATCTTCGTGGAAACCGGAATTATTGGACGCTTCTCCATCTGAAGTATGAACGTCATATTATGGCGACGAATGGTGAAGGTGGCGGAGCCAAACGTAGTTTCGGGAAAGACGGTGAGGATCGTGTGATAGAGGTTCCTTGCGGAACAGTCGTTTATGATGCCGAAACGGGCGAGTTTATCTGTGACGTGACCGAAGACGGTCAGAAGGTAATGTTGTTGAAAGGCGGACGCGGAGGATTGGGTAACTGCCACTTCAAGACGTCGACCAACCAGGCTCCCCGCTATGCGCAACCCGGCGAACCGGCACAGGAGCGTATGGTGATCCTGCAATTGAAGCTGTTGGCTGATGTCGGTCTGGTCGGTTTCCCGAATGCCGGAAAGTCGACATTGCTGTCTGTCGTTTCAGCTGCCAAACCGAAGATTGCCAATTATCCGTTTACTACGCTCGAACCGAACTTGGGTATAGTAAGCTATCGCGACAACCGTTCATTCGTCATGGCCGATATCCCTGGCATTATCGAGGGAGCCAGTGAAGGTAAAGGTTTGGGGTTAAGGTTCCTGCGTCATATCGAACGTAATTCGTTGCTTTTGTTTATGGTTCCTGCCGATGCGGATGATATCAAGAAGGAATACGAAATCCTTTTAGGCGAACTGGTCAAGTATAATCCGGATTTGCAGGATAAAAGTCGTGTCCTGGCTATCACCAAGAGCGATATGCTGGATGAAGAGTTGATTGAGGCATTGTCCGAAGATCTGCCGGAAGGCGTTCCCTATGTCTTTATCTCCTCCGTTACCGGAATGGGGATCACCGAGCTGAAAGATTTGCTGTGGAAGGAACTGAACAAGGAAACGTTCCACGAGGTAGAGCGTATTGTACATAAGAACATCGATGTAGGCGCACTTGCGCTTGATGATGACGATTTTATCATTCCTCTTGATGAAGATGATCCCGACGACGATGAAGAGTATGAAGAATATGAAGATTGGGACGACGAAGAAGATGAAGATACTTCCAAATGATAAAGTGAAGATGTTGCAATTTCCCGCATTAAGCAGGATTGCAACATCTCTCATTTTGTGACAACCCGTCAGGAGGTGTGAGCAAAGGTGCGTATGCTTCCTTTAACCCTGGCGAATACAGCGGGGACAATCCGGAAGCTGTCCGAACGAACCGGAAACTTCTTTCGGATGCAATCGGGATACCAACCGAACGTATCTTTGCGCCTTTCCAGGTCCACGGGGCGGAGATCCGTTCGATAGAACCTTCTTTTCTTTCCCTTCCATTGGAAGAACAGCAGCTTTATATGCATGGTGTAGATGCCTTGGTGACGGATGTGCCGGAAGTTTGCATCGCTGTCTCGACAGCCGATTGTGTCCCTGTCCTGCTGTATGCTCCCGATGTGAAGGCTGTAGCTGCCGTTCATGCCGGTTGGCGGGGAACTGTATTGCGGATTGCCGGGAAAACTGTTCGCATCCTTATGGATGAATATGGAGCCGATCCTCGTCTCATGAAAGCTGGCATTGCTCCTTCCATCGGTCCCGAAGCCTTCGAAGTTGGCGAAGAGGTCGTCGACGCCTTTCGGGAGGCCGGTTTTGAAATGTCGTGTATCTTGAAGCGCGATGCCGATACCGGAAAAGCCCATATCGATTTGTGGGAGCCAACCGTCTGCAATTATTGACAGAAGCCTTTCGGCCGGAAATATCGAACTAGCCGGAATCTGTACCTACGCCCATCCCGACGAGTTCTTCTCTGCCCGTCGTCTGGGAATCAAAAGCGGGCGTATCCTGTCCGGTATTTTCTTGCGTGGTTCCTCCCTGTTTATACAATAAAGGATTACTCCAAAATGGATGCTTTTCATCAGATTTTAGTTGATCATCATATGTCATCATAATGTCTTTTATTGGTTTTTATATAGAGTAGAGGTGATAACACATTTTTTATGGAAAAATAGATGTTTCAGGAGGATATGCAAATAGAAAAATAGTTTTTTGTAAAGAATTGTGTTTATCTTTGTAGTAAATAGAGTGGTGTATAATATATATGGTCCTTTTGCTTATTAAATAAAAAAAGTTATGAGACGAACAGATGTAGTAGAACAAATCAGGAAGGTCGTGCAAGAAGTTGCTTAAATATGATATCCTAACGCAGACTCATAACGGCGTAAAAAGTATGCTTGGCTTACATTTTGTATCTACAGGAAAGTTGCCGATTAAAATAGGTAAGATATTTGGAACGTTGTTTGAAAAGAAGCATAGTGGAGACTATGATGATTTTGCGTACTGCGACGAAGAATTAGTGAATGAGTTATATCCTCAAGCTGAAATATACATTATTACAATTGAAAAATTAATCTTTTCTGACTAAATAGGTTTATTTTTTGTGGTTTTTATAAGTGAAATTCTATGACAAATATTTCAATTTCAGAAGAAATAGCCACGGCCTGTCCGGATTTGCATGTTTTGGTTTTGTCTTGTGATGTTTGCAATTCTGAACCGGACGAAAGGCTTTGGCAGGAGATAGCGGACGAAGAAAAGGCTGTCCGGGAAACAGTCAAGCTGGAACAAATCAACAAATGGCTCCCTATACAGGCTACCCGCCAGGCTTATAAGCGTCTGGGAAAAGATCCGAATCGTTATCGTCCTTCTTCTGAAGCCTTGCGGAGGCGCATTCTCCGTGAATTACCCCTTTATAAGGTCGATACGCTGGTCGATCTCATCAATTGGTTTCTATCCGTAGCGGATATTCCATCGGAGGCTTCGATGCGGATAAAATTGCCGGTGGCAGTCTGGTGTTGGGAGTCGGCAGGGAAGGTGAAATTTATCATGGAATCGGGCGTGGAGAATTGAATATTGCAGGTCTGCCCGTTTACCGGGATGCAGTCGGTGGGGTAGGAACTCCGACGAGTGATGAGGAACGGACAAAAATAGGACTGGATACGACTCACTTGTTAATGATTATAAATGGTTATTCAGGATTGGAGGGGTTGGAGGCGGCAGGAAAGTATGCCGTGGGCTTATTAAGCAAATATGTTTCAGCTATAAACATGGAAGCGGAACTTGTCACAGCCAAAGATCGGACGAAAATAGCGCTATAATTCTGTTATAATAGTGTTAATTATGCTTTCAAAACATAAAAAGCACCTGTCTTTATGCTAAAAAACATCTATATCCTTTTGTTTTAATCGATTAATCTATAAATTGCTCCCGTTAACGATTAACAAAACAAAAAGAAACATGATCGAATTGATTGGAACAAACGCCGGCCTTGTTTGGAACGCATTGAATGAAGGCGGTAAGATGAGTGTTAAGGCAGTAAAGAAAGCTACTAAGATTAAAGCGGAAAAAGATATGTATGCTGCTTTTGGTTGGTTAGCGAAAGAAGGCAAATTGGCTTTCGAAAACGTCGAGGGTGAATTGTACGTTGCGTTAGTATAAATATAGCGTAGCTGAATCTATTGGAAGGAGGGCTGTTCGGATTTTAGTTTGAACGGCCTTTTGTGTGTCCGGACGTTTTCTGTCAAAAAACAAACCGATTCGTTGTTTTATTCAATTCTATCCTTTACTTTTGTGTAGAATTTGGTGTGAAATGACCGAAGATCATAAAAGATTGTTGGCTGTATTTGATGTTAGGGTTCGTGATTTGATGGAGTTTTGCGATAGGCAAAAGCAGAAAATCAACGAGCTTGAAAGTCTTTAGCACAGAAAGAAGGAGAACTTCAGCAGGCAATGAAGACGATCGAAGAGTTGAATGCCAAATGCGATAACATGCTGACTGCACGGGTCGTTTCTGTCAACGAGGGAGAAATGAAAAGTGCCAGGATGAGGTTATCGAAGTTAGTGCGGGAAGTAGACAAGTGCATTGCACTATTAAACGAATAGAGGCGATGGACGATAAATTTCTTATACATGTAGAGATAGCCGGTAAAAGTTATGGTATCAGGATCAACCGGAGTGAGGAGCAGGTAGCCCGTGAGGCAGTCCGGCAAATCAGGAAGAAAATGGACCAGTACCGGAAGAAATATTCCGACGTGGATGTAAAAGATTTGTTAGCCATGGTAACCTTTCAGCTATCGGTGGAAAACTTGAAGTTGGAGGATAAGAATGACACAAGTCCCTTTACTGAAAAGATACAGGAGCTGACCGATGAACTGGAAAGTTACCTGAAGGATAAATAGTTGTAAGAATAAAGAAGATGCGTTTCCGCACTACTTTGCATGGGTGTATCCATGTAAGGCAGTGCTTTTTTTGTATAATAATATAACTGAATTTAAACTATAAGTAAAATGGGTATGACTATAATCATAGCACTTGTGACCTTCGTTGTCGGAGGCTTGCTCGTGTGGTTTGTGATGAGAGTCCTTATGAAGTCAAGGTATGACGCTGTGATACGCGAGGCTGAAAAGGAGTCGGAAGTAATGAAGCAGAAGAAGCTGCTCGAAGTAAAAGAGAAGTTCCTTCATTTGAAAGCGGACCTGGAGAAACAGGTGTCCGCCCGTAATTCAAAGATACAGTCTGTAGAGGCTAAGTTGAAGCAACGTGAGTTGAATTTGAACCAACGTCAGGAAGACCTGCAACGCAAGAATAGCGAAGTGGATGCCGTGAAGGAGAATCTGGCGGCCCAACTGGAGCTGGTAGATAAGAAGAAGCAGGATTTGGAGAAACTTCACCAGCGTGAAATCGAACATCTGGAAACTCTGTCCGGGCTTTCTGCCGAAGAGGCGAAGGAGCGTCTGATCGAATCCTTGAAAGACGAAGCAAAGTCAGAAGCTACTTCCTACATCAATGAAATCATGGAAGAGGCAAAGATGACAGCCAACAAGGAAGCGAAGAAAATCGTTATCCAGTCCATCCAGCGTGTAGCAACCGAAACGGCAATCGAGAATTCGATTACAGTCTTCCATATCGAATCAGACGAGATCAAAGGCCGTATCATCGGTCGTGAAGGGCGTAACATTCGGGCGTTGGAAGCAGCAACCGGTATTGAGATCGTGGTTGACGATACGCCTGAAGCAATCGTGTTGTCCGGTTTTGATCCGGTCCGTCGTGAAATAGCTCGTCTGGCTTTGCACCAGTTGGTACAGGACGGACGTATCCACCCGGCACGTATCGAGGAAGTGGTAACGAAAGTGAGAAAGCAAGTTGAAGACGAAGTGGTGGAAACCGGTAAACGTACCGTTATCGATCTCGGTGTACATGGCTTGCATCCTGAACTGATCCGTATGATCGGTAAGATGAAATATCGTTCTTCTTATGGCCAGAACCTGTTGCAGCACGCACGCGAAACGGCGAACTTATGTGCTGTGATGGCATCTGAACTGGGATTGAACCCGAAAAAGGCAAAACGTGCCGGACTGTTGCACGATATAGGAAAAGTGCCTGATGACGAGCCGGAATTGCCACACGCAATCTTAGGTATGAAGCTTTGCGAGAAATATAAAGAGAAACCGGATATCTGCAATGCTGTAGGTGCTCACCATGACGAAGTGGAAATGCAAACGCTGCTTGCTCCGATCGTACAGGTTTGTGATGCTATTTCGGGTGCACGTCCGGGAGCTCGCCGTGAGATCGTCGAGGCTTACATCAAGCGTCTGAATGATCTGGAACAGTTGGCTCTTTCTTATCCGGGTGTAGTGAAGACATACGCTATCCAGGCCGGTCGTGAGCTCCGCGTAATTGTCGGGGCTGACAAGATCGATGATAAGGATACCGAAAACCTGTCAACCGAAATCGCAAAGAGGATCCAGGACGAAATGACCTATCCGGGTCAGGTGAAGATCACGGTGATCCGTGAGACTCGTGCGGTAAGCTATGCTAAGTAGATCGATCATCATTGAATAAGTTTATGGAAGGCCGGGCTGAATAAAGTCCGGCTTTTTTTATTTTCCGCCAATAATCAGGGGGAGGCTTCACCTTTGTATGCACTGGTTGGGTTATAAGATTGTTGATGGGTGAATGCAAATAGTAAAAGTGCCTTCACCTGTTACGGTTGTCTTCATCTGCGGGTTAGTCGGGTATGGAAGGTACACTATAGAGTGGCAGTCGCTATACTTTTATTGTTAAACTATAAAACCATAGAGCTTTTGGCCTAAGTCGAAAACTTTCGCCCTTGGATGAAAAATGCTTTCGACAATGGGCAAAAAGGCTTTCGACTTAGGTCGAAAATGAAAAGAGATATAAGGTAAATATTAAATGTTAGTATATTAGGATATTAATATCATTCACAATCTCTTTATTATTCGCTTAAATATGTCGCTTTGTATAAGAGGCCGGATCTGGTGTGTCTGGGCGAGACAAGGTGAAAGTAAATTTTTAAGGTGAAGGCAAGCGTCGGGACTGCCTTCACCCTCTCATATGATAATAGTCAAAGGGTTTCAGGGAATGGTGAAGCCCAATCGGATGCTTGCAAAAAAAGCGGTTGCCGATCTCTGGCAACCGCTTTTTTAGTTTGTTATGTGAAACCGGATTGCTTATTTATAGCTGTAGCCCGCTTTCTTCTGTGCGCTGTTGGCTTTGGCTCCGGGGATCAAAGTGAAGCCCCATTTGTATTCCCGGTCTGCCGGTAAAGTATATTCCGGTTCCGGACGTGAATACCAACTGTCGTAGCCGGCCAATCCTTGCTGTTTCAGGTCTACGCATACTTCAACGAAGTTACGCGGCGTGATGTCGTTGATATGCGTCTGGCGAGGTTTGTCATACGGTCCGATTTCCGGACGGTTGGCAATCTCTTCCGGTGTGAAGTTGTTCCACTGGTACGGGCGGTCGGTTGCCTTGCCAGCGTCGAAGTCTTCGACGGAGTTACGCATTGCGTTGAATTCCATCTCGTCGTCTGCAACGATCAACAGGTTCTTGCCTTTACCGCCTAATGAAATCCAACGGGTATCGCAGTGGTGGCCGTTTTCCTGCGGACGGACGTATGGGAAATACTGTTCTTCAGCCGTGCTCTTGTACTGTCCGATCATGTAACCGGCTTTGCGGTCCCAATAGTTTTCCAGCGGACCGCGGCCGAAGTATTCCAGTTGGTCCATCGTTGCCGGCAGACGGAAACGTACGCCGATACGCGGAACGACCATCTTGTCGCGTTCGCTGACATTGGCGCGGCCCGGTGAGAAGGTCGCGGTGGCGGTCGCTTCGGAAATACCGATCTTCACACCGTCCAAATGGGCAGGCGTGAAGTGGGTGGCCACGTTCATGATACCGTCAGGATAGATCTTGTATGTCACCAGGAACTGGTTGCCGGCCGGCAGTTTATAGTCGACTTTTACGATGGCATTACCATCGATGATCTCGCCTGTCGCGCTTGTCACATTGAAGTTACGGCTTGAGAGTTCCCATATCTCAAGAGTTTCGGGTTGCCGCTTCCGTAGTCGTTATCGTTCGGGGCGCGCCAGAAGTTCGGCTGGATACCGAAGCCTTCGTTGAAGTATTCCGTGCCGCCTACTTTATAGGAAGCCACGACGCCGGCTTTCTTGTCGAATACGAAGTTCACTTTGGAAGAAGTCACCTTCAGGTCGTTTCCTTCTTCAGATACGGTCAGCTTGGGGCCTGCGGCCTTGTAAACGGTCTTGTCGGCTGTTACCGGCAAAACAAACTGATCCTGTGCGATGTCGTATCCGGCAGGGATCACGCCATCCTGTTTGGTCGTAGTCACGACAAAGTTCACCAAATAATCGACGCGGCCTGCGGTTTCAAGCCTTCTACCGGGACTGTGATTTCCTGGGATGCCTGTGGCGCCAGGTCGAGAGACATCTTGTTGCCTTTGATGATTTTGTTGTTTGCCTTGATCGTATAGCTGATCATGTAATCTTTCAGGCTCGTGAAATAGAAACGGTTTGTCACTTTGAATATGCCTTTCGCCACATCTACAGCTTCGAAACCGACATTCTGGTGTGCATATTTCACTTCTTCCATAGCCGGATGCGGAGTGCGGTCCGGGTTCACGATACCGTTGCAAAGGAAATTGCCGTCACTCGGCATGTCTTTGCCGAAGTCGCCGCCGTAAGCATAATATTCTTTTCCGTTTGCATCCTTGGCAAGCAGACCTTGGTCAACCCAGTCCCAAATGTAGCCGCCCTGGAGGTTCGGGTATTTGTAGATCGCTTTCCACTGGTCCCAAAGGTTACCGGTCGAGTTACCCATCGCGTGGCATATTCGGACGGTGCAACTGGACGGTCGCTGCCTTCCTTACCTATCTCTTCCAACCATTTTGCACTTGGATACTGCGGGACATACATGTCGGAGTTCCATTCCCACTGTGCACGTTCGTAGTTGACCGGACGGCCCATCATGGTCTTTTCCTTGTCCTTTACATATAAATAGGTCTGGTAGAAGTTGTAACCGTTTCCGGCTTCGTTACCTAATGACCAGATCGTTACGGACGGATGATTTTTGTTGCGTTCGTACATGTTGACTGTACGGTCCATATGCGGTTTCAGCCATTCCGGGTTGTTTCCCAACGTACCGCCTTTGCGCAGGTTGTAGTACATGCCGTGCGATTCGATATTGGCTTCGTCGTAAACATACAATCCGTATTCGTCACAAAGCTCGTAGAATCTGCGGTCTTGCGGGTAATGGCACAGGCGGACGGAGTTCAGATTGTTCCGTTTCATCAGTTCGAAATCCTTGCGCATCAGTTCTTCTGTCACGTAATGTCCGGTCTGCGGGTTGTGTTCGTGGATATTGACACCTTTGAACTTGATCGGCTGTCCGTTGAACAGCAGGACGGTGTATGGTTTGCCGTTGCCGGCGATCTGGTCGATCTCTTTGATTTCGATGCGGCGGAAACCGACGTTTTGCGGGATCACTTCCGTCACCTTGCCATCTTCCTTGATCGTCATCAACAGCTTGTAAAGGTTCGGATGTTCCGCGTTCCACGTTTCCACATTATCCAGTGTCTTTTCGAACGAAGTCGTTGTAATCGTGTTCGGGCTTACCCACAACTTGTTTTCTGCCGTAGCAGCACATTGCCTTTTGCATCTAATAATTCGTATGTCACGTCGATGTTCTTGACCTTGTCAGAATGGTTCTTGATATCTATTGCCAAGCTGAAGATACCGTTTTTATAGGTGTCATCGAGCGTGGAGACAATACGGTAATCATTGACAGCGATCTTGGGTTGTGACCATAGATAGACATCGCGTTCGATACCGCTTAGGCGCCAGAAGTCCTGGCATTCCAGATAGGAACCTGTCGCTCCAGTACGGAAGATTTCAGCGTCAGTCACGTTTTTGCCCGGTTGCAGGTATTTGTTGATCAGGAATTCGGCGGATTCTTGGAATCTTCGCTATAGCCGACTTCCTTGCCGTTTACGTAAACATATAAGCCCGATTTGGCTCCGGCGATGTGTAGATATATGTCACGTCCGTCCCAACCGGCAGGAACCTCGAAGTCGCGCCGGTAAACACCTACCGGGTTTGCTTCCGGCAACAGCGGAGGTTGCGGGTTACGTGGTTTGAACTCATATCCGTGATTCGTGTAGATGGCAGTACCGTGTCCCTGTACCTCCCAGTTTCCCGGAACGGTGATGTCGTCCCAATCGGAAGTGCTGACAGAAGGATCTGTGATGTTGGCAGGAAGGTCTTTGTATGAATCTACGAAATAGAATTTCCATGTGCCGTTCAGCAATGAGTAGAAAGGACTTTTTTCATATCGGGAAGATAGAGCTGTGGCACGGTCTCCATAACTCATGAAAGAGGAGCGGGGAGCCTCTTTATTAACGGCAACGACTTGGATGTCCTGCCAGTAAGGCTTCGCAGCTGGTTCGTCGCATTGTCAGCCAATGCAGTCCCCAGAAGGAAGCAACTCAATGCTCCTGTGAGCATCGTTTTTTTGATCATGTGTTTCATATGCATTTTTAATTTAGATTAGACTTAGTCTGTTGAAAAGTGAAAGTTGAAAGTGAAAGAGAGTATATCTTTGACTTTCATCTTTCAACTTTCAACTTTTTTTATCTTGCTGCGTAGAAAGAATAACCTTCGCTACCTGTTTGAAAGCAAGTACGCCTGCCTGGTTCAGTTCTACATTCATTTCTTTGCCGTCGGGAAGGTACATGACAACTTCGTCGTCACCTGTGAACTTCAGCAGTTTGGTCGATTCGCCGTTTGCTTCTACGCTCCAGCTCTTGTCTGCTTCATTGAAAACCAGATCGACCGCTTTTTCTTCTCCTTCTTTTTGGATGTGGTAGCCGTCTTTTTGGGTTTCGATGGCATACGTGCCGTCTTTGGTTTCGATTGTTTTTACCGTACCGGCATCTGCAACAGGGTTGCTTCCGCTCCAGAATTCAATCGAGTTTAAAACCAATATGTCGGCTAAAGCAGAGATTTCATAAACCGGAACAATCCAGAATGCAACGAATACTAACTCGTTTACAAACTTGCTGTCGATATTTCTGTTCCAATCCAACAGCTTATTTGACAACCCAAATGATCCAATGCATGATGAGAATAATACACTGCTGGCAAGCGTTGCTGCCACTAATAAAGTTAGACTTTTTTTCTTCATGAATATTTAGTATTTGTAGTTAATTTGGGGACGAAGATAACAATTTATACGATAATTGTCATTAATAACAGGACTATAATTATTTATTGGTTACTCTTTATGAATTTCTTTTTGAGCTTGAAACTTTTTATGAAACAAAGAGGCTTCTAAAATTCATTTAAATGATTTTAGAAGCCTCTTTTTATTTTAATAGAGAGTATCGGTTGTTAGTAACCTGGATTCTGATCTGTTGCCAGTAGAGGGTTCAAGTCGATTGCTGTTTGGGGAATAGGTCTCAGCGACATCCGGCTATCCCATTTCATCGTGATGACTTTTTCGCCATCCGGTGTGGAGATAGGAACATTGTTCATCTGCGCACTCCAATAAGCATCGCCATAACGGCTTAGGTCGTCGCTGCGCAAACCTTCACCAGCCAGTTCGATGCGACGTTCGTTTTTGATCAAAGCCAATCCATCTTCCTTGCCGAGGCTTGTCGGTACGTTTGGCATACCGCAACGATCACGAAGCTGATTCAAGGCAGCCTGTGTCTGTCCGTCGAAACCTGTTGTCTGGGTATGAGCTTCGGCAAAGATCAGCAGTACTTCGGCATAACGGATGCAGGGATAATCGCCGGTTGCTTGTCCGTCATTATTCGCATCATTTTCCAACGGTGACATTTTGCGGAAGTTGAAACCAGTCTTGGATTCATTATTCCCGTTTTTGATCCATTCATAGATGAAGTTTGTACCGTAGTTTGTCTCATACCAACCTTTGAAGGGGAATAGGATGGAGGCATATAAACGGCTATCACGATTGCGGAATTCCTGCATGTACTCGTAATCTTTCAGTTTTCCACTGTTGATAAGGCCGGATGCAAAAGAAATAAATTTGGCTTCTCCTGCAGGAGCTTTATATTCGTCCAAATCCCCTTTGATAACTTTATAAGCATTCATACGCTTTTCGATACTGGGAATGGACGGTGTTTTGCCATCTACTGTCCAGTAAGCGTCGACCAGATTTTGTGTCGGAGTCACAGAAGACCAACCTCCTAATTGATTCGGACGGATGCTTGTGTATCGTGTCATATCTTGGTAGTCCCAACTGGAAGCGGTATATTGACGAGTCATTACATATTCCGGATTGTCTGGGTTCCCGTTTTCCGTATGCCATAAAGATTCGTAGCTGAACATGCCTTTCATAAATTTGTCACGGTCGATACCGTATTTGTCAAAATCTATGTATAATTCCATTTCTTCAGCTTCTTTCTTTTGTGCTTCGGTCAATTCACTGACTTGGAATAATGAAAAACCTCCTTTATCCATGATTTCTTTGGCTGCTGCTTCTGCTGTCGGATAGTCGCCGAAATAAAGGGCTGCTCTTGCTTTTACGGCTAAAGCTGCATATTTGGTCATACGTCCTTTTTCGTTCGGATAACTACCTGCATATTTTTCCGGAAGGATAGCTGCTGCTTCAGTTAGTTCGTTGAGAATAAATTCACGGATTTTGCTTGTTTCGTCGCGAGGAATGTTGGGAGCATCGTATGACAATACATCGGTGATCAAAGGAACTTTACCAAATGTTGTTGTCAAGTTCAGATAAGTCCATGCACGCATAGCTCGGACTTCCGCTTTGAACCGTGTTTTCAGATCTTCATCCATCGGAACATTCTCTATTTCCTGCAAGAAAATGTTTTGTTTGCGGACTGTTTCGAAGTTATAGCCTTCGTCATATAGAGCACTGAGGCCGTTTTGCTGATAAATAGCTCCGTTCGATTCCCATGAATATTGGCAGTATGCATCGTTCGTATACGAATCGCTGTGAACAGCTGCGCCGGGAATGCTTGCTGAGTAAACAGCGTTCAGATTATACCATGCATCTTTTTCTGATGTCCAGAATGTTTCTGTTGCAATGCTGGAAGTCGGTTCGACATCCAGGTCACAACTGCAAACTGTTGTTCCCAGAGCTAGGCAGAAGAACGTATGTTTGAATATATTATTAACTGTTTTCATTTTGCTTTTTGTTAGAATGTTAAGTTTACACCAAGTGAAATAGAAGAAGTTCCGCGGGTGTCTGTTCCACGTCCGGACGGTGTTTCCGGATCAAAGTCTTCCATGCGGTGATCTGCACGAATTGTAAATGGATTTTCAGCCGATACGTAAAGTTTCAAAGCATCGACACCTAAATGCTGAATTTGGTGTTTATTGAAATTATATCCGAATGTGATATTTTTGATACGGAAATAATCAGAATCGAACAACCAGAAATCGGAGAACTTATTGTTGAAAGTAGAGTGTGCACTTGTACGCGGATAGATACGAGGATAAGCTGCATTTGGGTCGGGGTTATCAACGGTCCAGCGTTTCAGGTGAAATTCACGTGGACTGGCATTATCAGAGAAAGCCCAAGCCTGTTCCTGATAGAAACGAACCATTGTTCCAGTCACACCTTGTCCGAACATACTTAATTCGAAACCTTTGTAACGTAAGTTTAGATTAACGCCGTATGTAATATCGGGAACGTCACAAGCCAGATAGTCTCTGTCCTTATCGGTCAGTTTTCCGTCGCCATCCAAGTCTACATATTTAATGTCTCCGGCCTGTGGGGTAATGCCGTCTGTTATGTAGTTGCCATTGTCGATGTCTTCCTGTGTCAATAAACCGTCTGAGCGGAAACCGTAGAATGTGCCGATAGCATAACCCACTTTCTTAATCCAAGGGTCTTCGATCATCGGATCGTTTGCTCCTAAATCTTTTACCTTATTCCAGTTTTTAGACAGATTAAAACCAACCGTATAAGAGAAATCTCCAATGGATTTGTTGTGAGATATGTTGAATTCCAGACCTTTGTTACTTACTTTACCGATATTTTGCGAAACCTTATAGTCACTATTGATACCGACTTCTGCTGGACTCGGATAAGATAGTAGGATATCTTTGGTTTGTTTGTCGTAGAATTCACCAGTGAAACTGAAAAGTCCGTTTAGAATATCGAAATCGACCCCGACATTGGTAATCGTTACGGTTTCCCAACCTAATCCAGGATTAGCTGGCTTTCCTTCTCGAATACCGCTGACGATCGTATTTTCGAAGTTATAATTTCCACCCTGTACATAGGTCGCAAAATAATCATATTGTCCTACGTTATTGATATTACCTAACTGTCCCCAGGAAGCACGTAATTTCAAATTATCGATCCAACTGGCATCTTGCATGAAACTTTCCTGGTTAATACGCCATCCGGCAGAGAACGAAGGAAAGAAACCCCAGCGGTTGTCTTTGTGGAAACGGGAAGAAGCATCTGCGCGAAAGTTGGCTTCCAACAGATACCTGTCTTTGTACGAGTAGTTCAAACGGGCAAAGTAAGACATTAATTTATCTTCGTAAACATCACCTTCCGTGCTCATGTCGCTGGGTGCGCTCGAACCTCCATTAATACCCGTCATACCGTTGGTTGGGAAATTGCGGCGCCATGATTTTTGTTGTTGGTATTTGTAATGTTCGTATGAGACACCTCCTAATGCACTTATATTATGGTTTTCGTTGCTCCAATTATAATTGGCCAAACCATTGTAGGTCAAACGACTATTTTCGTTCCAGTCATATGTCATCTTGGAAGCGGTCACATCCGTACCGTTCAATTCTGAGCCGGTTACGAAATCTTTGATTTTATTTCTATTGGCTTCGTATGTTTTACCTTTATAGTCATATGCCTTATAGATCATTTGTCCGGTCAGTGTCAATCCTTTAACTGGTTTAATATCGAGGGCGAGGTCGATCAATGTATTTTGTGATTTGTTGTTGTTCCATCCCCCTTCTTCCAAGCGACGTAGTGGATTACGTTGCATATTTACCAGCGCTGCAGGATTGCCCCCTTCGTAACTACCCCATTCTCCATTGCTTTGACGAGCTACATATGTAGACGGAACGGTTAGAAGTTCTGTATATCCAATACCTCCGCTTTCTGTATTGTTTGTGTTTTGGATATATTTGAAGTTTGAACGCCAAGACAACCATGAGGTTATATCGGATGAGAGGTTGGTGGTCATATTATATCGGTTGGCGGAAGCTCCGGGGGTAAATTTGTCATCATACATATACCCTAATGAGGTGAAATATTTGACTTTGTTTCCTCCGCTTACGCTAACGGAATGCTTTGTCATGACTGCTAAATCGTCCAGCACTAAATCATACCAGTTTGTATTCGGATACATATCTGGGTTACTTCCGTTACGGAACATTTCGATCTCTTCATCCGAATATGGCATCTCTGCATTCGGATTTTCATTGAATGCCGCTTCATTGCTCAAACGAGCATACCATTCCGAACTTAGAACTTTTGGAGTGTATGTTGCGATCTTCATGGATACTGTTCCATCATAGGTCACTTTTACATCACCTTCCTTACCGTCTTTGGTCTTGACTAAGACAACACCGTAAGCAGCACGAGAACCATAAATTGCAGAAGAAGCGGCATCCTTCAGAAAAGAAACGCTTTCGATGGAATTCGGGTCCAAATTGGAGAAGAATGTAGCATCTGCTATTGCTCCGTCAATGACAAACAAAGGGGAAGAAGTCCCCAAGTTTCCGCGACCACGCATGTTGATGGAGATGGAACCTTGACGGTTGATAATGGTTACCCCCGGTACCTGTCCTTGAACGGAAGCCAACACGTCCGTATTGACACGCTCTTTCAGCTCTTCGGAGCCGACAGATGCAACGGCACCGGTGAGGTTTACTTTCTTTTGGGTACCATAGCCGATCACGACTACTTCATCCAATTTTTGGGTGTCTTCTTTCAGACTGACTTTGATCGTTTGTTCTCCATTGTATTTGATCTCTTGGGTCAAATAACCAATAAATGAGATAACGATTACATCTCCCTTTTTTACTTCCAGGACAAAATTACCGTTCATGTCGGTAACAGTACCGTTTGTAGTGCCTTTTACAACTACCGAAGCTCCTGCTACAGGGCCGAACTCGTCTTCAACGACACCTTTCAAACTTGCTTGCTGCTGAGAAATGCCAACTTTGGGAGTCGTAGTTTCGTTGGCGGCAAATATCACCCTGATGAACAAAGGGCTACAGACAACAGCAAAAAACTGACTGGTCTTGCGATTTTCAACATACTAATTGTTTTTTGTTTAATAATAGTTAGATATAATAGGCTTTAAGAGGATCTGTTTTCTTCTACAGCTCACACTTACTTGCTTATTTAGTAATTAGGGTCAAAGTTTTATGCTTGCACATGTGTAGTTCTTGTAGGACTACG
>ENA-OQCE01000697-OQCE01000697.1-human-gut-metagenome-genome-assembly--contig:-NODE-697-length-15900-cov-2.892031_pt1 | contig 15900 bp, 17 predicted proteins | sample MGYA00242495_ERZ504572 | MGnify/ENA primary metagenome ERZ504572 (study PRJEB26092, sample SAMD00036228) | human gut metagenome | host: Homo sapiens | study: EMG produced TPA metagenomics assembly of...
GCTGCAACAACCTTAGGGTTTCTGCTGCCGGCATTGTTTACGGCGATTCCTGCGTAAAAGTCAAGGTATGGTGTGCCATTCTCATCATATAGATACATGCCCTCAGCAGTCTCAGCTATGAAATCGAAACGCTCATATGTCTCAATCATATACTTCTTTACTTTGTCTTTGATGTCCTGTGCTGTTAATCCTGTGTCTTTTAATTTCATAATATATTGCCTCCTAATTTAAATATCCTTGTGATTTTGATAAATAAAAAAGAGCAAAGTGCTTCACCGGTTAGCGTCTTTGCTCTTAAATATTCATAATTAATATGTAGTTGTTTGTTCGTTTTCTTTTGTGTATTATTTTGAACAAGTAAACAATATCACGTTCAATATATTGTGTCAACAATTTTCATTAAAAATGCGAAATACCTCACAATTGTCACTTTAAAGGTGTTTATTCTTAAAATTATTAACATAAATCGCCATTTAATGCTTAAAATATTATTTTAATATAATGTTTTGTGCATTATATTGTCTGTACATTATTCTGTTGCTATGTTTCTTTTCATCATTTATATATATTATAAAGAACATGATACACATACCACATTATACGTCTTTCTTTCCATTAAATAAAAAATCCGGGTACTCTCATTTGAGTACCCGGTCCATTCACCTGTTGCTATGCATTCTTTACAAGCTCCTGTTTACGGAAGGTACGGAACAATCCAATCTGCTCCAGTGCCTTTGCAATGCCGAAAAAGACAATTGAATCTATCGGCCACATAATAAGGTTCTTCAGTGCACGCATTGGAAGGATTGCCATCAATGCCTGTCCATACAGTACCTGCAGACACAGAGTATTGAGAATGACATTGCAGATGAGCATTACTACAAACTTCGCAGCAAGCACTCTCCATATGGTAAGCTTTTTCTTATAAAAGAAACATCCATATAAAACACCTGCAAACATTACAACAAGTGTAAGCTGTGGACAAAATGGTCCTGTAGGCTTCATCAGATACTTGATTATGTCAAGCGCTCCGTGGAAAACAGCTCCGGCAACCGGTCCAAACAGGTAATCAACGATACCATTCGGAATACCGGAAAAACCGATACGGATAAGCTGTCCATATTCGATGGAGAAATATCCAAGGATAACGGCAACTGCAGCAAGCATAGCCATAGTTGTGATGGTTCTGACCGATTTAAGCTCTCGGGCAGAATCGGTGAACAAAGTAACGAATTTTTTCATTAAAAAATTACCTCCTTTGCAGACCTCACCGAACTACAACAGGAGATAATTAATATCTTCGGATGCAGCGGGATGCGACTCATGTACCGCAAGATTTTCTTTTCGTCCGGGTGACAACTCCCTGTTCATCCGGCACTTAACGCACATGTGTCTACTCTGCTAAAATTTATTTATTTGTAACGTATTAAAGTATATCACACTCTAATATCAAATCAAGTCTTTTTATTCAATATAATAATTAAAGGGCCAAAATACCTTTTGACCCTCATATCTTATCGTATCCTACTATTTTATTTACTCTATCTTGGATCCGGACGATGCTTCATGTCACGGATAGGAATATTGGCAACAAGTGCCGGAACCATTCCGTTGTTAGAATCAGACTCTGTCTCTGTGATTTTCACATCAAGAGCTTCCGCATCAATATCCATATAGCGGGAAATAACCTCAATGATATCCCTTTTCATCATCTCCATCATCTCCGATGAGCAGTTTGCACGGTCAGAAACCAGCACCAGCTTCAGGCGATCCTTTGCAACATTACCAGAAGATTTCTTTTTAAATAAATCCATTATACCCATGGTACGTATCCCCCTTTAATTTTTCTTAAACATATCCTTTAGCTTTTCAAAGACACCATGCTTCTGGTTTAAATCAAGGAAAGGAACCTCCTCGCCCATGATACGGCGGCAGATATTCATATATGCCTTTCCTGCAAGGCTGTCTGAGCCAACTAACGGCTCACCACGGTTTGTAGAAATAACAATCTGCTCATCATCCGGTACTGCACCGATTAAGTTGACTGCAAGGATCTCTGTTACATCATCCACATTCATCATATCACCGCGCTTAACCATATCGACACGCAGACGGTTGACAATCAGATCAATGCGCTTCATCTCATTTGCCTCGAGAAGGCCAACAATACGGTCAGCGTCACGGATTGCTGATACCTCAGGTGTAGTGACAACAAGTGCACGGTCAGCTCCTGCAACGGCATTCTTGAAGCCCTGCTCGATACCTGCCGGGCAGTCAAGCAGAATATAGTCAAACTCCTCACGAAGCTCATTGATAAGCTCAACCATCTGCTCCGGTGTAACAGCATCCTTGTCCCTTGTCTGGGCTGATGGAAGCAGACACAGATCCGGATATTTCTTATCCTTGATAAGGGCCTGACGTATACGGCATTTACCCTCAACGACGTCTACGAGATTGTATACAATACGATTCTCAAGTCCCATAACAACATCCAGGTTACGCAGTCCGATGTCAGTATCAATCATAACAACCTTTTTATTTAACTGTGCAAGACCTGTACCGATATTTGCTGTGGTTGTGGTCTTGCCCACACCACCCTTTCCTGATGTGATAACGATTACTTCGCTCATGAACTTTCTTCCTCCTACGTTCCTAAATGCTATTTAAAATATTTTTAGTAATTGGTTCGATGTAAATATATCCATCCTTTGCGATGGCTATCTGTGCCTGCTCCTGCACCGGCTTTTCCTTGCGCCTTCCCCTGTGCTTCGGCTGAGGCTCGTCCGGACTCTTCGCAATCAAATCACCAATCTGAATCTGAATCGGCTGCATGTCAAGTGCAAATACAAAACAGCTCCTGTCACCTGTACATCCGGCGTGAACATTGCCCTTTAATGCACCAAGAATAACGATATTGCCCTGAGCTATAATCTTGGCTCCCGGATTGACATCACCTATGATTGTGACCGAAGACTCGCTGGTAATCACCTGGCCTGACCTGAGCGTACCACGGTAAAACTGCTCCGGAACACTGACTGTTGCAACATTCTCGCACTGCTTCTGCACTGCCTCATTAAATGCCTCAACCTGCTCCTTCATAATGGCTTCCTGCTCGGTACCACTCTCCACAATGCACAAAATCTCAATTGTGGTATTTTCCTCAATAGCTGCAATTATCTGCTGCTGTTCATCATCTGAAAGATGCCTTCCCTCAAATGAAATAGCAAGCTTTGCGTTTTTAAAAAAAATTGGCGGATGCCTTAAACTTCTCTACAACTGCCTTTATCAAATCAGCAAATGACATATCCGCATCTAAAACTAAATTGATTCCATATTTATTACTCTTTATCGTAACCGACTGTGACATGAGTACCTCCAATATCATTTAATATGAAATTCATTACTCCTAATTATACATTTTTATGTGGCTTCACGCAACCTTTTTCTGTAGGCTATGTACTAATTGAATCGACCATAGAAAGATTAACCGCTAATGAAAAAAACTTCTCTTATATGATACCATATTTAATCATATAAGAGAAGTCGTACCCTTTTTGCAATTCTTTTGTTTTTCTATGATACGATTGTATTATTTTTCATATAAAAACTCTTCCGGCAATGTAACATTAAAATCCTTCGCCAGATGTCTGAAGTTATCCGGTGTGATTGTCTGCAGCTTATCCGGTCTCATGGATAACATCTTGACAAGAATCTCTGCTGACTTCTCTGCTGTATGCATAAGCCGAATGTCAGATCAAAATCTTCTCCGGCAGCAAACATTCCATGATGCGCCCAGATGGCCAGATCATATTTCTTCATAAGTTCACTTGTTGCCACTGCAATTTCTCTTCCGCCCGGTACCATCCACGGAACTACACCAATTCCAGCCGGAAATACTACAGGACACTCGGTTGCCATTTCCCACAGTTCTCTTGTAAAGACCTTATCTTCAAGCGGAAGAACAAATGTGAGAGCAATAATGTTGGTTGTATGTGCATGATACACTACTCTGTAATCCGGGTTCTGCAGTTTCTTGACTTCAAGATTCATAAGGTGGCTAGGCAGCTCGCTTGTCGGTCTTCCACCATTCACAAGTCCCCATACAATACGGTAATTCTCACCTTTTTCATCAAGCTCTATCATACAGATTGAATCCTCCGGCTTGATTATTACATTTCGGAAATATTTTCCACTTCCTGTCACAAGGAAATATTCTCCGGCAAGATCCGGTACGGTTGTTCCGATTGGCTGCCACTCTTTTGGATCAAAGTCCTCTTTTACAGACTCTACTTCCTCAGGCTTCACACGATAGGAGAGATTACCGCCATTTCTTTCATGCCATCCCTGCTCCCATCCGTCATTTGCCATACGTATAAATCCTTTTACAAATTCTGCATCTAAAAATCTCATGATATTTTCCTCACTTTTCTACTATATTTAAACTACTATTTTGTATTTGATTAGCTGCCGTAAAGCCATACTATAATGTGATTTTTATAGATATGACTATATTTTATCTGCATATAATATCAACCGGCACGTCCAGTATCTTTGCTACCTTAAGTATGGTATCAATGTGTCGTCCCACTGCCGCTGCCATGTGATGTGTCGGTCCTGCCTCACTCCACCGGTTGCAGAATTCTCTTGCTCCGATTGAGAAGTGGGTTCTCATATTGGTATCTCCAAATGTGAATATAGGGCCTTCCTCGTTTACACCTTCTGCTGCAACAAATTTAAATTTCCCGTTCATGTCCTGAGTGATTCCAAGATAGGTTACATCTGCGGCCGGTGGATAGAACTGTGTCAGATATCCACCTCCTGTTTTTCCGTGAAATACATCGACGATCTTCATGGTTGGCTTTTTTGCCTGTGAAATTGCCGCATCACCTGAACCGGAGTGTCCTATGATACAGATATCCTCATTAAAGTCGATGGAGTACATCTCTGAAAGCTGACCGGTACCGGCAATTGTTTTTAAAATACTCATAGCCATAGCAACCTTGATATCTCCTTCAACTGCACAGGCTGTTCCCTGCTTTATAAGCATGGAAAATGCCGGTATCAGCATACTGTCAAGCTTTCCTGCGATTCCCTGGGCATAACCATCATAATGGGATGCACCATTCCAAGATCTTCCTCTTTTACCCATTCTTCAAATGCCACAACGTATTTTGCCATATCCCATACCGTCTCAACGGTAGCTGCTTTTCCGTCTTTGTCCGGTGCTATATCAAATGTCTCAAGAATATCTTCCGCCTTTGTCCGGATTGCATTCTCGTCTGTGATATGATCTGCGATTGCCCACATTTTTCCCAGTCAAACTGTTTTGTATAAAGTCCCATGCGGTTATACAGATTGGTTTCATCAATATACAGATCCATCATTCCCGGATACGGTCTTCCGATCTGTGCGATATTGGTATAACGGAATCTTCTTCTGACCTGTGCTGCCTTACACCACTGTTCTATCTCCGCTGCCACATAGTCATCTCCACCTTCCACAACACCGGTGATTACTGCATGTCTCTTTCCTGCTCTTTCAAGATCTGCAACCATCTCTCCGACTGCTCCACATGCATACAGCTCGCCAAGCCATGTTGGTGTATCTGTATTGGCATAATCCGGTGTCTTACGTTTTTGAACATTCACAAGAACAACCGGTACATTTAAGTCTCTGACCGCCGGAAGCATATTGTAGCTTGTCGCATATGTAAGAAGCTGTAAAATTACCAGGTCTACATCTGCTGACCGGAATTTATCTCCTGCCTTCATGGAAAGCTCTTTTGTGGTAACAATTCCTCCATCTACCAGCTCAACGGTATCCGGAATCGTCTTTTTAAATGCCTCATACTGTGCCTCAAATTCCGGAACGAGTGTTGGAAACTGTGGCAGGTACGCCCCAAGCGCTATCGCAAATACTCCAACCTTTGCTTTTGTCTCTACTAACATTTGTTTCTCCCTTCCTGGTGATATCAATTCTGTATTTATCGTTTATAAATCTGGGTTATATTCTTTTATTTCAAAAGAATCGAAAATGCATCGTCTTGCATCTTTTAAATCCTTCAGCTTACCATCTGCTATCATCTGTGATGCAATATTTCCAATTGCCGTAGCCTCTGTCGGTCCTGCATAGACAGTCTTTCTTGTTTCATTTGCGGTAAGTTCATTAAGATATCCGGCATTTGCACCGCCACCGACTATATGAATATATTCATAATTCTTATGGGTAAGTCCCTCTATTTCCTTTACTGTTGATGCATAACATTCTGCCAGACTGTTATAAATAACTGCAGCTATTTGTGCTATGCTGTCCGGCACCTGCTGCCCGCTTTCGGCACAGGCACGCTTTACCTCTTCTGTCATATTTAAAGGTGCCAGAAATCTGTTATCATTTACATCCACAATAGACTTTATCGGCTCTTTTGATGCAAGCTCACAAATCTGTCCAAAGCTCATATCAGGAACAATCTCTTTTCTTACAGACTGAATCATCCAAAGTCCCATTATATTCTTAAGATATCTGAAGCGGTAATCATAACCGCCCTCGTTTGTCAGATTGTGTTCCATACTCAGACTGCTGCAATCTGCCGAAACAAGCTCTGTTCCCATAAGTGACCATGTACCCGAACTGATGTAGAGCGTATCATCTTTCTGCGTTGGGACTGCCATTACCGCAGATGCTGTATCGTGTGTTGCCGGGAGAATAACTTTACAGTCGAATCCAACTTTCCGGCTTACTTCTGATCTTAATTTTCCGACTTCGCTTCCCGGTTTTTAAATCTCCCCGAAAATATCTTTTGGATATCCAAGCCTGTCTATAAGCTCATAATCCCAATCCTTTGTTACCGGATTCACAAGCTGTGTTGTGGTCGCATTTGTGTATTCCTGTACCTTTTCTCCTGTCAAAAGGAAATTAAGATAATCCGGAATCATAAGCATGCTTTTGGCTTTTTCGAATGCGTCTGGTTCCTGACTTTTTACTGCCATAAGCTGGTATATGGTGTTAAAGTTCTGCTTTTGTATTCCTGTTCTGGCGTAAAGCTCATCCTCTGAAATTACTTCATACACCTTTTTATCAATCCCTGCTGTCCTGTCATCTCTGTAAGCAACCGCATCCATAATCTTTCTGTCATCATTGTCCAGTAACACAAAATCGACAGCCCATGTATCTATTCCAATACTATAAGGCATTTTCCCGATTTCACTGCACTTTTTCATTCCGGTTAGTATTTCCTCGAAAAGCCTGTCAACATCCCATATCTTGTGACCATCTTTTTCTGTCATTCCATTATGGAACCTGTATACTTCTTCAAGTATTATCTTCCCATTCTCCATATGAGACAATATGTGTCTGCCACTGGATGCCCCTATGTCCACTGCCAGGTAATATCTGTTATCCATCCCTGTCCCCTTTCGTATTTGATAAGGCAAGAATAACAAAAATAAAGACAGCTTTTTAGCCTCTCATTAGTCTAAAAAACTGTCCTTATTTTCTACTGCAATGTTATCTTCTTTTATTTTTCTTTTCCTCATACATTTTCTTATCTGCCAGCTCAATCAGACTGTTTAAATTGTCCATTTCGTATGATTTATGCAACGAACACCCTAAACTTGCAGCCAGATGATAGCTGCGGTTTTCTTTCTGGTCGGCTGTTTTTATCGCAGCCTTTATATCCTCTGCAATTCTTTGCATCCGTCCTGCCTGCTTACAACTTCCGAAAACTACAAACTCGTCTCCTCCGTATCTCATAATAAGGCAGTCTTTTGGAACAACTTCTTTTAATATTCCTGCGATTTTTGCGATAAAAGCATCCCCTATTTCATGTCCCAGATTATCATTTACAGATTTAAGGCCATCTATGTCCAGAAAAATTATAAATGCGTTGCTTTTTTCTTCTTTTATTTTTTGTAATATTGTTTCTGCACAATAAAAGAAACCGCTTCTGTTAAGCACCTGAGTCAGCATATCATATTTCCACATTCTGTTTATTTTTTCATTCATCCGGTTTATCCACTGCCATTTTCTGATATTCTCCAAAGCCATACCTATATTTACCGTCCATAGATAAGACAGCTCACTTTTTAGTGCAAACAGGCTTCCGTCAGAAACACAATATCCATAACATATATGCTGATAATATATTGGTGTAACAGTATAAAATGTTCGTTTTGATTTTTCCCTTATTTCAAGCGGAAGTATCTCTTTTGATAAAAAATCATCGTAAGAACAAAATTTTCCGTTCTGATACGCAAGTGGTATACTTACTTTCTCTGTAAAATGATCACAAACCGACTTATCCGCGAACAATTCATTTTTATCGCACAGACACATATAAAAGCTCTGCATATCGGATCCAACAACATATTTTTTCATTTTCTCACATAGTTCATCAATATTTTCAAGCCCCGTAAGATCAAGTTCCATACATTTTAATGAATCCAACGCTTCCTCATATATAAGACATTTGTTCTGATATTCCATTCTCAGATCCTTGATTTCCATCGCTGGCTGCATATTACAGCCACAGCTTTCTCTGTAAATAGTTTTTGTATCAATTTGTACATTCACATCATCTGATCGTTCAAACAAAAGATTTACTGCATTTTTACCAAGAAGCTCCTGTCTTCTGTCAACCGTTGTAAGTGATGGCACAAAAAACTCTGATAATTCATCATTATCAAATCCTGTTACTATAACATCTTCAGGTATCCTGTAACCATTCTGCTGCAAACGTTCCATCGCTCCAATTGCCATTGCATCATTAGCACAGACGATTGCCTGTGGCATATTATATTTCATAAACTGCTCCACAGCTTTCCTGCCACTCTCCCTGTTATAATTGCCGTGATAAATCTGATTATCACAAACAGGGATGCCATGTTCTTCCATTGCATCCCTATATGCATTATATCGTTCGCGGCCTTCTTTGCCCTGCAAAATACCACAGACATAATTTATCTTTTTAAGATCATGTGTCTCAATCAAATGTTCCACAATATCTTTTTGACTGCTGTAGTCGCTAATTCCGACATTATACATTCCATCAACTTTTTCATCCACGCTTACAGCTGGAACCTTACTTTTCTTTATTCGTGCTATCAGAGAATTTACCGCTGGCTCATATTGTATAGAGTTTTTCATGCAAATTACTCCATCAAACAAATCAAACTCCGGTAAATCCATGATTCTAAATGCGCCTACTTTATTCTCCTCTGACTCATCATAATTTACAAAACATGTAAACACATATACATCCATGTCAAGTTCTGATGCACGTTTTAAAACTCCTCCCAATACCCTGTTTTGATTATCAAAACTGATTGCACCTGCAAGAAATGCAATTCTTTTCCTCATAGTCATATCATCTCCTGATACAATTTCTATATTTTTTGAAAATGATTTATCTCATTCATTAACTGCTTTGAAGACTCTACATTTTCAACAGCATGTTCTTTGATATTTGCAATTGAAGCTGCAAGCTCTGATACATTCTCGGTTGCACGGCTTACGCCCTGTGCGTTTTCCTCTACCACCGCTGATATATTGCCAATTCCATCATTAATTCTGCTCATTACAGTTTGAAGATTCACAACATTTTTATCAAAAAACAGCCATTACCGCATCCATATGCTCTGCTTTTTCATAATACATATCTGTTGCCCCCTCAAAACCTGCGTAATCATCCATGATCCTGTCACGCACAAAATTCATAAGATCCTGTGCATTGTACATAAGCTGGTTAACGGCTCTCACTACTCCGACGCTGATATTTTGAATATCACTTGCTGTATTTTTACTGTTCTCCGCCAACTGACGTATTTCCTCTGCAACAACAGCAAATCCCTTTCCAACTTCACCTGCACGCGCTGCCTCTATTGAAGCATTCAGCGCTAACAAATTTGTCTGGCTTGCAATATCTAATATATCATTTGTCAGATTATCAATATTTCCAATCTGCCTGCTCTCCTCTATCGAAGAAGACAGTACATTTTGTTTTTCGGCTATGATATCCGAAATCTCTGTTTTTTTATTCTCAGTTGCTTCTTTTACACCAATTGCCAGCGCCTTAATGTCAGCAGCTATAGCAACGCCTTCCTTTGTCTGCTCTCCGACACTTTCTACAGAAGCGAGTACATCCTGAGTATTTGAGCTTAAGCCTTCTACCGATGCTGTAATCTCCTCCATGCTTGCTGTAATCTGTTCCATCATTGAAGCAATATAATTTACATTATCGTTTGAGCTGTTAACTTCTGTGTTCATCAGTCCTAATGTTTTCTGCATCATTTCAGATTGTTTTGATATCTTACATATAACTGATTGTAATTGCCCCATAAAATCATTTATTCCTTTTGACAACTGACCAATCTCATCATTTGTTCTAATATCTATACGCTCTGTCAGATCTCCCTCATTATTGTTTATATTTTCTATTATCTCACTAAGCTGACTGCTTGCTTCGTGTGCCGGTCTGCTTACAGTTTTTCTCATAATAAAAATAACTACTGTCGCTACTACAATGAAAAATGAAAATAAAATTTTGGTCATTAAAAGATTTGTTTGAACCGATTTGTTATATTGCTCTGACAAATCCGAAATTCCCTGCTCAAGTGATTTTGTCAAAGCTGTCTCTGCCGGTTCGCCTTCCTCTTTTACCAGATTTTGAAAATCAACACTAAGTGCCATATTGGCCTGTGCAAAATCACCACTATCCACATATCCCTGAATAACATTAAACTGCTCTATAACACTATCCAGAAACTCCTCATAGTTTTTGATTTTATCAGCCAGATCAGTTTGATCCATTTTCTCAAGATATGCAGATATTGATTTCTCACTTTCTGCAATAGTTGTTATTTCATCAGCCAGAGAAGTCTCCAGCTGTTGTCTTAAATCGTCGTCATCATAAAGACTTATGATATTAAGATATTTTTGACCGCGTTCCATACTCTTCTGAATATTAAAAATTTCTGTCTGAATCGGTATGTATTGCTCTGTTATTCTGGCTCCTGCCAGCTTTACACTTTTTTGCGTCCGGACAGAAACTGCTGTATTGATTCCAAATATCACAACAAATACTGCTATCATCAATAACACTTTATTTCCAATTTTTTTCATGCAGGCACCTCATTATCTTTTACTTTTCACTATAATATCTGCGAAGAAAATATGCCGGTGCACAGCTCCATGCATGGCAATAACTGTTGACGATTGTTCCTCCATAAGGAGACTCATCAGGGTTCTTTGGATTATATAATTCCCAGAATGTGTCTGCACCAAGTTCTGCCATTCCTCCCCAGTAATTTTTCATTACCGCAAGAGCCTCATCTTTTGCTCCACATTTAAGCAGCGCCTCTATATAGTAATGATAAATATATGGTGTAACCATCTCTACCGCATCTTTCTCAGCAGCAACATTATGTAATACTTCAAGTCCCATTTCCGGTTCTATAACATTACCTAAAACCATCCAGACCTGACTTGCATATGACACCTGTTTATCTGCGCCACTTGTAAAAAGCCCTTTATTTTCATCATAAAATTTAAGTCTGGCAGCTTTTCTGTATAATTCATATGTCTCAAACAAACACTCCGCTTCACGATTTTTACCTACTTCTTTTGCGATGGCAATCGCACTTTGCATTGCATACAGTAAAACGCCTTGTGCGCCTGCCTGCTTATTAAGTTCAAGCGACCAGTCAAGAAAACACCAGCCAATTATATCACTATCTTTTACAACATTATCTTCTCCCACCTGTTTTATACCCAGAGAAATCTGTGTTTTTACAGTATCCCATAAATCTTCAAGGGCCTCTCTGTCATTAGTATGTTTATAATAATCCCACAATGCTGTAATAAAAAGGAGCGAATAATCAAACATTACGGTATCATCCACCTCCGGCTCAGGTTCTAAAAACACACATGCGCCAACCTGACCATTTTCCATAGGCAGCGCCGCAAACAGATACAGACAGCCCTTTACCATATCATTCATCTGATATGTCTCATAATTTGCAAGTGCCTGTAACCTGAGATCTCCCATCCAAAGCCTTCTGTCGCGCTTTGGTCCGTCCTCGAAAACCTTTTGCATACAGTCATGTAATGTATTACATGCGATACGATCAATTTTCACCAATTCCTTATCAGAATTACTATAAGGCAATAATCTGCTTTCATCTGCCGATGAAAGTGCTGTTGCACATGCCTCCTCTATAACAAGATTAAACTTTGAGCTTATGTCAAGTACGTCAATTTTTACATATCTGAATGAATATCTTCTAGGAAGTTCATAATCTCCTGGAACAACATCCACATGAACCTGTTCCTGCTGTACCCATGCCGAACATATCCATCCGTTATAATTTTCAACATCCTCATCAAATTCCTTTAAATTCTCTGCAAACGAGAATTTAAGCCATACAGGTGCATCCGGATGCGAATCAGTATATCCCAGCTTTAATTTAAGATGACCAACAAGATGTCTTCCGAAATCAATTCGAACTGAGTCACCTTTTCCCAGTGGTTTTGAATATTCCTGTCCCTCATTCGGATGAACTACTGTATTTTTAACTTCTGGTAATAATCTCAATGCTTTACTCAATAATTCAGTATTTTTTTCCATAACAGTTTCTTCTCTCTATCATAATTACCATTTCAAATATTCTTTTCCGCAGAATGGATTCACCGGACTTTTACCTGTAAATGAGCTTCTCCCCATTAATTTATCCATAACGCTCTCAATAACATACTCGCTATTTGAATATCCGTTGATGTATGTCTTAATCATCGGAACATCCACAAGATGATACGGATTTGCAAGACTTATAAACACTACCGGTCTTTCAGCCACAAACCACGGCACATTATTACCATTACCCCAGAATGTATACCATGAAAGACGATTAGTAACTTTATTCGATGCATTCTCCACATTTCCGATATAGATTACAAGATCATAGCTCTTTTTAAATGTTTCAACATCAAATCTGGCAGTCTCAAAATTCTCATGTTCATATACTGTAACTTCAAATCCCTCATCGGACAGTTTTGTTCTGAAACTTTCCAGAACTCGCTCATTTGATGGGAAATCTCCCATTATCTCTAACAGGACTTTCTTTGTTTTTCGCGGACTAAGAGGTAAAATACCTGCTGTATCTTTTACAAGTGTAACAGCTTTATCCGCACTGTTTTTCGCCCATTTAACATGCTCTTCATTTTTTAAGATATTTAATGTTGCTTCATTTGGCACGATTTCATTCTTAGCTTTCTTATGTAATCCAAGCGCCGCTTTTTGTTGCAAGGATTCTTGTTATAGCTTCATCAAGTCTCTGTTCTGAAAGAATTCCCTGTTTGTAGCCTTCAAGCATATAATTATAATCTTCATCCAGATCCTTATTGAAAAGAAACATATCACACCCTGCTTCAATCGCATACGGAACAGCTTTTTCTCTCTTCATTGCACAGCTGAAACCAACCATACATGTCGAGTCTGTAACTATAAGACCGTTAAATCCAAGCTTCTTACGAAGTAATCCCTTTAACAACTCAGGTGAGAGTGTTGCAGGAACAAGTTTGTCCGGAAAATCCGGATTGTACAGCTTCTGGTATGCAGGCTGCGCAATATGTCCAACCATGACAGTCTGTGCTCCCGCCTCTATAAGACCGCCATATATCTTTCCATATGTAGCATCCCATTCTTCGCAGGAAAGGCTATTTACACTTGTCAGAATATGCTGATCGACTTCATCACAGCCATCTCCCGGAAAATGCTTAATTGCAACAAGTACATTTTCCTCCTTTGCAGCCTTCATATAATTTAGTCCACACTCTAAAACACGATCAGGGTCATCACCATATGTACGGACGTTAGTTATCGGATTTCTCCAATTTCTGTCAATATCTACAACAGGTGCAAATGCCCAGTTACAGCCAACTGCAGCACCTTCACTACAGCTTACCTTTCCAAGTCTGTAAGCATCCTTTGTATCTGCAGTTGCAGCTACCTGCATCTGTTTGCCGTACTGTGTACCGTCTGTTGCAATTCCACATCCACCATCTTCTAGATTAGCTCCTATCAAAAGAGGAATCCTGCTATGCTCCTGAAGATATCTGTGAGTCTGCTGCATTTCTTTTGACTCACCACATCTGTACATTATTCCACCAATATGATGCGAAAGCATAACATTATCCAGATAATCCGAATCCCCTGAATATCCAATAGGAACAAATAGCTGTCCTATTTTTTCCTCAACTGTCATAGAATTCTTTGTATTTTCAACCCATTCTATATCTTCCTGTGCCAGAAAAAATGGTTTTTTTGTCAAATTTATCATGCTGATGTCCTCCCTGTTATGCCTTTCTTTTTCCTGTAATTTTACAAGCAGCTGCTCATTGCTCAGATATATCAAAAATACTACAAGAAGTACTGCGTTGATAATCGCCTGCATGGAAGCATTTACCTCGTTTGAGAATACAGCAAATGTTGAATTAAGCATTGACATGCAAAGTGCTGCAAGGAAGAATCCAATCTTCTCATTTGTAAACCGGCTTATATAAGAACCTATGAACATAGGCAGGAACGCAGTAAACATAATGCTGATCGAACCGAAATTTAACTGGCCTCCGTTTATTGTCGTATTTCTTGCAGCATTTAAAAATCCTACAATTCCCATAAGTCCACCACAAATCACATAACAGCCTATTGCATTTGGAATCTCCTTTATTCCTGTATTTACTGCAACTTTCTGTCCGTTTTTGAGTGCGTTGTAATCATATCCAAATTTGGTGTAATCAAATATAGCTATAGAAATAAGGAGTACTGCTACTATAATGATCGCTGCGTAAATCCAGTTTCCTGTAAAAGCTGTCATTGACTTATTCTGTACTTCTTTCATTACATAACGTCCTTCTGTTATTGTAAAAAGAATACCCTCATAAATAAGTGTCACACCAAGTGACGTAATAATTGGCGGTAAATGAAGTACTACATATAAAATTCCCGATATAAGACCAAGCAGCATACCGATAAGCAGTGTTAAAACAAACATCATCAAAGCACTGTAATTCCCACCATCAAGAACCGAATATGTGATCTTGGCTCCAAGTACAGATGAAAGTGTTGCCATAGAACCCAGCGAAAAATCGAATCGTCCGCTATTTAAGTTGATTGATAATGCAATGGTTGTTATCATTACGATTGCTATATAAACAACAAAATTATCAAAGCTTGTCATATTTGCAATCATCGTTCTTCCTTTTATGATACATAATCCCTGAAGTAATATTGCTACGAGCAATGGGATTGCTATTGCTCCAAATAAATTCTTTATCCAGTGTTTATTGTTCATATATTTTTTTCTCCTCTCTTTTTAGGGATAGTCCATACCCTCTCCAAATAAATGATATCTCTGCCATCATCTATCTGGAGAGAGCACGGCTCCCTTTAGAAGCCGTGACCTGATAATGAAAAATAGGTTATTTCGACTCTACGAGCTTGGTAATGTCGTCACAGGTAACAGAATCTCCAATTATAGTATCTAATGTTTCTTTATTGTAAATTGGATTGTCTCCATTATCTGTCTTGAAAAATTCATCAAATGTTGCCTCATCTGTTGCAACCTGATAATTCTGGCTGATTGATACAGCGTTTCCTTCTGCATCACGGATTACATTACCGTTTACTGCATTCATAACCAATGCAAAAGCAGGGCCTACAGATGATGAATATTTACCTGCAAGATATACAAGTTTTCCTTGGTATTTACATTTTCTTGACTGGTGCAGGAGCAACGGCTGTGTTCCAGACAGTCTCAGCTTTACTTACTACGACACAAAGCTTATGAATACAAACAATCACACAAAAGAATCATTCGGATTTGTTTATTACTATGAGCCTTTCCGAAT
>ENA-OQCE01000698-OQCE01000698.1-human-gut-metagenome-genome-assembly--contig:-NODE-698-length-15893-cov-2.470126_pt1 | contig 15893 bp, 19 predicted proteins | sample MGYA00242495_ERZ504572 | MGnify/ENA primary metagenome ERZ504572 (study PRJEB26092, sample SAMD00036228) | human gut metagenome | host: Homo sapiens | study: EMG produced TPA metagenomics assembly of...
CCATCTTCACCTAAGTGAAAATCATATCCTACCGTTCTCCTTGCAAGAATTCCAACAGACCTTCATCCTGCATAATGACGCTTTCTGCCAAACTGACTCCGACAGGGAAAACGGATAAAACCGTTTCGAGGGGGATACAGGAGGATTCGTCACTATAAATTATTGATTAACAACAATATGCCGTGATGAAACAAAAAAATATTGCAACGCAGAAATATAACTTTTTTTATTCATTATAATTGCTCATGTGAACGATTGTAGAAACAGGTAAAAATCGTAAATAGCTGGTAAAGGTATGAATGGTTTCTCAAAATATACTATCTTTGCTTCCCATTACAAACGGATAAACCTCTATAAAGTATGACCTACATGAAAATACTTTTGCTCTTGATGTTCTGTACAGTCCTGCCGATGCAAGCCCAACAGATGAAGAAACTTACTGATTTGAAAGATTTTGAAGCCCGTCTGCTGCAAGAGGCTAAAAATATAGAGTCCATCGAAAGTAATTTCACTCAGATAAAATATCTGGATGTATTCGATGAGAAAATAACCTCGAAAGGAACGTTCTATTATAAAAAGAGCAATAAGATATGCATGGACTACGCACAGCCCATGAACTACCTTATCGTGATCAACAACAACCAACTGAAAATAGTATCGGACGGAAAGAAAAGCATCATGGACCTTCACTCCAACAAGATGATGAACCAAATGCAGGATATGCTTACCGCCTGCATGGTGGGCGACCTGTCCAACATGTCGCCCGGCTATGCTTTGGAATATTTTGAAGACGCCCATTACTATCTCATTCAAATCAAGCCCGTCAGCAAAGCGATACAGGCATATATCAACCAGATTCAAATTTATTTAGACAAAAAAGACATGTCTGTCCACAAACTACGTTTATCGGAAACCGCAACCAACTATACCGAATACGAATTCTCGGACAAGAAATTCAATTCTTTGAACGATGAGGCAAAGTTTACGATACGCTAGCTGGCTGCTGTTGCTGTTTATACTGCTCTCCTGCTCACACCGGGTGACGGGGGAAGCTACGGCACTGCTCCCATCCTGCAGGCAGAAGCACAGTCGCAAAAGTACAACCTGCAACTGGATTTCATGAAACACCATTTCAGCGGAATGCTCATTGTCCGCCAAATGCCCGATAACGAAATCCGTATCCTGGGCTCTACCTACTTTGGCCTCAGCCTTTTTGACTTCTCCCTGCACCGCGACACCTTCATAGTGAACAGTTGCATGGAACCGATGAGGAAGAAAAAGATGCTGAAAATACTGGAAACTGATTTCAAAAATCTATTTCTAAAGAGTGAAAAAGCACGTATTAAAAAGAAAAGTAGTACTTTTGAGCAAAGAATCAGTGGCAAAGGATTTGGAAAGACGGTATTCACCTTGTCCGGCTTTGTAAACGGACAGGCGGAGAAAGTACAAATCAAGCATCCGCTGATACGGTTAAGAATCCAATTGGACAAACTGAACATAAACAACCCTTGAAATGCTGCTGGAGAACTTTTATAAAATCATTCATATAAAGGAAAGAGAAGACGGAAAACAGGCAATAGAGATAGAGCTGAATCCCGGCCATGTGCTCTATCAAGGTCATTTCCCCGGACAGCCGGTGGTTCCGGGCGTCTGTACCTTACAGATAATAAAAGAAAGTGCCGAACAGATCGCCAACCAACCTTTGCAGTATGTACAGATTGCTTCTTCCAAATTCCTGTCTGCCATCAATCCGCTTGAAACTCCACTACTGCAACTATTTATCCGACTAGAAGAAACGGAAGAGCATCTTTTCAAGTTGCAGGCAGAAGGCATTTGTAATGGAACAGAATTTATCAAGTTGAAAGCGGTACTGATGGCAAGTAAGTATCAATGAAGCAAGTCCTTCTGTTAAATATCCATAACAGCAAGAACAATAAGTCCATTTATAGTTGTCAACATCTATTAAATATCTTATATTTAGACAATTATAAATCTGACACCTATGAAGACAGGCTGGCAACAGATCGTGCTATACCTTATAGTTCTCACAAGCTATGGATGTCTTTCCGATGAAGACAAATGTATCCGTCAGCTGGTACAGGAGACAGGTATCTGCCTTCCAAACGCATCAGACTCATGTTTCCTAATTATTATTCCCGGCAACGGTTGCGGCAGTTGCATTCAAGGGCGATGGACCATATCAGGGAAGCAACAGACACTGTGTATGTCTTTATGTGTGATACGGAAAAAGATTTCTTCTTGCTGAGCGGTGGCAAAAAATCAACGGATTTCAACAATCTTTACCTAGATAAAGACAAAGTATCAGCCAGACTAAAAATGGTAACCACTTTTCCTATGGTATACTTCTTAAAAGACGGGAAATATGTAGAACGTTGGCCTTATCAAAGACCTTCGGCAGAGAGCAGGAAACGAATGAGCACTCTGACTGCTGACAAACAGTATATCGACTGGGGAAGTTTCAGACAAGCAGAAATACAGGAAGAGAAAGTGATATTGACCAATATCGGAACAGATACTTTATACATCAGTGCCATAGAGTCATCTTGTGAATGTACCACTGTACAATGGGTGGATTCTCCTGTTACACCCGGCGAGTGTACTAGCTGACAATTCATTTTCAAGCGGAAGATAAGGGGGAATTTGAAAGATTTATCCATGTTCATTGCAATGTACCGGAATCTCCGATAGAAATTTCCGTAAAAGGAAAAGTACAATAAATCTAACCATTAAAAACGAATGCCTATGAAAACAAAATTCACAATGATTATGGCTGTTATTGCAACATTTGCAATAAGCTTGAACCTCCACTCTTCTAATGAGGAAGTAGTGTTTGGAGCACCTGCCGTGCAAATGCCACGAGGGGGAGGTTTATACTGTGCTTACAACCAAGGAGTTAATGATTGTATATGGACATACAATGGAACCGTTTGTATTGACCTACCAGGCGAATGTGGTACTGGGGCAATAGGCAGACCTGGTGAAGGCTCTGAAGGAGGTGGAAATCACGGTGCTCCTACCAATTAACAACCAACAATTCATGTGGCTGGATTTTTAACCGGCCACATGAATTACAAATATCATAAAACCGAAAATATTATGAATCGAACACTCCTTTTATATCACTCTTTTCTATACTTACCCTCGTATCTTGCCATTCCTCCAAAAAAAACGAAGCCGGCAAACAGAACGAAATAGAACTGGTAGCAGAAAAACAGCTGGCTTTCCCTTTAGACGAACAAACCTATTACTTAAGCAAATCCATGTTCCAATTCGAAGAAAATGGGAAAGAATACCTTCACTTTGAAAATACACGAAAATCATTATATGACATTGTCATTTTTGATATCGAAAACAAACAGATAGCCAAACGGATACCTCTTCACAAGACAGGTCCCAACGGATTGCCGGCAGTATATGGAAGCAGGCCTTCCCCCGACTCTAAATACATATTGATCGCACAAAATGATATCAGTCGGCTCAGCTCCATAAACGACAAGGGAGAAGTGATACGAAACTATGATTTCCAAACTCCTGAAGGCAAATTCGCTCCGTTACATTTTGGCAGCTATTACAACACGCCTGCTTTTGTCAAAGACTCATGCCTGTTCATGGAAATGAGTGCCCACAAGCCCAACATGAAGAAAAAAGACTGGTCCGAGACACATATGTTCGCCTCACTGGATTTGAGAACAGGAGAAATTAAATGGATTCCTATTTTCTATCCACCATCTTTAAAGAGGAATATGACAATATCGCAGGAGGATACGGTTTTAGTTATGATTACAACTACAAAGAAAACCGTTTGGTCTGCGGATTTTTCGGATATGACAGCCTGATGGTTACAGATGACTTGAAACATATCCGATGGTATAACGCCAAGAGCAGATATCTGAAAAGCATGAGACCCAAACTGGAAAATTCTATGGAAGGCATCAATGCCATTATAAAACTCAGAGAAACACCGAAATATTGGCATATCATGTATGACAAATACCGCAATGTGTACTACCGTTTTGCTGAAATGCCTTACAAACTGGCTTCCAACGAAAGCCCCTATGACGAACCCAAAGGAAAGGAGTTCTCCGTCATTGTACTGAACGCGGATTTTGAAATCATCGGAGAAACAAAATTCCCCGGAAAGAAATATTTCTATAAAATGAGTTTTGTGGGAAGGGAAGGACTGTATATATCCGAGAACAATCTGGAAAATCCGCAATTCGACGAGAACAAGTTGGTGTTTACCTGCTTTAAAATTAAAAATGCATCTCCAAATAAATAATTAACGCCAGAATGCCCGCATCCGAAAATATACTATCTTTGTCACCCATTAGAAACCACATAAGTTCAGGTACGAAAACATTCATCCCAAACGTATCTGAATAGTTTGACTGAAAAACAAGATGAGTACAAACACAACATCGGTTTGGCGGAAGAAACTAAAGGAACTGGAGATTGTCGTCGTTATTCCCACCTACAACAATGGGAAGACACTGGCGGCAGTCATTGAGGAGGTATGCAGGTATGCAGACGATATCATTGTCGTCAATGACGGCTCTACGGATGATACGGCCAACATTCTGGAACAATATCCGGCTATCCGCACCATTACCCATCCTGTCAATAAAGGAAAAGGAACCGCTTTGAAGCACGGTCTTTCCCAAGCAAAAAAAGAAGGTTTCCGCTATGCCATCACCATCGATTCGGACGGACAGCATTTCGCTTCCGATATTCCCTGTTTTATCGAAGCCATTGAGAAAGAGCCCGACACGCTGCTGGTAGGCGCCCGAAACTTAGCCTCCGACAATATGCCGGGCAAGAATACCTTTGCCAATAAATTCTCTAATTTCTGGTTCAGACTGGAAACCGGGCTGAAACTGGAAGATACACAATCGGATACCGCCTTTACCCTCTGCGCAAAATGAATGTGCAAAGCTGCTGGTATACCGCCAAATACGAATTTGAGTTGGAAGCCATCGTCTTTGCGCATGGGAGATGTAGCGGTGAAGAACATTCCCATCCACGTGTATTATCCCCCGCAAGCAGAACGGGTATCCCATTTCCGTCCGTTCCGGGATTTTACCCGTATCAGTGTGCTGAACACGGTGCTGGTGCTGATTACCTGCCTTTGGATTGTTCCCCGTAACCTGCTCCGCAAACTGTCATGGAGCAACTGCAAGCGATTCTTCACCGACCATGTGCTGAATACACGGGAATCCAACCTGAAGATTGTACTCGCCATCATGCTGGGGATTTTTATGGGTATCGTTCCGTTATGGGGTTATCAGATGCTGATCACCCTCTTTCTTGCGCATCTGTTCAGACTGAATAAAGTGATTGCCCTTGTCGCCGCCAATATCAGTATTCCACCCATGATTCCCCTATTGCTGTACGGCAGTTACCGGACAGGCTGCATGGTACTGGGTAATCCTCCCGATTTGCATCTCGGAGACCTTTCTCTTGAAAATGTCAAATCAGTTTTAGAGCAATATTTAATAGGAAGCATTATCTTTGCAATGGCTTGCAGTCTGCTGTCTGGAGTAATCTCCACCGTGTTGCTGGCTATATGTAGGAGAAAAAACGGATATGACTAAATTCTTTGTTGGATTATATAACTATTTTGAAAGGCATAAAGTCTTGTTTTACCTGTCCCTCAGCGTATGCATCCTCTTTATGGCCCTTTTTGCCGCCCAAGTCAGATTCGAGGAAAACGTAACCAGTTTCTTTCCGGATACCAAGGACTCCCAAAATGCCATCAACGTATTTGAAAATCTGAAGATAAAGGATAAGATTATGATCATGCTGTCCGGCAAGGACGGTGTGGCGGATGCGGATTCCCTGATTGAAGCTGCCGAAACCATTAAACAGGATTTACAGCAACAAGCGGAAGGAACCCTGATTAAAGAGATCTTCTCAAAAGCCGACGAAAACCTGATCAACAGTGTCGGAGATTTTGTTTACGACAACCTGCCCCTGTTCCTTTCCGACGAGGACTACCAACGGCTGGACACCTTGCTTACCGCCGGAAACATTGCCGCCCTGATGCAGAAGAACTATTCCAACCTGATATCTCCGGCAGGATTCGCCTTGAAGAACTACATTATGCGGGACCGTTGGGACTGGGCAGCCAGACGCTGAAACACCTGCAAGACTTCCAGTTGGAAGCTAATTACGAACTGATTAATGAACATATCTTCTCACGGGACGGTTCCACCCTGCTGATGTTCATCACCCCGGTATTCAACACCGGAAGCACGGGCAAAAATGACAAACTCATCCGGCTGATTGAAAATGAGCTGCAAAAAGCGGAAAAGGAACATCCCCAATTGGTTGCCGAATATTTCGGAGGTCCTTCCGTAGGAGTGTACAATGCACGACAGATAAAGAAAGATACGCTGGTCACTTCTTCCATCGCGCTGATTATCATCATTGTCTTCATATCTCTGGTATTCAAGCATAAGAAATCCATTCCGCTTATCATCACCCGGTGCTGTTCGGAGCTTTATTCGCCTTATGCCTCATCTACTTTATCAAAGGCGGCATTTCAGCCATTGCCGTAGGTGCGGGCTCCGCCGTAATGGGCATTGCCTTGAGCTACTCCATACACATGCTGGCGCATCAGAATCATGTATCATCGGTACAACAATTAATCAGAGAAATCGCCTATCCGCTTACCGTAGGCAGTTTTACTACCATCGGCGCCTTTTTCGGCCTCCTCTTTACCAGTTCCAACCTGTTACGGGATTTCGGTCTGTTCGCCTCGCTTGCCTTGATAGGAACCACGCTGTTTTGCCTGGTCTATCTGCCGCATTTCCTGAAAGGGCAGGCGCATGTAAAACAAGGGGCGGTGCTACGCTTTATCGAGAAACTGAACGCTTATCCATACGAAAAGAACAAAGGCTTGGTAGGGGGCATTCTCGTGCTGACCATAATATGTTTATTCACCTCGCAGAACGTGCGTTTCAACGAGGATATGATGAGTCTGAACTATGAGCCTGCCCACTTGAAACAATCGGAAAACAAGCTGGCCGAACTCTTTGACAAGAAAGAAAAGACTGTTCTCTTTGTCAGTACAGGCAAAGATATGGGAGACGCTACCGGACAATACGCCGAAACGAACCGGCTGCTCGCCCAACTGAAAGAAGAAGGAAAAATAAAAGATTACGCCTCTGCCGGACAGTTTCTGATACCGGAAGAGGTGCAGGAAGCACGGTTGAAACAATGGCACAACTACTGGACTCCGGAAAAGAAAGCCCGGTTACGCGAAACCATCCGGACAGAGGCTGCCCGTTATCATTTCCGTGAACATGCATTCGAGCCGTTTTTCCAATGGCTCGACCGTCCGTTCCAGCCTTTGGACTACCAGAATGAAATCACTACCCGGCTTCTGAACGAATGGCAGACTTCCGCCGATTCCCTGACCATGCTGATTACTCAGGTACGGATGAACGAAACCGACAAGGAAGCGGTGTACCCCCTTTTCCAACCAAAAGAGAAGGTGGTTATCTTCGACCGCGGCTATTTCGCCAACCAATGGGTATCAGCCGTCAATCAGGATTTCTATCTGATTCTTTATATCTCCTCTTTTCTGATTTTCTTTGCCTTATGGATCTCCTACGGACGCATAGAACTGACTCTGATGAGTTTCCTACCGATGCTGGTCAGCTGGATTATCATTGTGGGGTTAATGGGCATGCTGGGTATTGAATTCAATATCATCAACATCATTCTGTCCACCTTTATTTTTGGAATCGGGGATGATTTCAGCATTTTCATTATGGACGGATTGCAGAATAAGTACCGCACAGGACGGCAGTTGCTGAACTCGCACAAAACAGCCATCTTCTTCTCCGCTTTCACCACCGTGATAGGTATGGGTACGTTGGTCTTCGCACGCCATCCGGCATTGCAGTCCATTTCCCTCATCTCCATTTTGGGAATGATTGCCGTCGTACTGGTAGCCTACACGCTGCAACCCATCCTTTTCCGGTTCTTCATCACAGCACCCGCTTCCAAAGGGTTGCCTCCTTATACATTGACAGGACTGGCAAGAACCGGCGGCCTGTTCCTGCTGTTCTTTATCGGATGCCTGTTCCTGCGCTTGCTGATAGCTGTCATGACCTTGCTTCCTATCCGCAAAGCCGTACTTTGCCAACTGATACATGTCACCTGCAAAGGGCTGATCCATATAGCCACATTTGTACATAAAGAAAAGATAAACCGGACAGGAGAAACGTTTAAAAAGCCTGCCATCCTGATAGCCAATCATCAGTCTTTCATCGATATACTGGTATTATTGGCACTGACTCCCAAACTGGTCATGGTTACCAATCACTGGGTATGGCACTCTCCTTTCTTCGGAGCCATTATCCGCTATGCCGATTTCTATTACGTAGGAGACGGTTACGAGCTTTACGTGGAACGGATGCGCCAAAAGGTGAAAGAAGGATATTCCATCGCCATTTTCCCCGAAGGAACACGTACCTACGACGGACGGATGAAGCGTTTCCATAAAGGAGCTTTCTATCTGTCGGAAAAACTGCAACTGGATATTATTCCGGTCATCCTTTACGGCAACTGCAAGATCATAGCCAAGGCACAGCCGTTCAATGTACGGAAAGGCATCATGCTGACAGAGATTCTGCCGCGTATCCCGGCCAACGATGCTACGTACGGAACCACTTATCAGGAACGTACCAAAAGCATCTCCGCACGGATGAAAAAAGAATATGCCCGTATCTGCCGGGAGCAAAGCACAACGGATAATCCCGTCTTTTACGAGAACCTGATACAGAACTATATCTATAAAGGACCGGTAGAAGAATGGTATATACGCATCAAGGTGAAAATGGAGGATAACTACCGGTTATTCAACCGGCTGGTTCCCGTCAAAGGACAGATTACTGATATCGGCTGCGGATTCGGACCGCTTTGCTATATGCTTTCCCAACTTTCCGAGGAACGGGAAATAACGGGGATAGATTATGATGAGGACAAAATAGCCGTGGCGCAGTATGGCTGGCTCCGCACTCCCCGCCTACAATTTGTATGCGCCAATGCATTGGAATACCCTTTGCCGGAAAGTGACGCATTCATACTGAATGATATCCTGCATTATATGAGCTATGAGCACCAGCGGACCTTATTGCTCAGATGCATGAAGCGGTTGCGCCCGGAAGGAAAGCTGATTGTGCGGGACGGCAATGCCGCCAACACCCGGAAACACCGCCTCACCCGTTTCACGGAACTGCTGTCTACCGGCATTTTCAGTTTCAACAAGACGACAGAACAACTTTGTTTCACATCCGAAGCGCAAATAAGGAGCATCGCGCAAGAAGGTGGGATGCAGCTGGAGATTTTACCTAATGACAGATATACCTCGAATACGATTTATATCTTCCAAAAAAACAAACCGGAGCATGAGTAAGTACGATATCATCATCATAGGCAGCGGACTGGGCGGTCTGGAATGCGGAGCCATCTTAAGCAAAGAGGGCTACCACGTCTGTGTGCTGGAGAAGAATGAACTGTTTGGCGGCTGCTTCCAGACTTACCAACGCAGCGGGCACCGGATGGATACCGGCATTCACTATATCGGCAGTCTGGATGAAGGACAAATCATGAATCAGTATTTCCGTTATTTCGGTATCATGGACAAGTTATCCATCAAACGGATGGATGAAGAAGTGTTCGACCGGATTTATTATAAAGACGCTATCTATGATTACGCCATGGGGCATGAACGGTTCATGGAAACCCTGTGCCACTCATTCCCCCATGAACGGGAGAACTTAAAACGGTATGTGGCAGCTATCCGATCGGTGGGAAACCTGATCAGCACAGACCACCTGAAAAAAGGCCGCCTGTCCCAGGAAGGCATGGATTTCTTTGCCACCTCAGCAGCCGGGATGATAGCATCCGTTACCACGAACAGGGATTTACAGAATGTACTTGCCGCAACCTCCCTGCTCTATGGCGGGATCAAAAATAAATCCACCTTCTATGAGCACGCATGATTAACAACTCTTATCTGGAGAGCGCCTATCGTTTCACGGAAGGAAGTATGCAAGTCAGTCTGGAATTAATCCATATCATACGTGCCAACGGCGGCACGGTGCTGAACCGGAAAGAAGTGACCCGTATCCTTGTCAAGGATGAAACCATACAAGGAGTGGAAGTGAACCATGAAGAGATACTGGAAAGTACCTGCGTCATATCCAACCTGCATCCGCAACTCACCTTATCCCTGCTGGATAAGAACCATTCCATCAAACCGGCTTTTGTGTCTCGCATCAAGTCACTGGAAAACAGTTACGGGATATTCACGCTCAATCTGATGATGAAAAAAAGACTGTTGCCCCTATCAGAACCATAATATATACCTGCACGGCAATGAGGATGTATGGTATGACAAAGAGATGCACAAAGGGAATACCCCCAGTTGCATGATCTCCATGCAAGTACCCCGCGGCAACAGCAAATTCACAGAGGTGGTTTCCATACTGACCCCCATGTATATGGATGAGGTCAGCAAATGGACGGATACGACCCCCGAACACCGTGGCGAGGCATACCGCCAGTTCAAAGAAGAAAAGACGGAACAGATCTTGCAGCTCCTGAGGCGGTTCGGATTTCACTGGAATCATTGCATTGAAAAGATCCATACCACGACTCCGCTGAGCTATCGGGACTATACCGGAACCATAGACGGTTCGGCATACGGCATTGTCAAAAACTACCAGTATCCGCAAATCAGTTTTGTTTCCACACGCACCAAACTGAAGAATCTGTTCCTCACGGGGCAGAATCTGAATGTACACGGCGCCTTGGGCGTGACGCTGACAGCCATGCTCACTTGTTCGGAATTTGTAGGTCAGGAATATTTAGCAAAGAAAGTAGGCAATGCATAAGATTCTGAAGAAAACCATAAAGTACGGGGCAGCTGTCCTGTTGACGCTGATAGCGGTGATCCTGACAGGAATCGGCTATCTCTATTTATCTGCCGATATGATGACTCCGCAATTTGCGTCTACCCCTGAAACGGATCGTGTGATACGGAAAGACAGTCTCCGGCAGTATGGCGGAAACTACCTGCGGCACAGTGAGAGCGGACTTTGGGAACTGAAAGTCAGCGGACCTGCCTACGAAAGAGGCAAAGCCATCGGCCAACTGACTTCCGACTTACTTTATTTTCAGGAAAAAGTATTTGTGGATCAGATAAAAGAGATAGTCCCCTCTGAAAGTTATCTTAAATTCCTCCGTTTCTTCATTGTCCTTTTCAACCGGAATCTGGGGAAAAATGTGCCGGAAGAGTACCGGGACGAGATTTATGGCATCTCCCTCTCCTGCACCCATGAGTATGATTTCATCGGCACCCCCTACGAGCGTCAGTTGAATTACCACTCCGCTCACGACTTGGGACATGCCATGCAGGACTACATGCTGGTAGGATGCAGTTCATTTGCCTGCTGGGGTGAGAACAGTGCCGATTCTTCCCTTATCATCGGCCGTAATTTCGATTTCTACATGGGTGACGCCTTTGCACGCAACAAGCTCGTTTCGTTTTACCAACCCGAAAACGGATATCGCTTCGCATCCGTGGGATGGGCCGGAATGACCGGTGTCCTTTCCGGCATGAATGAAACGGGGCTGACTGTCACCATCAATGCCGCCAAATCGGATCTGCCTGCCGCATCCGCCACCCCTATTTCCATTCTGACCAGGGAAATATTGCAATATGCTTCTACCATTGAGGAAGCATACGCTATCGCCCGGAAACGAAAAACATTTGTCTCGGAAGCCATATTAGTCGGTTCGGCTCAAGATGGCAAAGCGGCGATTATAGAGAAATCACCGGAGAAAATAGCTCTTTTCACGGGAAACGGACAACAGATTATCTGTACCAACCATTATCAGTCGGAAACATTCAGCCATGACAAACGCAACCGGGAAAACATAGAAACTTCGGACAGCCCCTACCGCTTTGCCCGCTTGCAGGAGCTGCTGAAAGAAAACGCACCGATAGATGCCCCCAAAGCCGCCTCTATCCTGCGCAACCGGAAGGGAGTGGGAGAAGCGGAACTGGGCCTTGCCAATGAAATGGCCATCAACCAGTTCATCGCCCATCACTCCGTCATTTTCCAACCCGAGAAAAAACGGATGTGGGTATCCACCGCTCCCTGGCAATGCGGCAAGTACGTGGCATACGACCTGAACAGGATTTTCAGCGATTCCATCGATTTCAACCATGAAATCTATACCGAAAACCTGACCGTGCCTGCGGACTCCTTCCTGCAACAACAGGAATACCAACAGCTGATGACTTACAAAAGACTGGCTCCTGTACTACGGAAGCAAATTAAAAAGAAAGAACGGCTGGATGAACAGACCCTGCATGCCTTCCAACATGCCAACCCTCATTTCTTTTATGTGTACGAGTTGCTGGGAGATTACTATCATGCCACAGGACAGCAGGACAAAGCCCTGCGCAATTGGAAGAAAGCCCTCTTGCTTCCTATCCCCAAGCGAAGTGAATCAGAACGTATAGAACATAAAATAAACAACTAAAATGAATAAGAATCCGGAAATACAATTCCGCTCCCCTGAGGAAATCAAAGCCTATCAGGAAAGCCGGCTGGCTGAGGAACTGCTTTATTTGCAGAATCATTCACGATTCTACCAACGTCTGTTCCAAGCACATCACATCGATATACAACAGATAAAAACCATAGAAGACTTGCAACAAATACCTGTCACGACCAAGACAGACCTGCAACTTCATAATGAAGATTTTATTTGCGTGAGCCGCGATGAAATTATTGACTATGTCACCACTTCGGGAACCTTGGGCGACCCCGTCACTTTCGTATTGACTTCCGAGGACCTTGACCGGCTGGCCTACAACGAATATCTGTCATTCACCACCACCGGATGCAGCAGACAGGATATACTACAACTGATGACCACCATAGACAGACGTTTCATGCGGGCCTCGCCTACTATATGGGAGCCGTGAGCTGGGCATGGGGGTAGCCCGCGTGGGAAACGGTATCCCCGAACTGCAATGGGACACTATCCGGCGCATCCATCCCACTTGCGGCATGGTAGTCCCTTCCTTCTGATCAAACTGATTGAATTTGCCGAAAAGAACCATATTGATTACCATCACTGCTCCATGCAGAAATGTGTATGCATAGGCGAAGCACTCCGCAATCCCGATTTCACCCTGAACACACTAGGTAAACGGATACACGAGAAATGGGATTCCCTGCAACTTTACTCCACCTACGCATCTACCGAAATGCAATCCTCGTTTACCGAATGTAATGAATTTCACGGTGGTCACCTCCAGCCGGACTGATTATCGTAGAGTTTCTGGATGATAACAACCAACCTGTAAAAGAAGGGGAAGCAGGCGAAGTGACCATTACGACTTTGGGAGTAAGAGGAATGCCGCTGCTCCGCTTCAAGACCGGAGATATCTGTTACCATTATACCGAACCTTGTGCCTGCGGACGTAACACCATCCGTCTCAGCTCCATACTGGGCCGTAAAGGACAAATGATAAAATATAAAGGTACGACCCTTTACCCACCCGCTTTATTCGATATTCTGGATAACATCCCCCATATCAAGAATTACATTGTAGAGGTTTATACCAATGAACTGGGAACGGATGAAATACTGATCCGCATCGGAAGTGAAAACCGCAGCGAAGCCTTCGCTAAAGAAATCAAAGACCTGTTCCGTTCCAAAGTACGGGTGGCTCCGAGTATCAATTTTGAATCGGCAGAGTATATCGCGAAAATACAAATGCCGCCCATAAGTCGAAAAATAGTTAAATTTATTGATTTGAGATAATATTTTTCTACCTTTGGCAGCAGCAAAACAACACTTAAAAAAGAACTAATATGAAACAGTTACTCGTTTTATTGTTCCTTGTAAGCAGCATGGCTTGCTTCGGGCAAAACAAAGACGCATTGAAAGACATCTCTTCTGTGACATTTTATGGCATAGACTTTACCCGTGCCAAAGTGTACGGAGCGAAAGAAGGCCCCATGCAGTTCAAATATACTTTTGATGACATCAACAAGCTTTTCATCACTGAACCGAAGAAGTATGATATTGGCAAAAGATTGGGTGTCAATGTAGAAGTGACCTCATTAGAGGCAGTAAACGATGCTAACAAGACCATCAATCCCGATGAGATCATGACGACCAACAGCGGATACACCCTGGATGAAAAACAGATAGAAGAAGTCATCAAGACACTTCCCATCCTCTCTCAAGAAGAAAAAACAGGATTGATTATGGTTGCCATGCTTTTAAACAAGGCAGATGCAAGAGCAACCTATCAAATTGTATTCTTCAACACGAAAACCCGTGAGATACTGTATAGCGCACCGACTAACGGCAAAGCACGCGGTTTCGGACTACGCAATTATTGGGCAGGTTCCGTACACAGCGCCATGAAGAAACTAGACTAACATATAATCCCGGTTCACTGTAGGGTGAAATGCTCCCACCCGATACCACAAAATCAATGTATCCGGATGAACTCAATTCACCCCTACAGCTATAAACCTTTATTAATCAAACCCCTCTACGGTACCAGAATACTACCAGCCATTTCCTGATAAGGATAAGTAAACCAAAAGCAAGAGCCTTCTCCTTCTTCTGACTCCACACCGATAGTTCCACCCATCTGTTCCACCAGACTCTTACAAATAGACAAGCCAAGTCCCGTACCATGAACAAAACTGTTCAGTTTCACAAAACGGTCAAATACTGTTTTTATCTTATTCTTCGGGATTCCCATTCCTGTATCACGAACATAAAACCGCAGATACCCATCTGCCTGCCTATAATATCCTAACGTTATGCTGCCCGAAAAAGTGAACTTCAAAGCGTTATTAATGAAATTGGAAATGACTTGATTCAAACGATTCTTGTCTGCCCATACATGACATCCGGGCAAGCATTCTTCAAACACCAGCTCCACACCGGCCGGCACTTTCATGCGTAAAGAACGGATAATCTCACTGCAAAGCAGATTGACATCCGTATCACTCTTGACAAATTCAAAAGCTCCCGACTCCATCTTCGATAAATCAAGAATATCTGAAATAAGCTGAAGAAGCAACTCCGTATTCTCCTGTACAATAGCCATGTACTGCTTGCGGTCCTTCATATCTTCCGTTTCCGTTAAAAGGCTGGAAAACCCCACTATAGCATTCAGCGGAGTGCGGATCTCATGACTCATATTAGCCAGAAAAGCGGATTTCAAACGATCCAGCTCTTCCGCTTTATCTCTTGCCGCTATCAACTTCCGCTCCGTTTCTTTCAGTTCAGTTATGTCATAATTGACACAAACCATATCAATAATCCCGTCTTCCGGACGAAAATCGCGTACCATTACATTGACTCTTGTCCATGTATACGTGCCATCTTCACGTAATATACGCACATCACGCCTCAGATGGCTGGCTTCCCGTATCAATACCTGATCAAAGAAGCGAAGCATCATCCTGCGATCATCCGGATGAAAATGAGAATGCACTTTGATAATCTCATTCAATGGAGTTCCTTCTTTCTCACCTACATTCCGATACCAGCTATTCACAGCATAGCCATCACATTTCAAGGCATTAAAATGGCATATCCTACTTTGGCATAGTTACCAATCAATGTGAAAAACTCCTCAAAGTCCTGTATTTTGCTATATGCATTTGTTGTTTCCGTATTATCAATATTGATCAACAATATATTTATCAGATTGCCCAAAGCATCATAAAGTGGAGCGAATTTCGAGATCAAACTGATAGTACCGGTACGAGAAGTAGAATAATAGCCGTCCAAACGGTCGAAATCATAAT
>ENA-OQCE01000700-OQCE01000700.1-human-gut-metagenome-genome-assembly--contig:-NODE-700-length-15865-cov-3.039141_pt1 | contig 15865 bp, 18 predicted proteins | sample MGYA00242495_ERZ504572 | MGnify/ENA primary metagenome ERZ504572 (study PRJEB26092, sample SAMD00036228) | human gut metagenome | host: Homo sapiens | study: EMG produced TPA metagenomics assembly of...
TTTTATCATAAATTGCATTCATGGATTGTATTCCAAAAATTCTCAAAACTTTTTTATTTTCTCATTACTTTTAAAGAGTTTTCAGCTCCATATATTTTCGCATTGCACCTCACCCACTTCGATGCTATACTTTTTATGTATTTGTATTACTCAGAAAGGAGTCCTATCATTATGAAATTTATATATCCTGCGGTCTTCCGCAAAAACGAAAGCGGCGGGTACGATGCATATTTCCCGGATCTTGAATGCTGCGAAGCATCGGGAGATACTCTCGACGATGCAATCGACAATGCAAATGAAGCCGCCCGCAACTGGATCATGGTAGAATTTGAAGAAGAAAATCCTGTCTTCCCATATATTTCAGATATCAATGATATTGAAACAGAGGCGGGCGATATCGTTCGGAATATCTCGGTAAACATCCGGTTCTATGAAGGCTGGGATGAATAAAGACGCATCCGGCGATATACGCTGAAATTCGTTTAGCTATAATAAAATAAAACCTCACTGCAAAAACGTACCGGGCTTTGATCTGACTTTTTCAAAGCAGTACAGTTAAGGCAGTGAGGTTTTTATTCTTATTTTTCTGTTTCGGCTGTTGTTTCAAGACCAAGTTCATTCAGCTGTTTTACATCAACGACACTTGGCGCTTCCGTCATAAGGCAAGACGCATCTTTCACTTTCGGGAATGCGATCACATCACGAATGCTGTCCTGTTTTGCCATAAGCATAACGAGACGATCCAAACCGTAAGCAAGTCCTGCATGAGGCGGAACTCCATATTTAAACGCATCAAGAAGGAATCCAAACTGGCTGTATGCCTGCTCTTTTGTAAAGCCGAGCACTTCAAACATCTTCTCCTGAATATCATCCTGGAAGATTCGGACGCTTCCTCCTCCGATCTCATTTCCGTTCAAAACGATATCATATGCTTTTGCGCGCACTTTTCCCGGATCGCTGTCGATCAGCGGAAGATCTTCCTCCATCGGCATCGTAAACGGATGATGCATTGCCACATAGCGGTTCTGCTCTTCACTCCACTCAAGAAGAGGGAACTCTGTGATCCATACAAATCGGAATTCATTTTTATCAAGCAGTTCAAGCTGTTTTGCCAGTTCCACACGAAGCGCTCCGAGGCTGTCCCACACAACCTTGTTCTTATCTGCCGCAAAAAGCAGTAAATCACCGGCTTCTGCTCCCATCGCCTTGATCAGCGCATCCATCTCTTCTTCCATCATAAATTTTGCAAAGGAAGATTTTATACTTCCGTCTTCCTGGATCGCAATATAAGCGAGTCCTTTTGCGCCGTAATCTTTCACAAATGCCGTCAGTTTATCAATCTTCTTTCTCGGCATCCCGCCCTGACCTTTCGCGTTGATACCGCGTACACTTCCGCCATTTTCGACTGCTCCGGTAAATACGGAAAAGCCGCAGTTTTTCACGACGTCTGTCACATCTGTAAGTTCCATGCCAAAACGAAGATCGGGCTTATCCGAACCGAAACGATCCATCGCTTCCTGCCATGTCATTCTCTGGATCGGAAGCGGTACATCTACGCCGAGAACTTCTTTAAATACTCTCGCAAGATAACGTTCATTTACATCGATCACTTCATCTACATCGACAAAAGAAAGTTCCATGTCGATCTGTGTAAATTCCGGCTGTCTGTCCGCACGGAGATCTTCGTCACGAAAACATCTTGCAATCTGAATATACCGGTCAAATCCCGAACACATCAAAAGTTGTTTATAAAGCTGCGGCGACTGCGGAAGTCCGTAAAAACTTCCCGGATGCACGCGGCTTGGCACTAAATAATCTCTCGCGCCTTCCGGCGTACTTTTTCCGAGTACCGGCGTCTCTACCTCAAGAAATCCTTCCTCTGAGAAAAACTGTCTTGTCAATGTCATCACTTGACTTTTCATCATCAGATTTCTCTGAAGATCGGCTCTTCTAAGGTCAAGATAGCGATATTTCAAACGAACTTCTTCTTTTGTCTTAGAGTTTTCCTCAATCGGAAACGGCGGTGTCAAAGCCTCTGAAAGAATTCTGAGTTCACTTGGGATAACCTCGATCTCCCCTGTCGCAATCTTATCGTTTACAGCGCCGGAACGCATTGCCACCTCTCCGACGATCGCAACGACATATTCGGAACGAAGTCCTGCTGCCTTCTCGATCAGCGCCGCATCTGTCTTGCCTTCTTCACATACGACCTGAATGATTCCCGAACGATCACGCACATCTACAAACACAAGCCCGCCTTTATTTCTGTTCTTTTGAACCCATCCCATAATGGTCACTTTTTCACCTGCGTTTGCCGCAGATAATTCTCCACATCTGTGAGTTCTCTTAAGTCCCTGCATTGATTCAGCCATTGTACACCTCCGTAATATCTGTATATCCCTGTTCTGCAAGCTGTTCCTTTTGGAACTTCTTGTTTTTCTTCATATTTACTATCATAACCTGTCTGCCTGCTTCCCGCTCTTTGCGCGCTTCTTCAAGCACCTCCAGAAGTTTCTCCTGCGGAAGTTTTTTCTCGATCAGAAACGCTTTTTTCGGTTTGCTCGTCGGCACTTCGTATCCCCGTTCCAACAGCAGCATGACGATCCGCTCAAACCCGATGGAAAATCCAACTGCCGGCGTATCCTGTCCCGTAAATTTTCCGATCATCTTATCATAACGTCCGCCTCCGCCGACGCTTCCGCCGAATTCATCCATGGAAATCTCAAAGATTGTTCCTGTATAATAAGACATTCCCCGCACAAGCGTCGGGTCAAAACTCATCTTAAATTCAGCTTCTTTCTGACTCTCCACACTCGTGATGATCATTTCCAGTGAATCCGCCGCCTCAGGCGCAAGATAGCCCTGTAATTTTTCTTTGCAGAGACGGACGCCTTCCACATCATTCGTAATCTCTTCAAAAAGCGAGAGGTATTTTTCCACCGATTCTTCCGCATATCCGTTTCCTTTCAGCTCTGCCGCCACGCCGTCCAATCCGATCTTGTCCATCTTATCGAGCGTAATAAACACACTGTCATAATCTTCCTCTTTGAATCCGCTGTACGCAGCCATTGCTTTCAGAAAACGCCGGTCGTTGATACGGATTGTAAAATTCTTAAAATCTAACTTTCCAAGCAGCGCTGTTGTGGCAAGAATCAATTCAATCTCTGCCAGATTCGACGGTTCTCCGAGGATGTCTATATCGCACTGCATAAACTGACGAAAGCGTCCTCTCTGCGGACGATCCGCTCTCCACACATTTCCCATCTGAAGTGCCTTAAACGGAGACGGCAGTTCATTCGCATGATTTGCATAGTATCTTGAGAGAGGAACAGTCAGGTCGTAACGAAGTCCTCCGTCCACGAGATCTGCCTCTTCTTTCGCTGTATCAAGTTTTAGCTTCTCCCCTCTTTTTAAAATCTTAAAAATAAGTTTTTCATTATCTCCGCCCTGCTTACTGCATAAGTTCTCGATATGTTCCACACACGGAGTTTCCATAGAGGAAAACCCAAATGTTTTATATGTCTCTTTGATAAGACCGATAACATAATCCCGAACTTCCATTTCCGCCGGCATCATGTCTTTCATGCCTGTAACCGGTTTCTTTTTCAGCGCCATAACCATTCTCCTTTTCGTTCTATCATTTCATCGACCCTGTCGATATATTCCATAATATTTTTCACGTTTTCACAGCGAACCAGATTAATCTCTTTCCCGCTATCTGTCCGGATCGGATCTTTGAGTAATATCTTCGTCGACGCTCCCGCTCCGGCTGCCAGTATCGTCTGTTTTTCTTCCATAATCAGTATATTGTATATTCCGGCTTTGTCAAGTTCTGCATAACCGACATTTTCAAAATTTCCCGCAATATTTTTCTGCCTGTATAAATAATACGGCTGCAGTCCAATCCGCTTGGCACAATCAGCTGCCGACATTATCATCTGCGAAATCTCAGAATGAAGATCCTGTTTTCTTCCCTCCTGTCCGTATCTCGCCGCTCTTTTGATCGCCAGCGCATGAACCGTCAGACTGTCAGGATGCATTTCTTCCACCTGCCGAAGCGTATCTTCCATATCAGAAGCATCCTCTCCCGGAAGCCCGGCGATAAGATCCATATTAATATTGTCAAATCCCAGTTTCCTCGCCAGATAGAATGCATCTTTTGTCTGTGCCACCGTATGATTTCTTCCGACCAGATCTAATGTCTTTTGCTGCATTGTCTGAGGATTTATTGAAATACGAGTCACCGGGTATTTTCTGATCACCGCAAGCTTTTCTTCCGTAATGCTATCCGGTCTTCCTGCCTCCACTGTAAATTCAAGTACGTTTGACAAGTCGAAATTCTCCGTGATCGTCTTTAATAAACGATCCATCTGCTCTGCCTCCAAAGTCGTCGGCGTTCCTCCTCCGATATACACGCTGTCCGGTCTGTGCCCTTCCGACATTTTCCCGATTGCCCGGATTTCTTTCAACAAAGCAAAAAGGTAACTTTCCACCTTATCTTTCCACTCTGCGATCGGCGAAGAACTAAACGAACAGTAAGAGCATACGCTTGGGCAAAACGGAATCCCTACATATAAACTAAACCCATCCTTATAATCCAATTTGGACAAAAGTTTCTTTTCCCTCACAGCAATCTCACATGCAGCTGCGCTTTCTCTTCACTGACAAAAAATTCATCACGAAACGCTCCGACTGTCCTGCGGACTGCTTCCGCTTCCGTCATCGATTCATATTGTTCCAATTTTGTCATGGCAAGTTTTGTCGGCCGCACTCCTGTAAGTGTTCCCCATGCAAGCGTTGTCCTTGTCTGTTGTTCGAGATATCGGTACAACAAACGAGTCAGTTCTTTTTTTATTGCCTGTTCTTTCGCCTCTTCTGTCTCCATTTCCGAAAGATCACCTGCTGCCGCTTCCACTTCCTCAAGCGCAATGGAAAAGCAAGACCCTCCGGCAGATTTAATGCCACAAGAGATTCCTGCTTTTCATCTACATTCTGTATGATCTCTTCATTGGGGAAAAAGGCTTTTACAAGATGATATACATTGTATGTATATTTATTTTTCTTACTTGATACTTTAATCATCGTCTCTTCCCATTTCCTATTATCTCTGCGAAGCCTATTCCATCGCCACCTGTTATATCCATTCCTATATTCCAATCATTCCCGTTCACTTATTAACTTTATATGAAAGGATTATATTTCTTTTCATGCGAAATCGTTGTCTCTTCCATATGTCCGGGATATACTCTCGTATCTTCCGGCAAAACCAGAAGTTTTTCTCTTACCGAACGGACAAGCTCACTTCCGCTTCCCGTAGAAGATCCGTTCTTCCGATAGAATTATGAAAAAGGGTATCTCCGCTGAACAATACATGTTCTTCTCCGATATAATAACAGCATCCGCCCTCTGTATGTCCCGGAGTCGGAATAATCTCCACCTGAAAGCCTGCGGTTTCTATCTGCGTATCCGCTTTTACATACTCTGCTTTTGTAAACACATATGACTGTCCGAGCATCGTCGCCGATGCATTCAGCACCGGATCGCATAAAATATTTTCTTCCCCTTCATATGCATAAACCGGACATCCGAAGATTTCCGCAAAGCGTTCCGCTCCCATAATATGATCAAAGTGACCATGCGTCAAAAGCAGCGCTTTTACGCAAAGTCCTGCATCTTTTATATGCTTTACGAATTCCTGAGGACAATCCGCCATATCTACGGCAAAACATTCCGAAGTCATCTCGTTTATTACGATATAACAATTCGTTCCTACAGGTCCGAATACAAATTTCTCAATGCGCATGAACTGTCTCTCCTTTTTATCAACTCTGACTTTGTTCAAACTGTCATTTTACTCCCGCCGCCTCCGCAACGGGAACGCTATTGCTTCTTACTTGAAAGGCTTCATATAAGATCAACCCGTCGTTCTCTCAATATCAAGAACTCCCTGAAGCTGACGCAGTTTCTCTATGATCGCATGGAGTTCCTCTCTTCCGTTTACAATAAATCCCATATCGATCGTTGCTGTTCCCTTTTTGCTTGTGCGAACATTCATAGACTTCACATCTATTTTCGCTTCTGTAAATACTTTTGAGATATCCATAAGGAATCCTTGTCTGTCGTTTGCGTACATCTTAAGCTCTGCCAGATATTTTCCGCCGCCCTCTGTCTCGGACGTATCTTCCCACTCCGCGTCGATCAAACGCGCCCTCTCTACATCAGAAAGGTGGAGCATATTAATACAGTCCGTCCGATGGATTGACATTCCCCGTCCTCTCGTGACAAATCCGACGATCTCGTCTCCGGGAACCGGATTGCAGCATTTTGAAAAACGCACTGCCATATCATTAATTCCTTTTACAACAATACCGCTCTTTGACTTTGCAATGTGAACTTTTTGAGAGTTTGCTTCTGAGATTCTCTCAAGAATCGTCTCGTCTGTAATTTCTTTCTTATGTTCTTTTTCGTACTCCTCAAAAAGTCTGTTTACAACCTGTCCTTCCTTTAAACCGCCATGACCGATCGCCGCCAAAACAGCGTCCCAATCCCTGAAGCCGTACTTTTTCTGAACAACCTGCTGATACTTCGGTTTCAGTATATTTTGGAGATTAATTGATTTCCCCCTGCAATAGGAAACGATCAATTCTTTTCCCCGGATAATATTATCTTCCTTAAACTCTTTTTTGAACCACTGGTTAATTTTATTTTTTGCCTGTGTACTCTTAACGATATTCAGCCAGTCGCGGCTCGGTCCTTTTGAATTCTGCGACGTAAGAATCTCGATCCTGTCGCCGTTTTGTATTTTATAATCTATATTGACAAGTTTTCCGTTTACACGTGCACCGACCATCTTATTTCCCACGGCGCTGTGTATCGCATACGCAAAGTCAACCGGTGTGGAACCGTTCGGCAAATTCTTCACGTCACCGTTTGGCGTAAAACAGTAAACGTCTTCAGCAAACAGATCAAGGTCGCCTTTTAACAGGCTTAAAAACTCCCGGTTATCCGACATGTCTCTTTGCCATTCCAAAATCTGACGCAGCCAGTTCAGCTTAGCCTCCTGAGATTCCATACTCTTCGCTGAATCTCCGCCTTCTTTATATTTCCAGTGAGCCGCAATACCGTATTCAGCCGTCTTATGCATCTCTTCTGTTCTGATCTGGATCTCAAACGGCTGTCCTGACGGTCCCATCAGCGTTGTGTGAAGAGACTGATACATATTCGGTTTCGGCATCGCAATATAATCTTTAAACCTTCCGGGAATCGGCGTGTACATCTCGTGGATTACTCCAAGCGCCGCATAACAATCTTTTACAGAATCAACAATTATCCGCACCGCAAACAGATCGTATACCTGATCCAGCGTCTTATTTTGATTCACCATTTTCTTATAAATACTGAAAAAATGCTTTACACGTCCATATACTTTCGCCTCTATATGCGCATTTTTCATATGTTTCGAAACTTCGGCTACTATCTGCTGCACAAATTCCTCGCGTTCTGTTTTCCTTCGGTTCAGATCCCTCACGAGATTATAATAAACTTCCGGTTTCCAGTATTTTAAAGACAAATCATCTAATTCTGTCTTAATCTTGGAAATTCCGAGTCTCTGCGCGATGGGAGCATAAATATCCATCGTCTCTCTCGCTTTTTCCTGCTGCTTTGTCGGAGTCATAAATTCAAGCGTACGCATATTATGCAGTCGGTCTGCCAGTTTAATAATAATAACCCGGATGTCCTTCGCCATCGCAAGAAACATTTTCCTGAGGTTCTCTGCCTGAACTTCTAATTTGTCCTGTGAATAATTCAACTGGCCAAGCTTTGTAACGCCGTCCACAAGAAGAGCGACTTCTTCTCCGAACTCACCTGCCACATCGTCAAGCGTCATATCCGTATCTTCTACTGCGTCGTGGAGCATTCCTGCCACGATCGTCTCTTTGTCCATCTCAAGATCCGCCAAAATAATACCGACCAGAGAGGGTGGATAATATACGGCTCTCCTGATTTTCTCACCTGATCACGATGCGCTTCTTTCCCTATACGATAAGCTTTTTCGATCATGGTAATATCCGCAGACGGATGATACTTTCTCACTCTTTCAATAAGAACATGATAAAGCTGCTCCGGATCTTGATAATCCTCCGGCGCTTTTACTGCATGACCGTCCACGATCTCCAGATTTTTATTCAATTCTTCATATTCTGCCGTTCCTGCCATAGTAAAGTCCCCTTCTCTCATGCAGCTCATTCAACAAAGTTATAAGATCGTTTAATTATATCATTTCTTTTGATAATTTACAATCGTAAGCTGTATGCTTCGTCTGCCCATATATTCGTTAATTGACGGAAAATAAGTAACCGCGGTGACTTTTCCTGCCAGCATCTCTTTCAGGCAAGTCTTTACATCGCCGAAATAAACCGCTTTCATACGATTTCCCTGCTTATCTTCCAATATACACTGCAAAACATTCTCGTTTTTCCCTACAATTTTAGGTTGAATCACCTTCAGATCTTTCTCCGCAAACAGCGGTCTTTTATTTCCTTTTCCGAAAGGTTCCATCACCTGAAACTGCTCGATCAAATCTTCTGTTAAATACGGAAAAGGAACTTGCATATCGATATATACTTTCATTTGAAGGTCTTCTTCTGTCAATGTACAAAGAGAATTGATCGTTTCTCTGAATCGCTGAACATTCTCCTCTTTCAGGGACACGCCTGCCGCCTGCCTGTGGCCGCCGAATTTTGTAAACAGCGCCTGACATTTACACAATTCTGTAAACATGTCATACTCTTCCGTAGACCGTCCCGATCCTTTCACTCCGTCTTCTGCCTTTGTTAAGATGATCGTAGGCCTATAATATCTGTCTCTGATCTTTCCTGCGATAATTCCCGCAATACTTTCATGACAGTCCGGCAGATAGATCACAAATACTTTGTCCTCTTTCAGCGAGGTAGTTTCTATCATCTCTGCCGCTTCTTTAATTCCTCGTTCCGTCATTTCCTTACGGCTGTCATTTAACGCCTTTAAATCTTCCGCCAACATGACCGCATCCCGCCTCGTCCGTGTACTCAGCAGTTCCAATGCTCTTTTTGCGGTGTCCAGTCTCCCGCTCGCATTAATACATGGTCCAAGAACAAACCCGAGATCGTATGTATTCAAATATTCGGGATTGATTCCCGTACATTCTATAAGCGCTTTTAACCCTTCATTTTTTGTGCGCTTGAGCATCTCAAGTCCCTGTTTCACAAAAATACGATTTTCTCCCTTTAGCGCCATCACATCACCTACTGTTGCAATCGCCACATTTTCCATAAGATAATCAACGTCTTCCGGATCTCGGAGCATAACATTATACAATGCCTCTACTAACTTATATGCGACCGCTGCCCCGCACAGATTTTTAAAAGGATACTCACAATCCGGACGCTTGGATCTACAACCGCATCAGCTGCGGCAGGAGATATTCCCGTTCTTTGTTTATTTCTACAAAAGGAACTTGATGATGGTCTGTCACGATCACCGTAAGACCGTTTTTTCTTCCGTAAGTGATTTCTTCCGCAGCCGCAATCCCGTTATCACATGTAATAATCGTATCGATCCCATCATCTAACGCCCGGTCGATCAGCATTTTATTTAATCCGTATCCGTCTTTAATCCTGTCGGGAATATCTGTATCAACATCTGCTCCGAGTCCTTCCAGACCTTCTTTCAAAATATAAGCTGCATTCACACCGTCAATATCATAATCTCCGATCACCCTTACGGGTTTTTCTTCCCTGATCTTCTCCGATAAGATCTCAACCGCCTTATCCATGTCCTTCATTAACATTCCGTCATACAGGTCGGCAATCGTTCCGTTCAAATAAAGATTAATCTCTTCATCTTCTATAATATCTCTGTTTCTGATCAGGCGGGCAATGACCGGCGAAATATTATATTTCGCTCCGATACTGCTGAAATCAGCTTTCTTCATCATTACATACCAGCGTTCCATCGTTTGTTCCTCCAAGTATATCACGTACATTTTTGTATTATAGTATCATAATTTTCAAAATATCACCATAGAGAAAACCGGCCGTAAAACGTTTCCGCTTCACGACCGGGTCTTTTCATTTTCGTTTCAAACAATCTTTTAACGAAAATTTATCTTCTCTTTTTTTTCTTTTGTTTTGATTTTGCTGCTTTTTGAACATTTCCGTCCGATGAGCTTTCTTCTGACGACTCTGTCTTTACACTTTCAACCTGTTTCGCCGGTACGGAAGCAGCCTGAACTTTTGCATTCTTCCCGGTCTTCATAACATACCAGAGCGCGCCTGTGATACATACAGATGAATAAGCTCCGCAAACGATTCCCGCCATAAGCGAAGTGCGAATTCTTTGATCGAACTTACACCCATCACATACAGAACCGCCACCATGACAAATGTTGTCAGCGATGTATAAATACTTCTTGTCAGCGTCTGTGTGATACAGCGATTTACAAGATCTTTCAGATCTGTGTTTCTGGAACTGTTCTTCATCTCCTCACGGATACGGTCGAAAATAACGATTGTCGCATTAATAGAGTATCCGACGATTGTCAGCATACATGCGATAAATGTATTTCCCACGGAAACACGGGCGATCGCATAAAATGCAAGTACGACAAGCACGTCGTGCAGAAGCGCCACTACCGCGCTCGTAGCAAAACGAATATCTTTAAATCTGAACCAGATATACAAAAGCATGAAGATCGTCGCGATAATAACTGCGATCACCGCATCCATTCTCATTTCGGAACTTACCGTAGAACTGATATTTTCTGTGGCAATCTCTTCTTTTACGCCAAACTCGTTCTGCATATAAGATTCAAAAGCTTCTCTCTTTTCAAGGTCAAGAGTCTGTGTTTTAAACACTACCTGATTTGTTCCCTTTACAGTCTGTACCTGTACGTTTTTATCGCCTGTGATCTTTTCAAGTTCAGGCACCATCTGACTGTCAACTTCTTCTAATGTATACTCTTTGTCAAACGTTACCGTTGTCGCCGTACCGCCGACAAAATCAAGGCTGTAATTCAGCGCTCCCACGTCCCTTGCGGAATTGATTCCCATAACAACAAATCCGCTCAGGCAAAGTGCGATAGAAACGACAAAGAACACTTTTTTCTTTCCGAGAAAATCGATCGGTTTTCTCTCTTCTTTTACTCTGCCGTATACTTTCGGATTGCGGATGCCGATAGCATAGAAAGAATATACGAGCAGTCTTGTTACAACAAGCGCCGTAAACATCGAAACGACGATACCAAGAGCCAATGTCTGTGCAAATCCTTTTACCGGACCGCTTCCTCTAAGCCACAATACTGCAGCCGCGATCAATGTTGTAATATTTCCGTCAAGGATTGCCGACATCGCTTTATGAAATCCTGCCCGAAGCGCTGAATGAACAGACGCTCCTGCTGACAATTCTTCTTTCACACGAGCAAAAATGATAACGTTCGCGTCTACTGCCATACCGATACCGAGGATAATACCTGCGATACCAGGAAGTGTAAGCGTGATGTCAAACGCATTTAACAGAAGTAAGATCAAGCCGACATAAATGACAAGCGCGATACTTGATGCAAATCCCGGAAGCAGGTACACAAAGATCATAAACAGACATACGGCTGCAAGACCGATCGCTCCTGCCTTAAGACTTGTACTGATCGCTTCTTCACCGAGCTGTGCGCCGACTACTTTTGAACTGATCTCTTCCAGTTCCAGATTCAGACCTCCGATACGGATCGTAGATGCGATATTATCCGCTTCTTCGTATGATGCAGAGCCTGTGATCTGTGCCTGTCCGTTTTCAATGATTGCATTTACACTCGGAACACTGATCAATTCTCCGTCATAATAGATTGCGATCGTATCGTTTCCGTTGTTGTATGCTTCTGTTGTAGCTGCCGCAAACGCATCTGTTCCTTCTGCATTCAGCGTAAGATCTACCCCATACATTTTCTTACCTGTCTTCTGATCGTCCCATGCGCCTGCCGTAGCGGATTTCACTTCCGATCCTGTTAAAACGATAGAACCGTTCGCTTTCAGTTCATCGATCGTTTTATTCAATACATAACCTTCTGCTCCAAGTGTGTAGTTCTCATTTCCATCAGCATCTTTGTGCTTAATGAAATACAGTGATCCCGGCTGTCCTAATTCTTCAAGGATTGCATTCGCGTCTTCTACGCCCGGGATCTCGATGCTGATCCGGTTGTCACCTTCCTGATATGCCTGTGCCTCTGTACTGTACTGCTCTACACGACGCTGCATTTTATATACAGTGTCATCCATGTCTTCCTGTGACGGTTTGTCGCCTTTTACCTGATATGTAATGCTGACTCCACCCTCAAGATCCAGTCCCAAATTAATATTTTTCGCTGCGCCCATTCCTTCGGAATCCAATCCGCGGATCGTAGTCACACCGAGCAGGACTGAAAGTGCTGCCACGAGAATAAGGCTTAATATACCTCTGCTCTTTTTCATGACTTCTTTTCCTTTCTTACTTTTCTTTTTTATCTACATTTATGCAGACGTTTTATTCCGTCCGCTCATGTACCTTTCTTTATGCTCTATGCGCTTTTCCGTTACTGTGCGTCGGCGTCGGCCAATGCAGCTTTGATCATGATCGCACATTCAACACGTTTTCTCTCCATCTCGCAACTTACTTCATATGTATCATTGATCGAATGATTGAACTTATAAGAGTTCGCCATACAGCCGCCGCTGCAATAAAATCTTGCGAAACAATTTTTGCAGCTTTCTTTTGAATATACGCTGCATCCTCTGAATTCATCCGCAATCTCCGTATGCTAATACCTTCGTCCACATTTCCCATAAGGAATTCTTCCTGTCCGACAAATTGATGACATGGATACAAATCTCCCCACGGAGTTACTGCAAGATATTCTGTTCCCGATCCACATCCCGACAGACGTTTTGAAACGCACGGCCCGCCTTCCAAATCGATCATAAAATGGAAAAATGTAAAGCCCCGTCCGCTTCTTTCACGCTCTACCATGATCTTTGCCAACTTGTCATATTCTTCAAAAATCTTCGGAAGATCTTCTTTCTGATCGCATAAGGATCTGTATCTTCTCCTACGACCGGCTCGATTGAAATCTGCTCAAATCCAAGATCCGCAAAATGAAGTACGTCGTTGGAGAAATCCAGGTTATTTCTCGTAAATGTTCCTCTTATGTAATACTTCTCCTGATTCCGGCTCTCTGCAAGTTTCTGAAATTTCGGCACAATGAGATCATAACTTCCCTTTCCGTTTCTAAACGGACGCATTTTGTCGTTAACCTCTTTTCTGCCATCCAAACTAAGTACGACGTTATCCATCTCTTTATTGACAAATTCCTGGATCTCATCATTTAGAAGCACTCCGTTTGTCGTCACTGTAAAACGGAAATGCTTATCGTGGATTTTTTCCTGCTCTCGCCCGTAAGCGACAAGATCTTTTACAACCTGCCAGTTCATAAGCGGTTCTCCGCCGAAAAAGTCTACTTCCAGATTTCTTCTTTTTCCCGAATTCGCAATAAGGAAATCAAGCGCTTTTTTTCCTACTTCATAAGACATAAGCGCCCGGCGTCCATGATATTCCCCTTCTTCTGCGAAGCAGTATCTGCAGGCCAGATTACAGTCATGTGCGATGTGCAGGCAAAGCGCCTTGACAACTGTTTTTCTCTGCTTCACTTCATCAATGTAGTCTTCATAAACATCTCTCGTAAAAAGTCTTCCCTCTTGCGTAATCGTTGCGACAGCTTCCAAAATATCTCTTATATCTTCTTCTGCGTATGTACTTCCGAGTTTTGATCTTAAGAACTCAAAAGTTTCCGGTGTTTTCAATGTTTCTGCCGTATGTAATTCATTTTGCTCTTCTAACGCGCCGATCACATCGTACGCTGCCTTATCTACGACATGCACTGCACCGCTGTTGACATCCAACACTATATTATATCCGTTATTCTGATACAAATGTATCACGAAAAATACCTCTCTTTCATTTCGTTCAAACAAGCATAAGGCAGCGGCTTTTAAAGACCGCTGCCTTCTTCACCCTATTGCCCCGTATTCTTACGATATTTTAATTATTTCTTCTGCTCGCAAGTCTGGTTTCCAACAGTACAAGATGTCTTACATGCTGACTGGCATGATGTCTGGCACTCGCCGCATCCGCCTTTTTTTACTGTGTGATTCAATGTCTGTGTATTTAATGTTTTAATATGTTTCATGTCCTGTCCTCCTAATCTTATAACATTATTACGCTCATAAAATTATAGCACAGTATGCGCCATTTTTAAAGAGTTTTTTAACTGCTCTGCAAGATTGAGAAATGATTGAGATATGAACTGTTTTCAGGCAATCATTCCTCCGAGCATTCCCCCTCCGGCGCACAGCAAAAATGTCACAGCAATATTTGTCACATTCCCTTGAAACGCATGGTATACTCCCAAAGTAATCAGCATAAGCAGGACAAAATATGTTATTCCGGCAACAGCCCCATAAGAATTTTCTTTTTCCCGCCAACTTCCCAAGTACAAAACCCGCGGAAAATGTTGAAATCACATAAATTAAAACAATTCCGGCATTGACATTTTGTTCACTCAAACCAAGCTTATAAAGCATCAGCGCCAGTATCAAAAGTAAGAATCCTGTCACAATATAACCACACAAAAGTGATTTCACGAACCAGATCGCCTTTTTCCCAACATTTCCATATTCTTTTGCTTCCATCACAAACCTCCCGTTTCGTATCATCACTAATAAAGCATATGTTTGTCCCGAAAGATTTATGACTGGTGAAAATACTTATTTCCCTCATATTTACCAAGCTGTTCTTGCTGTTATTCCATTTGTCTTCCCAAAAAATCCGCTGCGCTGACGGCAACTCTTTGTTCTACTTCGCCAAAATGTTTTTTCTTATCTTTGTTTAATAAAACGACTGCCCCGATTATATCTCCCGCGCTGATAATAGGAGATATAACTTCATCCTCATATTCATTCATTTCTTCCGTCACTTTTACATATCTGTCATCTCCTTGACACGCCGTTAAAACTTCTCTGTCTCCCAAAACCTGAAGAAACTCTTTTCTTACAAATCTTTCTTCTAAATCTTTTTTACCTGCTCCCGAAACAGCGATAACCTGATCTGTATCTGTAATACACACTGTACACCCCATTGTCTGAGATAAACTTTCCGCATACAATTTTACAGGCATTCCAAATTCACCGATCGGAGAATACTTTTTCAAAATAATTTCGCCTTCTCTGTCAGTAAATATTTCCAAAGGATCTCCCTCGCGTATACGAAGCGTTCTTCTGATTTCTTTCGGAATTACAACTCTGCCGAGATCATCAATTCTTCTTACGATTCCTGTTGCTTTCATAAAAAATCCTCCGTTTTGCAAATTTCTATCTTTATCATATTTCTGTCAATAAAGGTAGTATCTGTAAAACTAAGGTTTTTATGCGTTTCTCCGGCAGGAATACAAAAACGACACTTGTTTTTAAAAAATCAGAACTGATCATTATACAATGTCCATTCTTGAAGAAAATCAAATCATTAATCAGTGTTTCCTTAAATATTTAACCGGCACATATAATTATTAGAATATTTCTGACAAGCCCGACTTTAGCTTGCCTCTGCCGCAAAAAAAGACAACGCCTTTTCAGACGCTGCCTTCTCTCATTCCGTTTGGAAAATATTCTCTTCTTATTTATATCTCGTTTACATATACCTTCAAAACTACATACAAAGAATCTTTTTCATCCTACTACGGGTACCGTCTTTGATAAGCATCTAAACACAGATGCTAACCAACGACATGTGCCTATCTCCGCTTTGG
>ENA-OQCE01000703-OQCE01000703.1-human-gut-metagenome-genome-assembly--contig:-NODE-703-length-15851-cov-2.701857_pt1 | contig 15851 bp, 22 predicted proteins | sample MGYA00242495_ERZ504572 | MGnify/ENA primary metagenome ERZ504572 (study PRJEB26092, sample SAMD00036228) | human gut metagenome | host: Homo sapiens | study: EMG produced TPA metagenomics assembly of...
CCATGGCACCAACACAATAAATAAGGCTTGTCGTTAAGAATCCTTTTGCAAAGGCTCCGGTCTCCCCTTTTTGGGAAAACCGTTTTCCCAGATAAAGGCCTACTTGTTCCAGTTTTCCCTCAATATTCAGCGCCTCCCCTACGAGGATTCCCAGGACGAGACCAGAAATGACAAAAAGGGTATGCTGCCCAGCAAGAGCCATCTTGAGTCCCAGGACCATTACACAGAGACTCAGTCCATGGATAACGGTCTCCTGGTACCGAACTTTGATGCCGCGTCCCGCCAAAAGACCCAGAGCTCCACCTGCAGCAATGGCCACAGCATTGACCACCGTACCTGTTCCCATCATGATGCTTCACCTACACCGTAAACGGTTTTCCTTCTTCTTGCAAAGCAGGTCCTTCTTTTTTTAGAAGTTCCATGACCCGTTCCAGATCGCCTTCATTATAGTATTCAATGACGATACGGCCTCCATGTTCCTTCTTATCAGGCTGGACCTTGACTTTTGTCCCAAAATATTGGGTTAGATCTTCTTGGATAGCCTTCACATAGATGCTTTGACTTTCCTTGACAGACCGTCTTGCTTTATCCTTCGCTTTTTTCCCATTTTTAGCGGTCTGTTGGGCTTCCAGTTTCTCAGCTTGTTCCTTTTCAGAAAGGCCTTCCTTTTCACTGGTAACGTATTCTTCTACCATACGAGCAGACCAACCTTCTTCTGCTGCACGAAGCGCGAGCTTATCAATTTGCTGGGGATCCGTCAAACTAAGGAGCGGACGAACTTGACCCGCAGTCAATTTTTTATCCGTCACCAGTTGGGCCGCTCCTTCAGGAAGCTTTAAAAGCCGCAGACTGTTTGCCAAAGCAGCCCGGCTCATACCAAGGCGTTTGGCCGCTTCTTCTTGAGTGACCTTAAGAGCGTCCATCATATTCTTGATGCCCCGAGCCTCTTCTATGGGGTCAAGATCGCTGCGCTGCATGTTTTCAACAAGAGCGACTTCCATCATAGTGGCGTCATCATAATCACGGATGACAACAGGAACCTTGACGAGCCCCGCTGCCTTGGCAGCTCGCCAACGGCGCTCTCCGGCAACAATTTCATAGGTTCTCCCTTTTTGCGGACAATAAGGGGTTGGATAATGCCGCTTTCCTGAACCGATTGGGTAAGTTCTTCCAAAGCCTTTTCATCAAAAGTGTGACGCGCTGGTAGGGATTGGGAATTAAGTTTTTAACAGCCAATTCCCCTACATTTTCACCCGCCTGCCGTTCTTTGACCACTTTCTTAACCGGTTCAAACATCACATCAAGACCATTTTTCCCCAATCCTCTTTTACTTGGCACGGCGCTTCACCTCCCTTGATAGAGCCCGATATGCATCAGAAGCCTTGCATTTCGGATCATAGGCAATGATGGGTTCCCCGTAGCTAGGTGCTTCTCCAAGGCGTACACTGCGAGGAATCATCGTCTTATAAAGAAGATCTGGGAAATGCTCATGGACGGCTGTCACAACATCATTGGAAAGGTTCGTTCTCGTATCCGCCATGGTCATGACAATTCCTTCTACGGAAAGATTAGGGTTGCTCGTTTCCCGAATACGATCAACGGTCTGGATGAGCTGGGTGACCCCTTCCAAGGCGTAGAATTCACACTGGATGGGAATCAGTACTGAGTCTGCCGCTGTAAGGGCATTGATAGTCAATAAGCTTAAGGAAGGCGGGCAGTCAATTAGGACATAGTCATAACTTTCCTTGACCTTATCCAACTGTTTTTTTAGACTTAAGGCCCGGTTTTTCTTCTCAATCAATTCAATCTCCGCGCCGGCCAGGTTCATTGTAGCCGGAGCCACGCTGAGATTTTTCCATTTTGTTTCTACAACGACCTTATCCATATGGATTCCATGGATGAGGACATCATACATATCTTTTTCAAGGGTATTTTTATCGATTCCAAGGCCGCTTGTTGCATTTCCTTGGGAATCAAGGTCCACAAGGAGGACTCTCGTTCTCGTGTTTGCAAGACAGGCTGCAAGGTTGATACTTGTTGTTGTCTTACCGACACCCCCCTTTTGGTTGGCGATGGCAATGATCTGCGTCATGACATTTTTTCTCTCCTTATTCATAGGTTCACGTCCTATTCTATCACAAATTACATCATCAAGGGAAAAAATCCCTGTTCACCTTGTCCATTTTATGTTCTACTGTGAAACATTCAAAAAAAATCTTAAATCCATTCTTTTTGGTGCCTGTCTCCCATTTTTTAGCTGTCTCGGAGAATTAGGCGAATGTTTCACGTGAAACATTCGCCTAATTCCCATGTTTTAAAAGCCTTCCCATTGGGACACCACCGTTCCCCGTTTCTATTCCTCCCCAAGAGGAAAGCAAGAGGACTAAAGAAGCAAAACAGATTCCTCCCTCGTATCCATAGGATTCCCCCTTCTGGAGCCATCCCAGAAGATCAGCATTTGGTCATGGATCGAGCTTTTCCCAGCGTATGATCGCATAAAGCCTCCTTCCTATGGATACTAAGACAGTAATGCCGTACCAAAGAAGTTTTTCTTCTGCTCCGATACTTATTTATATCCTCAGAAACAGGCCTAATCATATGAGCCCGTTTCTATTCTTCCGATTTGATGCCGTTACCCAAAAGGTCACTTATATGCTTTTGCCAGATTACAATCTTTCACTTTTATTTTTAACAGCTTCCACAACTAAATGGACAGATGTGCGACTGTCATCAACATTTCCTATAATTGACGCATCCGTTTCTTCCCATCTATTATTCATTTTTTCTTATGATAAATTGAAGTATGCTGATTTTGCTATGCGTTAAAGTTATATCCATTCATTCTTTTTTGGGATTATACAAATAATCCTTGATGAGATACAATACCCTACATCAATACTATGAATCAGAATATTAGAGCAAAAGGGGACGATACAATGACTGCCACCGCACCATTTCGTTACGATATTGTTGGAAGCTTCCTGAGACCGGCCTCTCTCAAAGCGGCAAGAAAAGCCTTTGAAGAAGGGACCCTTTCCCTAGAAGCACTCTCGAAAGCCGAAGATGAGGCCATCCTTGACCTTGTAGAAAAGGAAAAAGCCTGCGGCCTCAAAGCCGTCACAGACGGCGAATTCCGTCGCCGCTACTGGCATCTGGACTTTTTGGCTGCCTTGATGGTGTCACGGAAGTCCATGCCGATCATTGGTCTGTTGCATTTAAGGGTGCGCAGCCTAAAGCATCCACCATCGCCATTACAGGGAAAATTGATTTTACGGACCATCCCTTCCTGAATCATTTCCGTTTTCTTAAAAAGGCAGCAGGGGAGACCCTAGCCAAGATGACCATTCCTTCTCCATCCATGCTTCACCTCATCGCCTGCGTGCGGACGGAATCCTACACACCGATTGAACGCTATCGCGATGAAGCCGTGCTTTTTGAAGACATTGCCGCTGCCTACCAAAAAGCGGTCCTGGCCTTCTATGACGCAGGCTGCCGTTATCTCCAGCTGGACGATACGTCCTGGGGCGAATTCTGTGATGAAGATAAACGCGAAGCCTATGCCAAACGCGGTTTTGACCTGGACCGTATTGCCAAAGAATATGTCAAGGTCCTCAACAAGGTCCTTGCCGTTAAACCCAAGGATATGGTCATTACCATGCATATCTGCCGCGGCAATTTCCGTTCCACCTGGTTTTCTTCCGGCGGATATGGGCCCATTGCCAAGACCCTCTTTGCGCACTGTCTTGTCGATGGATTCTTTCTCGAATACGATACGGATAGGGCAGGGGACTTCAATCCGCTCCACCATATCAAGGACCAAAAGGTTGTTCTGGGCCTTGTTACCTCAAAATCGGCAGACCTTGAAAATTCGGAAGCCATCAAAAGACGGATCAAGAAGCAAGCGCCCTGGTTCCCCTGGATCAGCTGGCCCTTAGCCCGCAATGCGGCTTTGCTTCCACGGAAGAAGGCAATCTCCTCACGGAAGAAGACGAGTGGAAGAAGCTCACCCTTATCCGCAGCATTGCCCGTGAAGTCTGGCCCGATGCCGATTGAGTTCCGCTTATCCTAAAAGCAATGTTTCACGTGAAACATCTAGTCGAATCAGAAAGGAAGTCTTTTCTATGCAAAAACGCGTTCTTACCCTTCTTGCTGTCAGTCTTCTCGGGCTCGCTCTCGTAAGCGGCTGCGGCAGCAGTGAAAAGAAAGAAGCCAGTACGCCGCAGAACAAGGTCATCAAGATTGGTGCGACGGCCGGTCCTCATGCCGACGTTGTGCACGCCGTCGCTGACGAAGCAAAAAAGCAGGGAATCAATGTGGAAGTCATCGAATTCTCTGATTATATTACGCCGGACAAAGCCTTGGCGGAAGGTGATTTAGACCTCAACAGCTATCAGCACGCACCATTTCTGGCAAATTTTGCCAAGCAGAACAATGCCAAGCTCGTTCCTATTGGCAATACCATTCTCATGCGTATGGGCATCTATTCCAACAAGATTCATGATATCAATGCCGTTCCTGACGGCAGCGTCGTGGCCATCCCCAATGACCCAACAAACGGCGGGCGTGGCCTCGTCCTTCTTGAAAAAGCAGGTCTCATCAAGCTAAAGGAAGGCGTCGGTTTCAAAGCAACAGCAGCCGATGTGGCAGAAAATCCAAAGCACCTCAAATTCAAAGAACTGGAAGCAGCTCAGCTGCCCCGCAGTCTGGATGATGTAGACCTTGCCGTCATTACCATGAACTATGTCATGAGCAGCGGAATGGATGTCAAGAAACAGGGCCTTTTCTGGGAAAAGGATGATGAGCCCTTGCAGTCATGGTCCTTGCTGCTCGCGAAAAAGATAAGGACAACCCGACCTATAAAAAGATTGCGGACCTTTTCCATTCCGACGCAGTAAAGAAATTCATTGGAGAAAAGTTCAAAGGAACCATCATTCCTGCAAAATAATGTAAAAAAAAGAACCGATCAGAAAGAAGATTATTCCTTCTGGTCGGTTCTTTTTGTCGTAGGGGAGGGGCCTTTGGCCCATTTTTGTTGTACCTTCTTCTTGCAGCCTGCGGATGGCTTCCTCATTGAGCCAGTACCATTCCTCTCGAGAAAGTTTGGTACTTTGCAGGGCATCATAATAGGCAGCGACCCGGCAAAGGAGAGGCCGCTTTTTATGAATGAGACACAAATGAGTCTTTTCATCATAATGGCGGAACACGCCATTGCTGCAATCCAGGGTGGCTCCTTCAGAGATGGTGTCCACACGTTCAAAGAAAAGGCTAAATTTACTGCAGGAAAAGGGCATGATTTCCTTCAATCTTGATGATGGCTTTCCCTGATTCTTCCGTCAACGTCCCGTTTTCGCGAAGGAGGGGCATATCAATGAGGATTTTCAACGTCTTATCAAGTAGAGTTGCCTTTCCGACAGTCTTTTTTTCCTCGCCTCCATCCATCCGCCAATCCGCCCCTTCTCGTCGGATGATAAGTTTCATTTCTGATGCCGCCCATTTCAAAATGAACTTCGAGTTTTCCCATGATATCTCAGATCTGCTAGGCCCGCGTCTCAATGGTTTCAAGAAATGCAATACGGCTCTCGCACACTTCTAGCAATTTCCGCGACTCGGCGAGGAAGCTTCGGGCATCATCTATCGCTTCATCAGCCTTATTTTCCATGAAAACATCCGCTACAAGAAGAGCAGAGGCCGCAACAATCCTGCCGAGGTCAGCCGTTCCGCCAGCAGCAAGGATGGCATTGGTTGCCGCCGCATCGTTGAGGCCGGCAATGGCCGTTCCCATCGACGCGCTGGCAAGGGATCCCACTAAAATTCTTTATGCTTCGTTCTCCTTTTCCCAATGAAGAAGTTTTTTTCCCGTTTCCGTCAGTGTCATCAGTTCCGATACATCAATGCCCAAAGCATCGGAAATATCCATGAGCGTTGACAGAGGGATGCTGTCATGATAGGTTCCCCGCTCAATCCGGGAAATCGTATCCGGATGAAGATGGGCCAAACTCCCCAGGTCTGCCTGACCGAATCCGTTATGCACGACAGCCCGCAGCATCCGGTAATAGCGGATCTTGGCCCCAATGAATCGACAAAGCTTATGTTTTTTGTCCATTATGCGGCGTCTCTTACACGCTCACCAACCTTTCTCTCATCCTGTCTTTCAAACTTGCATATCCTCCTTCCCTATTTATCGCATTGTATCATGGCAGGATATGATTATGGGGGATTTTTTTAGTACTCATTCCTTAAAAGCCCGATTTCAAGGGAAATTTAGAAATAAATCAGTATGATAGAGTAAAAAAGGACTGGGTCCGAAGTCATTCCGGTCCAGTCCACAGTTAAGGTATCTTCTATTTTATTATTTAGGTTTCACAGCAAGTGGACGCTTAGTCGCAATACCCGGCCGTCTGGGATACTGCTCGCCCGTAGGACGGATTTTTTCAATGGTAATGATATAACGCTTATCGTCAAGGCCGGGCAGGGTCAGATGGCGAATATCAACAATCTTTCCGCCCAAGATGGAAATGGCCTGACGGCCTTCTTCTGCTTCTTCCATGCCCTTGCTGCCCTTCATGGCGTAGAAGACGCCGCCAACCCGCACAAGGGGCAGGCAGTATTCCGCAAGGACGGGCATAGGCGCTACAGCCCGGGCAACGACAACATCAAATTTCTCGCGCAGCTTCGGGTCCCGCCCCGCTTCTTCGGCTCGCGCATGGTGACAGCGAATCTGGCCAAGGCCCATGTCCTTTGCCACCTTCTCAAGGAAGGCAAGGCGCTTTGCCAAGGAATCGATGAGGGTGAGACGCATAGTCGGATCGTAGATCTTCAGAGGCAGTCCTGGAAATCCCGCTCCCGTTCCCACATCGGCAATCGTCCGATTATGGAAGCGCTTTTCGTTATAGATAGTCAGGGAATCAACCATATGCTTTACCGCCACTTCTTCCGGGTCTGTAATGGCTGTCAGGTTAAGGAAGCGATTTGTCTCCAGGAGTTCATCCTTATAGATTTCAAAACGCCGGAGCGCTTCGTCAGAAAGGGTCAGGCCAATTGCTTCGGCACTTTGCTTCAAGGTCTCCAAATAGGTCATGCTTCTTCTCCTTTGCGTCTCCGCGATTCCAAATAGACCATAAGGACGCTGATATCAGCAGGGGAAACACCGGAAATACGGCTGGCCTGACCAATGGAAAGGGGCCGCTGCTTTTCCAGTTTTTCCGCTGCCTCCGAAGATAGTTCATGGAGGGCACTATAGTCGATATCGTCCGGGAGCAGGCGGTTTTCGAGCTTCATGGCCCGCATGACTTCCTGTTTCTGCTTATCGATATAGCCCTTGTACTTGACTTCTACGTCCACTTCCTCTGCAGCAACGGGGGAGAGGGGTTCGAGGTCAAAGGCTTGCTGGAGCTTTTCGTAGGTAATTTCCGGACGGCGCAAAAGTTCCATCATGTTGATAGAGCTCTTTAAGGGCACGGAGCCCATAGCCATAATCTTTTGCTGATTTTCTTCCGACGGGGCCAAGTTCTTTTTCGAAAGGGCAAAAAGTGCCCGTTCGATTTCGTCCCGTTTCTTCGTAAAGGCAGTATAGCGGTCGTCCTTGACAAGGCCCACATTGCGGCCTTTCTGCGTCAGGCGCAGATCGGCATTATCCTGCCGCAGAAGCAGGCGGTACTCGGCACGGCTTGTCATCATGCGGTACGGTTCCGTCGTTCCTTTCGTCACGAGGTCATCAATGAGGACACCAATATAGGCATCGCTCCGTCCCAAAATGAAAGGCGGCCGGTGATCAAGCTTCAAGCGGCGTTGATGCCTGCCATAAGGCCCTGGGCCGCTGCTTCTTCGTAGCCACTCGTGCCGTTTGCCTGCCCGCAGCTAAAGAGCCCCTTGATGGCTTTATGTTCGAGGCTTGCCGTAAGCTGCAGGGGATCGAGGCAGTCATACTCAATCGCATATCCAGCCCGCATCATCTTGCAGTGCTCCAGACCCGGAATGGTCTGCATGAAAGCAACCTGGATTTCGGCGGGGAGAGAGGAGCTCATGCCCTGGACATAGATTTCATTGGTCCTGAGCCTTCCGGTTCCAAAAAAGCTGATGACGGCTCTTATCGGCAAAACGGACGATTTTTGCTTCAATGCTCGGGCAGTAGCGAGGGCCTACACCTTCGATGGTTCCGTTGAACATGCAGCTCCGGTCAAGGTTGTCCCGAATGATCTGATGGGTCCGGGGGTTGGTATAGGTCAAGTAACAAGGAACCTGCTGACGTTCCGTAATAGGGCTGATAAAGGAGAAATTCCGCACCGCTTCATCACCGTACTGCGGCTCGGTCCGCGAAAAATCAATGGTCCGACGGTCCACACGAGCCGGTGTACCGGTCTTGAAGCGCATGAGCGTAAGCCCGGCTTTCACGAGGGAATCGGTCAGTTTCATGGCTGAACGCTGCCCATTAGGGCCTGCCATATAGGCAACTTCCCCATATAGGATACGCCCCCTTAAATAGGTCCCTGTGGCAAGGATGACGCAGGGAGCTTCAAAGACTTCCCCTGTTTCAGCAACGATACCTTCTACAGCACCGCCGCGAACAAGGAGCTCATCGATCATGAGCTGCTTGACGTCGAGGTTTTCTGTGTTTTCCACGACTTCCTTCATAATGGTATGGTAGAGCGGCTTATCTGCCTGGGCCGGAGCGCCTGGACAGCATAACCCTTGCCTGTATTGAGCATGCGCATCTGGATGCAGGCTTCATCAGCCGCAATCCCCATTTGCCCACCCAAGGCATCGATTTCCCTCACCAAATGGCCTTTAGCCGGTCCCCCTACAGACGGATTGCAGGGCATGAGGGCAATATTATCCATGGAAAGGGTCGCAAGGAGGGTCTTTTTTCCCATCCGAGCTGCCGCTAGGGCTGCTTCGCAGCCAGCATGGCCCGCACCTACGACAACAACATCATAATGATCCACAACGATCATGCTACTTTTTATCCTCCTCTACCGCGTCCTATTTTCCGACGCAGAACTGTGCAAAGATCTCATTGATGATTTCCTCAGGCACATCATCACCCGTAATTTCGCCCAGCTCATGAAGAACCTGGGTCAGGTCAATCGTGAGGCAGTCGTAGGGGAGATGGGCCCGCGCATCGCGAAGCGTCTCTGCAAGATGATGGGCTGCCTGTTCAAGCAGCATTCCCTGACGGGCATTTTGGGTCATCAGTCCCATTTCGCATCGGATCCTTCGCCCATGACAAAATGACGGAGATGGATTCCGACCTGATCCATTCCAGCACCATCTTTAACGGAAAGAGAAAGGACGTCGCCGCCCGAAAGAGCTTCCACTTCCTCCCGCGAAAGGGCCGGTGCAAGGTCACTTTTATTGAGGAGCACCAGATGGGGACGGTTCTTGACCGCTGCAAGGAGTTTCCGGTCTTCGTCCGTGAGGGGACTTGCGCTGTCCAAGACGACAAGGACCAGTTCCGCGTCTTCCAAAATGGCGCGGCTGCGTTTTACACCAATCTGCTCCACATAGTCTTCTGTATCCCGCAGACCTGCCGTATCGGTCAGTACTAAGGGGATCCCGTCAAGGGTCATCTGCTCTTCAATGATGTCCCGCGTCGTGCCGGGGATATTGGAAACGATGGCCCGGTCCGTCTGGAGCAGGCGATTCAGGAGACTTGATTTGCCAACATTGGGGCGGCCCACAATGGCTATCCGCAGGCCCTCGCGAAGGATCTGCCCCGTCTCTCCTTTCTTGCGCAGCTGCATGACTGCATCATAGCACTGCTGCAGCACACCTTCGGTTTCGTCATAGGTCACGTCTTCAATATCATCTTCCGGATAGTCGATGATGGCTTCCAGATGGACCACCAAATCCCGCAGGCGGCCGCGGATTTCCCTGATGGAACGGGACAGGGCCCCTTTATGGCCTCTTCCGGCTGCAACAAGGGCACGGCGGCTCTTGGCATTGATGATATCCATGACCGCTTCTGCTTCCGTAAGGTCAAGACGGCCATTAAGAAAAGCCCGTTTTGTAAATTCTCCAGGTTCTGCTGGTCTTGCCCCTTCGCTAAAGGTCAGCCGCAGGATTTCTTTCAGCGCTTCCCGTCCGCCATGGCACTGGATTTCCACCACGTCTTCTCCCGTGTAGGAATGGGGGCCCGGCATATAGACTGCCAGGACCTCATCCACATCGACACCCTTCCCGTCATGGATATGACCATACTGCAGATAACGGGGACGGGAAGAGGAAAGGGGTTCTTTTGCCCGAAAAATCCGATTGACGAGACGGAGACTTTCCGGTCCGCTGACGCGGATGATGCCCACGGCGCCAACGCCCAGGGCGGTCGCAATGGCACTGATTGTATCTTCCATGATTCCTCCAAAAAAAAGCTCCGAACAAGGGTCCGGAGCACGTAACGTTCAAGTGTGATTTATTTAAGGTCGATGACGACTTTACGGTAAGGTTCTTCGCCTTCACTGTAGGTCACGATCCCGGGCTCGTTTTGCAGGGCCTCATGAACGATCTTCCGTTCATAAGGATTCATCGGTTCAAGAAGCGCCTTGCGGCCCGTCGCTTGACGCGATGGGCAAGGTTGTGAGCCAGTTTTTCCAATGTATCCCGGCGGCGTTTCCGGTAGTTTTCGGCATCAAGGACAATGCGGTGCCATTCTTTCTTTCCTTTATTGGCTGCAAGGTTTGTCAAATATTGCAAACTGTCCAGCGTTTGGCCATGCTTGCCAATAAGGACACCCAGCCCATCCCCATGGAGTTTCAGTTCAATTTCACCATCCTTGCGATTGATGAACTTTTCGATGATGAGATCCATCCCCATGGCCTTGAAAAGGGTTTCCAGAAAGGTCTTGGCATCTTGGGCAGCGGCTTTCCGTTCTTCCTCAGCATCAGAAGAAACAGGCGCTTCGGTGACTTCAGGTTCCTCTTTCGGAGCAGGTCCTTCCGGCGTTTCCGGGACCGTTTCTAGTTGTTCTTCAAAAGAGTCCGGTGCCGCAGCCTTTTCCGCTTCCTTTACAGTAACCCGTACCTTGGCGTCCCGCTTGATGAGTCCAAAAAGGGCATCCTTGCCTTCTTCCAGGACCTCAATGAGGACATCTTCACGGCTTACGCCGAGTTCCTTGAGGGCAGCCTGGACAGCATCGTCCACGGTACGCCCCGTCTTTTCAATGCGATTCATATCCATGCCTCCTTGCCGCTTGGCATTGTCTACTCTTTTAGGCTTTCTTATCGGCCCGGTCCATAAAGAACTGCTGACCAATCTGCATGAGGTTCATCACGACCCAGTAGAGAACCAGACCAGCCGGGAATTTCAAGCTGATATAGCCAATGAACAAGGGCATGAAATAAAGCATGACCTTCCCCGTCGGATTATCGGACGGCGGCATGCTCTGCCGAGATTGGATATAGGTCGTCAAAGCAGACAGGATAGGAAGGATATAATACGGATCGGGCTGACCGATACTCTGCATCCAAAGGAAGCTGCTCGGCCCTTCATAGTTAAAATCACGGATTCCGTAGAAAATGCCAATCATGATTGGCATCTGGATGACAAGGGGAAGGCATCCAGCCAGGGGATTGACCCCTTCTTTCTTGTACAGCTTGGACAGCTCTTCATTGAGCTTCATCTTATCATCGCGATAACGCATCTGAAGTTCCTTCATACGAGGCTGGATGCGACTCATAGCCTTTGTTGAGGCGATTTGACGCTTCGTCAAAGGGTAGAGGAGCAATTTGATGAGGATGGTCATGATGATGATGGCAAGCCCGTAACTCGGCTCTCCAATCATGCGGGTTGCTTCATAGATGGCAGAAACCACCTGCTGCACAAACGAACTTAAGAATTCCAAGTTTTTTCTCCTTTTCTCCTGCTGCGGTCAGGTTACCGGGTCATACCCGCCCTTATGGAAGGGATGACATTTCAGTAATCTTTTCGTAGCCAGATAGGTTCCTTTCAGAAAACCATACTTTTTCACCGCTTCCAGCGCATATTGGGAGCACGTAGGATAGAACCTGCAGCGAGGCGCGAGAAGAGGGGAAATGCAAATCTGATAAAAACGAATCAGGAAGATTGCGATCGTTTTCATAGGCCTCTCCGGATCTATAACAGTCCGGCTTTCTTTGCCAGACGCAAAAACACAGTCTCATACATAGCAAAGGGTGCATGGGCCAACCGACGTCTGGCTACCCAGACGATGGAAACGGGCTTTTTAAGGCGGTACTGGTGCTGACGAAAGGTTTCCCTCATCCGCCGTTTGATCTTGTTGCGCAAGACCGCATTTCCCAGTTTCTTCCCTACGGCTGTTCCCAGCTGGGAATGGTCATGAGGAGAAGGCAGAAAATAAAAAACGCCATAGCCATCCACAACGGATTGACCTTGTCATGGATCTTTTGGAAATCCTCATGGGCCTTGACCCGATGAGCCTGCGTATAGGTGTTTTTTCTGGGCATTTGTTCTTGTTCCAAAGCGATTGGCACCTGCCTCATAGAGTAAAATAGGCCGCGAAAGGCGGCCCATCTCATAGTTTATGCAGATAATCTCTTTCTGCCCTTCGCACGTCTTCTTTTCAAGACTTGTTTTCCACCCAAAGTCTTCATTCTTTCTCTGAAGCCATGAGTTCTTTTTCTTCTCGTGTTGTTAGGTTGGAACGTTCTCTTCATCTATTAACCCTCCTTACTTCAAAGGTGATTTGCCAAGATCGATCAAAAAATCATTTGACAGCTCATACAATTATATGCTATGGGACGGGGTGTGTCAACCGATTTTCCCGCTCAATCTTTGTGTTTCTCTTATTTTTGCACGCTTTTCTCAACGCGTGCAATGAACTGTTCGAAAAGAGCCCGCATTTCCGGATGCTCGCGCCACATATTCTCCGGATGCCACTGTACGGCAGCAACTTGGTCACTGCCTGCTGATTCTATGCCCTCAATGACACCATCCGGTGCCATAGCCGTAACAACAAGACCCTTGGCTACATCCTTCAAGGCCTGATGATGCCGAGAGTTTACATAGGCCGTATCCCCCAAGGCCGCATGGAGCAAGCTGCCTTTCTTGACATTTACATGGTGGACGGGATAGGCCCCGTAGGCTTTTTGGCTGTGGCCGATGTAAGCACTGGGGCAGTCAGCCTGAAGATCTTGATAAACCGTACCGCCAAGGGCAATATTGAGGACCTGGATGCCGCGGCAAATGCCAAAAATGGGTTTTCCTGCCTCATAAAAGGCCCGAATGAGATCGATTTCAAAGCGGTCCATCTTGTAATCCGCACCGCCCACTTTCCACGTCGGTTCTTCTCCAAAAAGGGTCGGGTCCACATCCTGTCCGCCGGGAAGAAAAAGTGCGTCGGCAAGGTCCACATAATCCTTTCCACTAGCGCCTTCCACATCGGGAAAAACAATGGGAAGCGCGCTCAGTTCACCCAGAATGGTCACAATATCCCGTGGCACGTAGGGTGCCTTTTGGTAAGTAGGTACCTCGTCCCGTAAGGTCAAAGTCCTGCTCACAAGACCAATTCGAATTTTTTTGCTCATGAAAATCACTCCTTCAGTTTCATGCTCATACGCCGCATTATACCATATTTTAAGGAAAACATAAGCGGCATCTCATTTTCCATCCCTTTTTCCGCCCTTTTATCTGGAAAAGTCGCCCTTTTTTGCCTAATATCTATTTCTGTCCATTTTATCTCCCCACTAAAAGCAAAAAAAAGTTGTATGATATAAGGCGTTATATTTATTACAATTTTTTCTAGTTTTATCTTATTATTGCATGAATTTATAACCAAGATGGAGGTCTAGCCGTGCGTTCTTTTCAAATTCATTTCTCCCAATCCCAGAATCATTTCCTGCTTGCTTTTTCTTCTTATGCTATTTTATTCTTTCTTTTTGAATATTTTCTCGGGCAGCCTCTTTCTCAATCCTATAAGTTAGTCCTTTTTGAATCGCTTTTCTTTGCCTTGCTAGGGTATATGATGAACTTTTCTACAGCCTTTCTAAAAAGTTGGACCGTCCTTTTCCTTCTCTATGAAAGTCCAATCCTTGTGCTTTCGCAGAACCCCCAAAGCACTCTTTTTCCTCGTGACGCCGTCCTTGCCTCCGGTCTGGTTCTTTTTGGCTATGGAGGAAGTCTTCTTTTGGAATGTCTTGCAGAGCATACATCCTACAAGAAAATAATCACTTGCATTTCCAGATTCTTATTCATATCCGCAATTGTTTTTCCCTTGCCCACATTGGTTTATCTTTTGATCAGCGGTGGGAAGGCACTTTCTTCAGATATTATGCTGACACTCTTTCAAACAAATGAGGAAGAAGCCTTAGCTATATCAAGAGTCTTCCTTCCGCAGCTCTGGTCGGAAGCCTTCTCCTTTTTTCTCTGCTCGGTGCCTTAGGCCATGATCTCTTAAAACTCCGGCAACAGGTTCTTTCAAAAAAGAGGCCCGACTTTCCTGTTAAACTAATCGTATTTCTTACTTTATGCCTTATCATCTTTCCCGTAAAAGCAAAAAGTTACTCCTTTTTTGTAGCCATGAAAGAGACAAAAGAAATTCTTGCTGACTACAGTCATTACGAGAAATCACGTAATAAACGGCTTGACCGCCTAGAACAATTGAAAGGCCTTTCTGTTTCACCTAAAGCAAAAGGCCTCTATGTCCTTGTCATTGGTGAGTCAGCCACAAGGGATCATATGGAAAGCTATGGATACAAACGCCATACAACACCATTTCTGGAAAGCTTCAAAAAAGACCCAGGAACCCTGCTTTTTTCTAAAGCATTTTCCAATCATACGCATACCGTCCCCGTTCTCACCTATGCGTTAAGTCAAAAGAATCAATACAACAATATTCCTTTACAAAAAGCATATTTCTTGATTGAAATAGCTAAAAAAGCAGGATATGAGACCTATTGGATCAGCAACCAGCGAAAATATGGAGCATGGGACACACCCACATCAGAAATGGCCGGAACAGCAGATCACCAAGTGTTTATCAATGGCCGTGCGGGAAAAGGAGTGGGTTCCACTTATTATGACAAGGCCCTGTTGGATCATGTACCGATTGTCGATAGCGCTCATCCTACTCTTATTGTTTTTCACGTGATGGGGAGCCATGCTTCTTATGAAGATCGATATCCAAAAAATGAAACCTATTTTTCTGGGGGCAACAATCATATCGATACCTATGACAACACCATCCTTTATACGGACCAGTTCCTGAAACAACTCTATGTTAAATTAAAGAAAATGCAAGATTTTCGTGGCCTAGTCTACTTCTCCGACCATGGTGAGGACAGCCGTAAAGGCATCGGTCACAACGCCACTCAATATGAACCCATCATGACCCATATTCCTTTTGTTGTCCATCTTTCATCGGAAAGCCGAAAAGAGAGGCCTCTTTTATGGCAGGTTCTTCAATCCCATAAGGACTGCTGGTGGACCAATGACCTTCTCTATAATTTTATGGTGACACTTCTTGGTATCGAAAACGCGCCAGAAAGTGACTCTTCCCTTGATATCGCATCACCTAATTATAATCTTCCCCTTGAAAAGCTCGGACACTTCACGGCAAAAAGAAATTGGATCCCTAAATAAAAAGGATCGTTGGACATTTTTCCAACGATCCTTTATTTAGGGAAAATGAGCAATCCTAATGATTCACTTTTTAAAAGATGGATCCCTGGATGCATGAAAACAACTAATCTGTAATTTTTCCCCATCCACATGATTACGATAGGCGAATTTTTTCCGGATGACTTCCATCTCTCCAATGGCTTGTTCCTGCCATCGAAACCCCAGTTTTCATAAGCATTGCAGGTCATGCCCCGACAATAGCCGTTTCCATTTCCTTCCGGATAGCTTTGACGAAGCCGCTTCAA
>ENA-OQCE01000705-OQCE01000705.1-human-gut-metagenome-genome-assembly--contig:-NODE-705-length-15842-cov-2.499841_pt1 | contig 15842 bp, 19 predicted proteins | sample MGYA00242495_ERZ504572 | MGnify/ENA primary metagenome ERZ504572 (study PRJEB26092, sample SAMD00036228) | human gut metagenome | host: Homo sapiens | study: EMG produced TPA metagenomics assembly of...
GAAAAAAAAACATGGCTTATCGAGAGAACATGAAAACAGAATGGCAGTGGCTCCAGGAAGGTAGGATACCGAATCCGAATGCACGGTGGGAATATGGCGAAACTCTGAACAATACATTCAACGTGTGCAGTTACGGCAGCAAATATTGCTATTGTCATATTGATGAAACACATATACCCAAAGATAGTGAAGAGCTACAGAAAGCCATTTTTGATTTTCAACGGAAATAGCTGGATATGACTATAAACCGAGAAAAAAATGAATGGAATCCACCTGTGTGAAAGATGTAAATATTGCACGCATTCACCCAATTTATTTCAGCCATATTATTGGTGTTCGTGGTATGGGAAAGAAGTAAAAACACCGATTAACAGATGTGATAAAATAAACTCTCAAAACAGAATAGAAATGAACGATATACTATTCAAAAAAATAAAAAGAGCAAACAGTAAATATGCTGAATACTTATTAGCTTGCGATAAAGTAGCTAAAGCAGCCCAAAAGCATATAAACTGGAACGATAGCGTAGGTTGTGCCTATATGCCGGGTGACGGTCTTTGCATAGAGATTGAAGCCCATGTTTGCCCAGCTACAAGATTTTTTGAGCTACCTGAGATTATCGGTAATGATATGATTGATGAATACACATATCGAATCAGTTGCATTTAATTTAAAAGGAAAAAAAGAATGAGTATAGAACAAATTATATTCAACCTTCTCAATAAGAACGCTCATACATGGGTTAGATATTGGCAACAAAAGGAGATGTCAGGTTTAACAATGCCCGGAGAATATATTGAGATAAGGACTTTTTTCTTATCAGGCATCGAACTTTCTGATTTTTTCGCAGCCGGATTCAAAATCAATAAAATACAATCTCAAAAAATAGATGCAGATGCCTATTGTGACATTCTGCTAAATAAAACCGATTAAATATGGAAATACAAGGAAAAGTTATCGCCGTACTTCCCATAAAGGATGGGGTCGGCAAAACTTCCGGCAACGAGTGGAAGAGCCGGGAGTTTGTCCTCGAGACGGAGGAAAGCAGACCGCAGAGCCTGTGCCTGCAGCTGATGAACGCCAACATCGACCGGTATGCGGTTGAAGCCGGCCAGACTGTGCATGTGAAATTTGACTGTTCCGCCCGCCAGTGGGAGAACCGGTGGTTCAATACCCTGACGGCCTGGGAGGTGACCGTCATCAAAGCAAAGGAGGCATGAGAATGAATACGGGAAAAAAGCTGTTTCTGTGTGCGGGACTGCTGGCATTCTTCCTGTCGGTATCGGCACAGTCCTACTCATTGCGTACCAATGTGATCGGTCTGGCAACGACCAACCTGAATCTGGAGGCTTCCATGACGCTGAACCGTAAATGGTCACTGCACCTGCCCGTGCAGTACAACCCGTTCAAGTTCGGCCGCAACCGGCAGTTCCGCAATTTCTATGCGGCCCCCGGAGTACGCTACTGGCTGCTGGAAAGCTACATGGGCGGATTCATCGGCATGTACGGTACGGCCGGCACCTACAGCGTGGGGAACCTGTTCGGCAACAAGTACCGCTACGAGGGGGAAGGCTACGGAGTAGGTTTAAGTATCGGGAAGGCCTACCAGATAGGCAGGCGCTGGAACCTTGAATGGGAAGCCGGTGCGGGTGCCGTATGGCTGGCTTATGACAAATATCTGTGCAAACGCTGCGGGGACCTTGTCGGACAGGAGTACGGCTGGCATTTTCTTCCGACCCGTGCAGCTCTCAATGTCGTGTATCTTTTTTAAGCGGGAAGGATGAGGACTACAAGACGTATCATACCGTTTGCACTGCTCTCGGGCCTGCTCCTTTCCTGCGGATCGGAGCACCGTCTGGCACGCGTGCGCATCTCGCAGCCCGGGGTGAGGGAGGCGACAACGGATACGGCCTGCAAGGTGCCGGAACAGATAGCATGGACGGACGACAAGGGTGAGCGGCATATCGTCACGCGGGCCGAGAAAGACAGCGTGACCGGTGAGGAGATCACTTCCGTGGAACTGTCCGAAATTACCGTTATGGCCAGAAGCAAGCAGGTGCTGAACGCAACGGAAGATAAACCTGGATTTTGTCGTGACGGTTCCGGGAGAATTGGTCAGCAACAAGTGGCAACTCCAGCTGGCCCCGGTGGCTACAAGCCTTCGGATACGTTATATCTGGACAGGATCTTCCTTTCAGGGGCTGACTTTGCAAGATGCAGAAAAGAGGCTATATGCGCTACCAGGCGTTCATCAACTCCATCATACCCGACAGCCTGTACCTGCAGAAACTGTTCGACGGGAAAGGCTACAGGAAGGCGCTGGCCGAACTGGAAGAGGAATACTTCCAGGCCTGGAAGCACGAGGTGCTGCAGAAAGAACGCTGGATTGACTGGTCGGACAAGGCCAATGCCCGGTTTGCCCTGTTCAACTGGCGTGTCGAGCAGAACCGGAGAGCCATCGCCGGCTACAATTCAATCCTGGAGCATCTTCCCGCCTACTGGATGACCAGGGAGCTTGAAGGGAAATATATCCCTTCCAGATGGAGGATGTTTGCCGAAGGCGGATATAAGATCCGTACCCGGAGCATCTCCCCTGAAGATTCCGCCGCCATCACGAGGCGTTTCACCGATTACGGCAAGATGGCGGAGAACCAGAAGAGAAAGGAACAGGCCGGTGCCATGTATGACAAATATGTGCGTTTCCGTATGAGCCGGCCCGTCTGGATACGGTCATCCGGGAAGGGAACAAGTTCGTCTATTACTACAAGCAGGAACTCCCGGCCACGGAAAACACGAAAAGGATAGATCTGACGCTTGACGGACTGATCCTTTCCAAGGACGAGACACGTACCCCGCTTCCGCCGTCGGACACGATCACCTATTTCATCTCGAGCATGGTGCAGTTCCTTGACCGGACTCCCCGCTATAAAAAGAAGATTGTCACCCGCAAGGACGAGGTAAGCCTGCGCGCATACGTGGCCTATAAGACAGGCAGTACCGAGTTCCGGGAGGAAACCGGAAACAACAGGTCGGAAATCGACAAGGTGTTCAAGGCGATACGGAGCATAAACTATACAGGAGAGTTCCTCATAGACAGCGTGCTGATGACCGCGACCTCATCTCCGGAGGGTGATGCGGGGATGAATCTGTTCCTGTCCAGGGGACGTGCGACGGAACTGAAAAAGTACCTTGCAAGACGTACGGAGGATGCGGAAGGCGTTGACACCATCTTCCGCCTGCATGGCGGGGGGGAAGACTGGGAAAGGCTGCGCGGACTTGTCGCAAAAGACGACACCCTGAGACACCGGCCGGAACTGCTCCGGATCATGGAGGAAACAAGGAATCCGGACATCCGTGAGCACGCCCTGAGAAAATATCCGGAGGATTACAGGAGAATCCGGGAAAAGCATTATCCTCTCCTGCGCGGAGTGGAATTCCTGTTCCATCTCCACCGGCGGGACATGATTCAGGACACGGTTGTGATGCCGGTCATCGACAGCACCTATATGGCTGCCGTGCGGATGATAGAGGACAGGAGGTACAAACAGGCTCTTGCCCTGCTGGACGAGCACTACCCGGCAGACTATAATACCGCTGTCTGCCTCATGTCGCTCGGCTATGACGCCCGTGCGCTTGAGATCATGCGGGAACAGCGGGACACATCAGACCGGAACTACCTGCTCGCCATCCTGTACAGCCGCCTGGGGCGCAAGGAGGATGCCGTCAAGTCATATGTCAGGTCATGCGACCAGGATGCCGGCAAGATATGGCGCGGACGGCTGGACCCCGAAATAAACACGCTTATTGAAACTTATAATTTATACAAAGATGAATATTGACAGAAAAGTACTGGTACTTGCGTCATTCCCCGCAATAATGCTCGGCGGCTGCAATTTCAATGAGGACTTCTGCATCCGGGAAGGAGAACTTGTAGCCTGGTGCGATTTCAGCGGAATAAAGGAAAAGCCGCCTGTCCCCCAGGAAAGACACGTCATCCCTTTCGGAACGGATGTGCCGTATTCCGAAGGGACAACGTTCACACAGGATACACTCCGCTGGAGCCTGCCCCAGGGGGCATACAGGTTCCTGTTCTATACGGGGAACTATGAACTGCTGGACAGGAATGACTATCATGAGACGCGTCTGTCCGTCCGGACTGACACCATTGACGGGGAGGCGCACATTTCAGAGGTACAGAAATTCTGCTGTTCCTCGGCCTTCAGTGAAAGGCTTGAATACCGGAATCCCAAACGGGTAAGGATACAGCCTGCGGCTTTTGTCCAGAAACTGAACATAAAGATTAACGTGTCCGGCAACACCGTACCGTTGTCCGGCTTGAACTGTACCCTTTCGGGAATCTCTACGGCCAGGTATCTGGCTCCCGTGAAAGGACCGGAACCGCAAGTGCGACCGCCTCCTTCGCAAAGAAGGCCGACAATGTATGGACGGCGGGCCTTTATGTGTTCGGATTCAGTCCGGCGGCAGAGAACATTCTTGCCGTAGAGGTTCTGATGAAGGAGGAGGACTCCGTATTCAATGAACGGCAGTCAGTTGACCTGACCCCGTATCTGCGGGGATTCGACGGTGACGAGATCTCGCTGGAACTGGACCTGCACATCGGCAGGGAACTGGAGATTGGCGGGCCGGTCATCATCCCGGACTGGGAGGACACCCCCGAAACGGAATTTCCATAAGACTATAATTATAACAAAACCAAATCAACAAGAAAAATGAAAACAAGAATTATGATTTCGGCAGCGGTAATTGCCGCCGGGATGCTGGCTTCATGCAGCAACAAGGAAATAGTGGACGAACAACCGGAAACAGACGGGGTTTCAGCCTCCGTACTGAATATTGTGCCGACAGTCGGCACGGACACGAGGGCCGGCTTCGTGCCGAAAACCGAATGGGCGGTAAATGACGCCATGGGGCTGTTCATGTACAAGGCCACCGGATGGGGGGACGCCTATCCGCGTTATGACGCGCAGAACAACAAGTCCACAAAAACAGCGGCCGGATGGAGCCAGGCAAAACCCGTCTATCTTCTTTCGGACAAGGCGACGATATGGGCGTATTACCCATACAACCAGGCCGTCGCTGACGGTACCAAAGTCCCCGTTCCCATCAATGCGGGAACCTCTGTCGACTACATGTGGGGAAAGAGCACAAACCAGGTGTCGGTCATTGAAACGGATGCCGTCATTCCCATGAAACATGCATTGTCCCAGCTCGTCATCCGTCTGAAAGTTTCTCCGGAATATCATAATGACGGCAACCTGACATCCGCGAAACTGAAATCCAAGGCGGCCAAGTTCGGAACCTCGGGGACAATGAACCTGAACGACAACGGAAGGATCATCTTCTCCCCGACATCCACGGAACTCTCATGGACTCCCAACACGACCATTCCGGCACAGGGGAACCCGTCGGTAGATTCGCCGCCGCAATCTATCCCATGAGCCTGGCATCCGGAGAAGTCAGCATGGAGGTCGTCATCGACGGGGCAACCTATACCTATTCCATTCCCCAGATAAGCTGGGAAGCCGGAAAAAGATATATCTATTCGATAACGATGCGCTCCAATGACGCGGAAATCGGAGGCGAGAACGGACAGTCCGTAACCATCGAGCATGGGGTTCAAGCGAATCCGACGTAACGCTTGTACCGGTCAAATAAATTACAGAACAACAGGGGACTCCGGTCCCCGTCCTAAAAAAACAATCATGGTAAAATCAATAACAACGATAATCTGCGGCTTCCTTGTCCTGCTGTCCGTATCCTCCTGCCGGAAGGAACAGGAGGAGCCATGCCCGGAAAACGGCCGTGTCACCTTTACCGTCGCCCAAACGCGTGCCACCCAGGAAGGCACGTTCGAAAAGGGAAACTCCATAGGCGTATTTGCCATCGAGCCCAAGACCGGCGTGTACTGGGCCACAAATAACAAATACACCTATGACGGCCGGGCATTCAAACCCGCAACGGAAGAGGACAACATCATTGTGACGGTGGGGACCGATCTTGACTTCTATGTATATTATCCTTTCAAGGAGGGGCAGACAGACATCACCGCCATATCCCATTCCATAGGAGACCAGCAGGAAAAGTCCGGATGGCTTTCAGCCGATTTCCTGACAGCATCCTATACGGACGTAATACAGGACTATACGATACCGCTGCATTTCGAGCACCGGCTGTCGACCGTGGAGGTCCGGGTGGAAGGAAGCGACCGCGTGGACGGCGCCCGTATGGAAAATGTGAAATACGGCAGCCGGTTCAACCTGCTTACCGGAAAAACCGTTACGGACGAGACCAGGGGAAGCTATGCCATGTACAGGTACAGTTCCGGGAACCTCACCACGGTATTCCGGATGACCATACCCGCCCAGACCCTTACGACAACCTCCAATTACATAACCCTCACAGGAACCCCGGACATGAAGCTGCGCGGCACTTCCGACATGACCACCGAACCCGGCAGAATCCACAACTACCGGATAGATTACAAGATACGGATAACCGTCCTTGACTATCCGCAGGGTGGAAGCACCACAGGTGCGGGCCTGTACGACATGGGAAGCACCTGCACGGTCACCGCGTCCGTGAACGGCGGTTATGAGTTCGCAGGATGGTACGAGGACGGCAGGATCGTGTCGAATGACACACGGTACAGTTTCGAGGTACTGTCGGACCGTACACTCGAGCCAGGTACCGTAATTATGGCGGCTGGTCGGTCACCCTGACGGCAAATCCCTCCGTCATCGGCTGGCAGGGCGGCAGATCTTCCCTTGTGGCGGGAGCCTCACGCGGAGTGTTCGTCAACGGAGTGGCAGAAAACACACAGACGGCTGTCCCCTCCCTCAGCGGAGGAGCAGAAGGATTCCTCCTTTCAGGGAATACGGTGACAGTGTCGGAAAACCCGTCAGGCTCATCCCGGAACTGTGTGTTTACGGCAAGTCACGGAGGAAGCTCGGCCACGGCCACAATCACCCAGGAGGGATCTCCGGTAAGCTATTATTTCAGCTATGCGGATGGCGGAACCAGCATAGTGAGCGTGTCGAATCCAGTTCTGGTTCGTTTATTTTGGACATAACAAGTTACAAGAAGACGGGCAACTCTACAAAAGCCCTTTCCTGGAGCGCATCCGGTGACAGCTGGATTCATGTGAACGGCTCGTCGGTAAGCTACGAGGAGAATCCGGCAAAGGAAATACGTAGTGGAAATGTCACACTCACACAAGAGGAAAGCAACATGAAGCTGACCCTGACTGTCAGACAAAAGGGAAAGACTTCCATTGACATCGAACAATAACAAAAAATCAATTGAATGCGGTTATGAAAATAGACATATACAAACCGGTTGTCCTGTTCCTGCTACCGGCAGTCCTTGCGGGCTGCTCGGGTGAACGGGAGCCCTTCCCGCAGGCGGGAAGGCCGGACTGAGGATAGAGAGCTGCTCCAGCCGTGGCGGAACTGACGGAAGTCCCACCCTTGTGAAAGATTTCGGAATGGTGCTGCTTGACGATACGGGCGGCGGTTATGCCGGAGCCGTAAACCCGCTGCATGTAACATACGGGGAAGGCTGGATCTTTCCGGAGGTCACACTCACGGAGACCCCCTGCAGGCTGTTCGCATTCTCCCCTTTCGCCGCCATCCCGGGAAAGGAGCTGCCCCTGAGCCTGGTCCCCCAGACCGACTACCTGGCATCCGGAGATACGCCTGGACTGGCAGAACCGGTCAGCGGACATAGGGATGGAACACCTGCTCTGCCTGCTGGAATTCACCATAGAGGGCAGCAGCGCGTGCACTCTGAGTGTGGAGGATGTTCCTACAGGCGGCACTTATGACCTTGCCGGCGGCAAACTGTCGGCAGGGGAAAAAGGTACGGTCCCCTCGGAGGGGAACACCCTCCTTCTGCTGCCGGGCAAGGCGGGAAACAACAGGGTCGTGATCCGTTTTCAGGAGAACACATACGGCTGGCTGCTGCCGGCCGTCACCCTGGAGGCCGGGAAAAGATACGGATATGCATTGTCCCTGGGCAAAGAAGGGGGACTCATTCTCTCCGGTGTAAGTGTCCGTCCCTGGCAGGAAGGAGAAGACTATAACGGAACTATCAAACCTAACAAATAATAACAAAATGAGAAATTTTACAGGAAAAAAATTGTTTCTGACTGTCATGTCTGCATCATATACACTCCGGGGATTCGCCCAGGATGCCCGGGGAGCAATCAATGATGTCCTGGACAGTTTTACACTACCCGTGTTCGGCGGTTTTATGCTTGGAGGTATCATTCTGGGCCTTATCCAGCAATGGGACAATATCATCGACAAGGAGAACAGGGGCACGCGAAAGGAAGGATTTGTCGCACTGGGCTGGTATGTCGCTTTGCATTGCTGGCCGCAGTCGTGGTGTCCGCCGTAAAGAGTGCCATTTCCGGTATCAGCCTGTCGATATGAGATACAGGATCAGAAAAGGACTGGAGAGCCCCTGCATGATACGGGGGCTTCTTTCCGGGGACTACTGGATATTCGTCGGCTGTTGTTCCGCCGCTTTCGTCCTGTTCTTCCTCGGCATCCGTGCGGGGATATCCGCAGGCAACTGGAACCTGCCGGTCCTGGTGCTCGTCATCTCGCTGCCCACCCTGCCGCTGCTTCTATACAAGCTGAAAAGAAAGGCACGGCCCCAAAAGTTCAAGGAGACGGGAAAAGAGATAAACATCAGTAATCTGGACATAAACAGGGTATTAACAAAAAAGGAGCATAATGAAATCAGAAGAGGCATACAGCATACTTGACATCGTCAGTGATTCGGAGGGCCAGGGCGTCGTCCTGACCCGCAGCGGCAGCATATGCGTTTCTTTCGAACTCCGGGAACCGGAATGCTATTCCCTGACTCCGGAGGATATCGACAGGAGGGACGGCATGTTCCGGGAAGCCTTCAAGTTTCTCCCGGACGGCACATATGTGCACAAACAGGATGTGTTCCTCAAGGAAAGCTACTGTCCGGACATTGCCGGCGGTTCTTTCCTTGACCGGGCCGATGCGCGGCATTTCCGGGGACGACTGTATGTCAGCCATACCTGCGTCATGCACTTTGTACTTTCCGGACTCAAAAGTCTTGAGAAGGCCTACATATCCTCACCCCTGTCCTATAAGGAGAACCTCCATAAGGAGGACCTCGCCAGGCTCGATGAATTCCTCGAGGGAGTTGACAACGCCGTCGGCATCATCCGGAGCATGCGTGATACGGAGATAGCCCCGATGTCAGGGCAGGAAATGCGGGACTTCACGGCCGGATACACCACCCTGTTCGACGCCCCGGGGGCGGTTGTGGACATACATGCCGACACGGAACTCCGCACAGGAAAGAAACGGGCACGCTGTTTCGCCGTCTGCGATGAGATCTTTCTCCCTGACGGCAGCCTGGATTCCTGTGTACGGGACGACTCCCTTCCTCCGCCGGCTCCCTGTTGTACCATCCGATGCTGGAGCGGCTTGGGATGTACCTGCCGTACAACCACATCGTGAACCAGGTGGTTTTCTTTGAGGGGAACGGACGGCTGCGCGAGCGGATCGCCCGCAATATCGACATTTATGGAAGCAATTCCGGCATGAGCAGGTCCATCAAGGTACAGTACCAGAAACTGGACGAGCTCCAGCAGGAAATCCTTGAGGAGAACGAGACACTGGTACGCAGCTTCTTCTCGGTCTGTGTGTTCGACGAGTCGGAGGCCGAACTGGAGAAGGCCGACAAAAAGATCAGGGAGACGCTCAACCTGGCCCGTCTCGGGTATTATATTCCCGGATATGAGAACCTGGCTGCGGTGCATTTCGCCTGCGTCCCCGGCCAGATCCACCTGATGCCGCGGAAATACCTGTTCCTGACCACCCTGCCCATGGCATTGTGCTTCTTTCTCCAGTGCGGCAGTTTCAGGAATGACAGCGAGGGCATCTATGTGCATGACAGGATGTACCAGGTTCCTCTGAGAAAGGACATCTGGGATGCGGGCAAGAAGAGGGTCAACGCCCGTAACGGGATGGTCATAGCCGGAACCGGCGGCGGCAAGTCCGCCTTTACCCTGAACCTTACCCAGCAACTCATCGAGCAGGACTATACGGTCGTGGTGGTCGAGTTCGGAAAGAGCTTCAGCCAGCTCTGCAGGCTCTATCCGGACATCTCCCTGCACGTGGACTACGACGGCAGGACGGCGCTGGGCATCAACCCCTTCGACCTGCAGGGGGAGGAACTGGACAACGGAAGCATCGAGATGCTCTCGGGGGTCGTGCAGAAATACTGGAGGCACATGTTCACAAAGGACGAGTCGGAGAAGGAGGTGGCCCTCACCCGTTTCATCCAGGACTATTACGAGAATGTCCGTGAAGGCACAATTTCGAGAGTTTCTACAACCACGTGACGGAACATTACCCCGAGATTCTGGCAAGGAAGCACATCCCCAAAGATTATTTCTCCCTGGAGTCCTTCAGCCTGAACTGCGGCGAGTTCCTGCCCGGCAGACGCTACGAGAACGTATGCAAGGATACGGGAACGGACTTCTCGGGAAAGAAGTTCATCGTGTTCGAACTGACGCAGATCAAGCAGGACAGGTTTCTGAGCAACCTCGTGATGGGCATGATATTCACCGTCATACAGAAGAAGCTGCTCAGTGACCGGAGGAAACGGGGCGTCCTGATCTTTGACGAGTACGGCGAGACCGCGCAGATGGTCGATACGGCCACGGGAACCGGGATACACAGCTCCGTGGCCTTCTGCTATCAGAAGATCAGGAAGGAGAACGGAGCGGTGTACACCATCATCCAGAATCCCGACCAGCTGCCGGAGAACGAGCACACAAAGAACATCATAGCCAATACGGACATGCTGTTCGTGCTCCCCACCAAGGAGGTCATCTACCAGTCCGTCATAGACAGGTTCAGGCTGACCCATCCCGGACAGATAGCCCTGATGAAGTCCATGAGGAACAATTTTTCGGGACAACGGCCCTATTCGGAGTGTTTCATGCGGCTGGGGGAACATTACGCCACCGTCACCCGCCTGGAGTTCTCAAGGGAGAAATTCCTTGCGTTCCAGACGGAGGGGGAGATATGGTCGGACCTTGAGGAGAAGAACCGGAGGATGTCCATGGAGGACGCCATAGAGGAATATATAAGGGAACATCAATAAGAAATAAGAAACAACAAAAACAAGAACAAATGAAGAAACTACTTTTATCCATGCTCGTGCTGATGACGGCGGCAACCGCATCCGCACAATGGGCGGTGGCGGACGCGCCCAACCTTGCACAGAACGTCAAGAACTTCTCGGAACTGCAGAAGCAGGTGGGCTACCTGAAGGAGCAGAAAGACCGGCTGGACGAGACACTGGACATGATGCGCAAGGTCAACTCCGTCATCTCCAGCTGTGAGACCGCCAAATCAATCATAGAGAGACAGGGAAGGCTGTCAGAGAAGTGCATAGACCTGGTGACGAACAAAAAACTGGGCACGTCAACCCTGCAGACGCTCACATCCAGCCTTGACCTGGTCATGCTCAACAACACACGGCTCATCAGCCTGTCAAGGACCATACTCTCCACAAGCGTGAAGATGAACGACTCCGAGCGGCTGGCCGTCCTGCAGGAGATAGAGAGACAGACCATCGAGCAGGAAAGGAAGGTCTCGAAGGTATCCCGGATCATATCCCAGTATGAAAGACTGAAGAGAAACCTGAGATAGACATGGAAGAGGCATACAGCAATCTGAACAACGCATACCTGCAGATCAAGGGGATGATAGTGGTGGAGGGATTCTATGCCCTTGTTGCCGGATTTGTGATTACCACCTTTGTATTCAAGCTTGCGGGTATCATCAAGGAGATGGTTCACGAAGGCAAGGGATTCAATGCAAAACAGTTTTATGAGCTAGGCAGGGAGTACATCCTCTGCATAGCCCTCATCTGCATCATGCCCGTGTTGCTGGACACGCTTGAGACCGTACTTGCATACGCCGCGGACAGCTGATGGAGTCGCTCGCCGCCGGAGGGGTCTACAATCCGGACAATATCTGGAAGAAGCCGATCGAGCAGCTCTTCGACGACCTGATGAACAGTGACATCATCGACATAGCGGTCAACGGGCTGGACACGGCCTTCGACTCCCTGCTGGCGGGGGCGGTGGGCAGTTTCGGGGGAGTCGCATACGACTACCTCATGCTGGTGTTCCTGTGCACGCGCTACCTTATCCTGATACTGCTCGAGGTCATATCGCCCCTGGCGATAGCCTGCCTGTACAACAGCGACACCCGCAGTTCCTTCTATACATGGGTCAGACAGATGGTCGGGTGCTACATGCTGTATCCGGGATTCATCATCGCCAGCGTGTTCTCGGACCTGATAGTGGTCAATTACGTACAGCAGAGGCCCTGGTCCGTGGTGCTCATGGTGATCTTCTCGTTCATCCTGAAACTGACAATGCTCGCGACGGTAAAAGCAACAGTTAACAAATGGTTATAACATTATGATGGAGAAAAAGAACATACTCAATATAAAAAACATACTCAGGGATTTTTCCGGGCTGGCGGAAGCCAGAAGGAACCATACATTCCGTACGAAACTGGTGTTCATATTCAGCGCGGTGACAATCGCGATGGTCCTGCTGTTCGCCTACAGGGTGGTGAACGGCGCGATGAACAAGATACTGGTTGTCAACGAAGGGGGCGAGTTCGTGCATTTCAAGGCGGTACGGCAGGACATGCTGTATGAATCCCTTTTAAAGAACCACTGCTACCATACGGCCTATTATCTGAACAGTTTCGACAGGCTCTCCCTGCAGGAGAACCGGGCACGCGCCCTGTTCCTGGTCAACAAGCCGGACGCGAACACCATATTCGCCAAATACCAGGCTGACAGGGGGTACGGCGACGCCTGGAACTCGGAGTGGTCTACAGGACGGAGTTCGAGAAGATGCTCTCGGTATCCGTCAGCGGGGACGAGTATCACGTCACCTTCTCGTCAGTCCTGAGCATCATCAACGGAAATGATGTCAGGAAGATACGGATTCTCAGCGAGGGCACCGTCATACGTACCACGCCACGTTTTCCGGAGAACACTTCCGGATTTTTCTTCCGGACATACAACCAGCAATACGAGATGCCATGACAAAAACTGAAAGGAGCAGAATAGTGGCGCTGGGGGGTATAGGAGCCGTGATCATCCTGCTGGTATGGGGGATCATCGCCACATTACCGAAAAAAGAGGACGGCAGGGAGGAAGAAGTGAGGCTGCGCTCTGAAATCAAGGACAACTTCACGCTCAAGGACATGCTCGGGAGTGTGGAAAAGGAAATGGAGAACCGGAGAGAAAACCGCATGCCCGGTGGAGGGAATTACGGAATGGATGAACCCGAGGACACCGTTTCCCCGGAAAGCGAGATACAGCGCATCCGGGAACTGATCAGACGCAACGAGCAGACCCTCGGAAGCGGTCCGCTTTCCGGAACGGAACAGCCCACCCCTTCCGCCTTCAGGGAGAAGGAGGCGACGGACGGTGAGGAGGAGAAACCGGGGAAGACGGAACCGGAGGACACGGTTCCCGAAGAGACTCCCCGGAGAGGATTCAACAGCGTGCGCCTTGTCCGGCAGGACGAGAGGAACGTCATACGGGCATTCGTACATTCCACACAGACGGTCATGGTCGGAGCGACGCTGAAGATGCAGCTGGCGGAGAACTGCCTTACGGACGACGGACAGCGCATCCGCAAGGGGACACCGGTGTTCGGGGAGGTGACCGGAATCGACGGGGAACGGGTGCTGGTCAAAATCACCTCGGTGAATCTGGCAGGGAACATACTTCCCTTTGAAAAGGAGGTGTATTCCGAGGATGCCATGGAAGGCATATACGTTCCGGGAAATGCCAAGGCGGAAACCATCAAGGAGGCGGAAGCCGCGGGTGTCAGCGGGACGAACACAAGCATTTCCGGGGGACTTGACATGGGAAGCCAGATAGTGGCGGGCGCGGCGAACAGCGTCATCAACGCGACCAAGTCGGCCGCAAGCAAGAATATCCGAAAGATAAAGGTGACCATCAAGACGAACTACCGGATACTGCTGAAGGATGCGAAAAAATAGAAATACAGATTAAATAGGAAAGGATAAGGACAATGGCGAAAGTATATGTGGCAAGCAGCTGGAGCAACGAATACCAGCCACGGATCGTGGCTTTTTTAAGAGAACGGGGGCATGAGGTGTACGACTTCAGGAACCCTGAAAGAAAAACAGACTTCCGCTGGTCGCAGATCAGCGGGAACTGGGAGAAGATGGAGACAGACGAGTACCTGGACGCGCTGGAGCATCCGCTGGCAGAAGCGGGATTCAGGTCGGACTTCGATGCCATGCGGCAGGCCGACGTATGTGTGCTTGTGCTCCCCTGCGGGGCTTCAGCACATTCCGAAGCGGGATGGATGAAGGGGGCCGGAAAGAAAGTGATAGTATATCGGAACCGGCCGCAGAGACCGGAACTGATGTACAAGCTCTTTGACGGGATATTCCCAACGGCTGCGGATGTGGCACGCTTCCTGAAGGAGTTTGATGAAATGAATAATCATGCAGTTGTATGACATGAAAAAATTCTGGTACTATGCACTTTCTGCCCTTCTGGTTATCTGCCTGAATGGATATATCCTACTCCTGTTCTCAGGGAAACTGGAAAATTTCATTCTCAGTATCGGGACTTTTGTAAAGAAGGCCATGCGAAAAATTAAAAAGTATTTAAAGGGGAAAAGGCATCCGCTAATCAGGAAGTGAAGTGCCTGTAAACTATTATAAACGGACTCTGAAAGCGACAATAACGAATGATGAAAAAAAATATATGAAATGAAAGAATTTTGGAACAAAACCAGAAGGGTGGGAATATATTCTCCCCATTCTTTTCGGAATCTGCTTAAACGTATTCATTATGCTCTTTTTTACAGGAAGGCTGGAAGACATCCTAATAAAATGTTTGGAATATCTAGAAGCACTTAAATGGAAAATAAAAAGAAAAATGAAAAGACATTAGTAATAGATTTCATTTTTAGAAATCTTTTTCTCTTTGAAAGCGGCTATTGCCCCTGTGATAATGAGAAACAGATATTCTAAAAACAGTACTATGCATAATGATGCTAGCGGAGAAAAAAAAATCCACCGATAAATATATAAAAAATACATATCACAATGGCACAGGTTAACAATATCATGGGAGTATAAAAACAGGCAGGATATCTGACAGGTCCCATAATGGAGAATGGAAGTCCAAGACCCAGGTATAGGCAGAACTGCCTAATGTGAAAAAGATCTGTTCATATACGGAAAGCTCCCGAAAAAAATGGGTGAAATAACACAAAAATGGATACAACATGAAAGTACATCCCAAAAAGCAAATAAGGATCTTGACATAAACGGAACCTATTTCAAGATCTTTCAGTAACTGGTTGTAATTTGTAGACATGACGGTTGCTTTTAATTAATAACTGAATTGCAAAAGTAATAAAATCCCGGCAAACTGCTTTTATAGGCTATTTGACTGGGGATAATATTTAGTAAGAATGAGACAAAACCAAGTTTACATCACAGGGATACTTCTCCTGATTCTTCTTTCAGGGAAAGCCCAGAGGATCAAGGAGCTTCCGGCAGTGCTTCTGCGATTGGATGCGGAGAGTCCTCATGTCCATGTGACGGGACATGCCCTGATAATTAGCTACTCCGGTAAAAGACAAGGACTTGGCAAGCCTTGTGTACCTGTAAGCCATTATAAACGGACTCTGAAAGCGACAATAACGAATGATGAAAAAAATGTATGATATGGAAGAATTCTTA
>ENA-OQCE01000706-OQCE01000706.1-human-gut-metagenome-genome-assembly--contig:-NODE-706-length-15838-cov-5.164534_pt1 | contig 15838 bp, 21 predicted proteins | sample MGYA00242495_ERZ504572 | MGnify/ENA primary metagenome ERZ504572 (study PRJEB26092, sample SAMD00036228) | human gut metagenome | host: Homo sapiens | study: EMG produced TPA metagenomics assembly of...
GCTTTTATCAGGTGGGCGAAGAATGGTTTTATGAAGGCAGGTGAAGGAAAGGATGATGACTCTGTCGTGGAAAAAGACTGGCGCTCAATCAGGGAGAGATTGCTTCTGCTTGCAATTGCGACAAGCATCGATGCGCTTGCAGTCGGAATCATGTTTGCATTTACCTATGACAGCTTAAACATCTACTGGGCTATTGCAATCATCGGACTTACAACCTTTGTGCTCTCAATCATTGGAGTCATAGTCGGAAACTTTTTCGGCAATAAATATAAAAAGAAATCAGAGATAGCCGGAGGAATCATTCTTATACTCATAGGCGTGAAGATATTGCTTGAGCACCTGGGGATTATAAGCTTTTAAAAAATAAAAAATGGAGGAATCAACATGGAAAATTTCATCAATAATGCACCGTTTATAGTGGTGCTGCTCTGCCTGATAGTGGGCTTTGTGTTTTTGGTAAAGGGAGCAGACCTGTTCGTGGAGGGCAGCTCAAGCGTGGCAAAGCGCTTCAAGGTGCCGTCACTTATCATTGGACTGACAATTGTTGCGATGGGAACCTCACTTCCTGAAACAGCGGTCAGTGTGGCAGCATCGATAGCACACAACAATACGCTTGCAGTCAGCAACGTGACAGGCTCAAACATATTTAACCTTATGGTAGTAATCGGCGTGTGCGCTTTGATGACACCGGTCGTGGTGGACGGAGCATCCTTAAAAAGAGACTTCCCATTCTCGATGATATGTGCCATTTTACTTCTTGTCATGGGAACAATCGGCATGACACTCGGCAGAGTGGACGGAATAATACTGCTCGGCTGCTTTGCAGGATATATTTTCTATCTTATCAGACACACATTAAAGCAGAACAGGCAGTCATCAGATGAGGAGGTCGATGAGATACCTCTCATCTCAATGCCAAAAGCAGTGATTTTCATTCTAATCGGAGCTGTCGGCATCGCAGTAGGTGGAGATGTCGTAGTAGACAGTGCAAGCCGCATAGCGATTGATCTTGGAATGAGCCAGACACTCGTCGGACTGACCATCGTATCTATCGGAACATCACTTCCGGAGCTTGTGACATCAATAGTCGCAGCCAGAAAAAACGAGGTCGATATGGCACTCGGAAATGCAGTCGGCTCATGTATTTTCAACATACTCATGGTGCTTGGAATTGCATCAGCCATCAGCCCGATAGCATTCATACAGGAAAATATCATAGATATCATCGTGCTTGTGGTATTTTCACTCATCGTGTGGATTATGGCATGGACAAAACGTGAGATAAAAAGAGGCGAGGGTATCATCATGCTGCTAATGTATGCGGCATATACAGCGTATATTATTATACGATAGGGTGAAATAGGATTAAAATAGATAAAAACAGGTGCACAGATGGTTAAAGTCTGTGCACTTTGTATTATAATCAAATGATATAAACATTAATGTTATTGAGGAATCAAAAAATACAGATAAACTTATTCTAGTTGACTTACAACAGTTGACAATTTAAAAGCCACATGCTACTCTAGAAATGTATGAGATAAAAGCGACGAAAAAGAGAGTACTTTTATGGCAGATTTACAGAGAAATCCCACACAGGCTGAGAGGGGATGACCTAAAGTAGGAGGAACATGGCTTTGGAGCAGCAGTATCGAACCATTGGCTAGATACTGACAGGAACCGCCTGTTATAGCGGAAAGAGGCGCAGCAGAGCCGGCAAAAGATGCTGGATGATTTTGATAGCTGCGTGAAGAGAAGTGGTACCACGATATAATCGTCTTCTTGGGAGTTTTCTCCTGAGGAGGCGTTTTTTAGTGTATAAAAGAAGTATGATGAGCATAAAGAACGCGCAAACTTGTTTGCAGAAGTGCTTTATGCGAAATCAGACGGCATAACGGAGACCGAAAATTGTAGCTGCGAAGCAGCGGAGAAGCCTTGAAAAGGCGAATTTGAGGGTGGAGTTATGTATTTATACGCATTTTAAGAAAACCAGGAGGAAACTAAATTGGCAAACAAAGGTAAATATTACATGACAACAGCCATTGCGTACACATCAGGCAAGCCTCATATCGGAAACACATATGAGATCATCCTTGCAGACGCAATCGCCAGATACAAGAGAGCAGAGGGATACGACGTATATTTCCAGACAGGAACAGATGAGCACGGACAGAAAATCCAGGAAAAGGCTGAGGCAGCCGGAATTTCACCGAAGGAGTATGTAGATCAGATTTCAGGTGAGGTAAAGAGAATCTGGGATATGGTAAATTCATCATATGACAATTTTGTCCGCACAACAGATGAGGACCATGAGAAATGTGTAAAGAAAATTTTCAAGAAGCTTTACGATCAGGGCGACATCTACAAGCTCATACGAGGGACTTTACTGTACACCATGTGAGTCCTTCTGGACAGAGTCACAGCTCGTGGACGGAAAATGCCCGGACTGCGGACGTGAGGTACAGCCTGCAAAGGAGGAGGCATACTTCTTCAAGATGAGCAAATATGCAGACAGACTCATCGACTACATCAACACACACCCTGATTTCATCCAGCCGGTTTCAAGGAAAAACGAGATGATGAACAACTTCCTGCTTCCGGGACTGCAGGATCTTTGCGTATCAAGAACATCATTCAGCTGGGGAATTCCGGTAGATTTCGATCCAAAGCATGTAGTGTATGTATGGCTTGATGCCCTCACAAACTATATTACAAAAATCGGCTACGATCCTGACGGATCATCAGAGCTTTTCAAGAAAAACTGGCCTGCAGATCTGCACCTTATCGGAAAAGATATCGTGCGTTTCCACACTATTTACTGGCCTATTTTTCTTATGGCACTTGACCTTCCTCTTCCAAAGCAGGTATTCGGACATCCATGCTGCTTCAGGGCGGTGACAAGATGAGTAAGTCAAAAGGAAACGTTATCTACGCAGACGATATGGTCAGACTTTTCGGCGTAGATGCCACACGTTACTTTGTGCTTCATGAGATGCCATTCGAGAACGACGGAATCATCACATGGGATCTTGTAATCGAGAGATTCAACTCAGACCTTGCAAACATACTTGGAAACCTTGTAAACAGAACAGTTTCCATGAGCAATAAATATTTTGACGGCATCGTAAAGAGCACAGGCGCAACAGGCGATGCAGATCAGACTGCCATTGACGCAGATCTTAAGGCTGTTGTTACCGGCACAAGAGATAAAGTGGCAAAGAAAATGGAAGGACTTCGTGTGGCAGATGCCATCACAGAGGTATTCGCACTTTTCCGCCGCTGCAACAAATACATCGATGAGACAACACCTTGGGTGCTTGCAAAGGACGAGGCACAGCAGGATCGTCTTGCTGAGGTGCTTTATAACCTCACAGAGTCTATCACAATCGGAGCAAGCCTGCTTCATTCATTCCTGCCTGAGACAGCAGAAAAGATTGTGGCACAGCTTAACACAACACTCCGTGAGTTCGATGACCTTGACAAATTTGGTCTTTATGAGAGCGGCACAAAGGTTACAGACAAACCTGAGATTCTCTTCGGCAGATTAAAGGCAGAGGATGTGATGCCTGAGGTAGAGAAAATCCAGGCGGTACAGAAAGCAGAGTTTGAGGCTGAGCAGGCTAAGCTTGCTGCAGTTGAGGGTAAGGCAGCATGTGGCTGTGGTGCAGGTGAAAATGCCGCAGATGGTGCAGATCTTGAGCCTATGGATGTGGAAGCAAAGGAAGAAATCACATTTGATGATTTCGAAAAGCTCCAGTTCCAGGTTGGTGAAATCGTAAAATGTGAGGCAGTTGCGAAGTCAAAGAAGCTTCTCTGCTCACAGGTAAAGATTGGAAACCAGACAAAGCAGATAGTATCAGGCATCAGAAAGTACTATTCTCCTGAGGAGATGGTAGGCAAGAAGGTAATGGTTCTCGTAAACTTAAAACCGGCTAAGCTCGCAGGTGTTTTATCAGAGGGAATGCTGCTGTGCGCAGAGGATGCAGAGGGCAATCTCGCACTTTTGACACCGGAGAAACCAATGCCGGCAGGAGCACCTATCGAATAGGACGTAAGCGACGAGAAGTACTGAATTTAAGGCAGACGTAAAATCGTGCTTGCATGATTTTATGTCTGGCTAAATTCAAGTTCGGCGACCGCCGAACCATCCCGGAAATCCTTGATTTCGGGATAGGTACTTCTATCAGAAATAAGCTATAATATATCTCAAAAAATGCACTTTATTGAGCAGGGAAAGGAGTCTCATATGGAATATTTTGATATAGTGGACGAGCAGGGAAATCCAACAGGACAGACCGTAGAGCGCAAGCAGGCGCACAGAAACAATATACTTCATAGGACTGCGCATGTCTGGATAGTCAGACGCCGTGGAAATTCCGTACAGATACTTTTGCAGAAAAGGTGCATGGAAAAAGACTCCTTTCCGGGCTGTTATGACATATCAAGTGCGGGACACATACCGGCCGGTGTGGACTATATACCGTCTGCACTCAGAGAGCTTAGGGAGGAGCTGGGCCTTACAATAGATCCGGCACAGCTTATCGACTGTGGACTGCACAGACACCATGCAGATGAGGTGTTTCACGGAGAGAGATTCCTGGACAACCAGATAAGCAAGGTGTTTCTTCTGTGGCTCGATGTGGACGAAGCGGACATCACCGTGCAGAAGGAGGAAATCGACTCTGTAAAGTGGTTTGATTATGCAGAGTGTAAGCAGGACGTGATAGACGGCACGATTCCAAACTGCATAGATGTGGCGGAGCTTGAGATGCTTGAGCCACACTTTGTAGAATGAAATTTTTGTGAAATCGTGTGGCGGTGGCTCTATTCGAGCTATCATGAGACATAAAAATATATTTTACGTTAAATCAAATTGGGAGGATACTATGAAATCAACAAAAGACTCTCTCTTAGAGGATATCAAGGCAGAATTTGCCGAGGTCAATGCCATGATGGAGGCGCTCGAAGCAAAGGAGCCGGAGGATGAGGCGAGTGAAGCCTACGATAAGTGGATTGAGGAGTGTGAGCAGCTCGCCATCGAGTCAGAATCACTCATGACACTTATAGATTACAAGATGACACAGGGACTGTAGAGGGATATCCTGTATATATTATGATATGAGGGTCAAAAGGTATTTTGCCCCTCATTTATGATTAATCAGATTACTACATGCTACGCATTCCCGTAATCTGACTTCACCTCGAAATCCGCTAATTTTCTGCGTTTCCGCAGCAAATTGCTACTTTCTCGGTGTAGTGCGGGTCACTAAGGTATACATCGAATTGCATGCAAGCATGCATCGATGATACCTTTTGACCCTTTAATCATATTATACAAAAATAAACACCCGGATATAGATAAATTGCTATATCCGGGTGTTTTTTATAAAGAAAAACTTCAAAAAAATGAAATTAAATATATAAAAAATTGTACAAACCGTGTTATACTTTATACGTTACACTAAATTCAGGTAGGGGAAAAAGATGTTATCAGTAATAGAAAAAGTCAATGACGTGGTCAACAATTTTATCTGGGGCGTGCCTGCGATGATATGTATCATAGGTGTCGGGCTGCTTTTGAGCTTCAGAACGGGATTTATTCAGATTAGAAAGTTTCCATATGCGATGAAGGTTACGCTTGGCAGGATGCTCAAAAAACGTGAGGCATCCGACGGAGCGCTCACACCGTTTCAGGCAGTGTGTACGGCACTTGCGGCGACGGTCGGTACAGGAAATGTGGCAGGAGTTGCGGGAGCCATCGCGATAGGCGGACCGGGAGCGGTGTTCTGGATGTGGATTTCAGCACTTCTGGGCATGTGCACCAAGTTCTCGGAGGTCACACTTGCTGTACATTTTCACGAGAGAAATGCAAACGGCGACCTGGTAGGCGGACCTATGTACTATATTAAAAACGGTCTTAAAAAGCACTGGCACTGGCTGGCATATCTGTTCTCAGCGTTTGGCGTGCTCACCGTGTTCGGTACAGGAAACGCTACACAGGTAAACACCATAACCACAGCGATTGATTCAGCTTTATATAATTACGATATAATTTCAAAAGAATCGGCATCAACGCTCAATCTCATATTAGGAATAGTGCTTGCCGCTCTCATTGCGCTTATTCTGCTTGGAGGAATCAAGCGTATAGGCCAGGTTACTGAAAAGCTTGTGCCATTTATGGCAGTGATGTATATTCTGCTGGCACTTGGAGTAGTAATCATCAACTTTAAAGCTATACCGGGCGTATTCGGAGCCATAATAGAGGGCGCGTTCAATCCGTCAGCAGTGACAGGCGGAGCAGTAGGAAGCTTTTTTATGAGCATGAAAAAGGGAGTTTCCAGAGGAATTTTTTCAAACGAAGCAGGTCTTGGAACAGGCTCTATCGCACATGCCTGTGCAGACACCAAAAAGCCTGTAAAGCAGGGTTTCTTTGGCATATTTGAGGTGTTTGTGGACACTATCGTGATATGTACACTCACAGCGCTTGTCATACTTTGCAGCGGAGTTTCTGTGGGCTATGGAGAAGCAGCAGGCGCAGAGCTTACCATCAGCGGATTTACATCCACCTACGGCGGCTGGGTATCAATCTTTACAGCGGTTGCCATGTGCTGTTTTGCATTTTCAACCATCATAGGCTGGGGGCTTTACGGAACCAGATGCATAGAGTTCTTATTCGGAACTAAGGCAAATAAGCCGTTCATGGTAGTATATTCGCTTGTTGCGATAGTCGGTGCGACAATGAACCTCGGACTGATGTGGAGCATAGCGGAGACCTTCAATGGCCTTATGGTCATACCAAACCTTATCGCAGTATTTTTGCTTTCGGGTGTAGTTGTAAAGCTGGTGAAGGAATATTTTGCCGGCGAGGGAGCTGCATCTACCTTGAAGAATAGCCGGGAAGAGGGAAAAATATAATGACAAGTCTTTTCCTCTGTGCTACAATTAGCTCAAAGCATTATATTTCTGTAAATACGACACCACAGCATATTTTTATCGGTGCGTATCACTTTGAAGAGGGCAGACCACTTCGCATTTTTCGACAAAGACATGGAAATTTTCAATGCTTTATGTTACCAGTTAATAGCAGGAAAATTGAAATGTTAGATGTGAAAACATTGCGAGAAAAGCGGGTTGTGGGGATTTTGCCGGCTTTTATATAAGGGATTATTGTACACATTATATACGTGGAAAGCATAAGTATACAGTATTTTTATTCGACTTCAGATTTTCCTGCTCACACAAGAAGAGGAGGTTAATTTGGGTACAAAGGACTCGAAGGCAAAGGAGTATTTGTCGGATAATACGAGGTTTAGTGAAATCTGTAATTATGTATTGTTTGACGGAGAGAAGGTTATCAAACCGGAGGATTTAAAGGAATGTGACACCACAGAGGTGTTATCAGTTTTCGGTATTGATAAGAAGCAGATTGTTAAGCAGAAATGGAGAGATTTGCTAAAAAGTGTTTCCGTGAAGCATACAGGGCAAATGTATGTTATCTTAATTGGAGCAGAAGCGCAGACAGACATTCATTATGCGATGCCTGTTAAAACTATGATTTATGATGCATTGAATTACGGAGAACAGGTCAACGAGGCAAAGAAATGTCACTGGAAAAATAAGGATTACAGGTCTTCGGACGAGTTTTTGTCAGGCTTTACACTTGATGATAAGCTGACACCGGTGATTACAATCACACTGTATCTTGGAACTACACAGTGGGATGGGCCAAGAAGCCTTGCAGAGATGATGCCACAGATGGATGAAAGAATACTCCCGTTCATCAACGATTACAGGATTAATTTGCTGAATCCACTGGAGATTACAGACTTTTCCAAGTTCGAGACAGGCTCAGGCCATTGTTTGAGTTATTGAAAAATGCGTCAGATGAGGAAAAGCTGAATGATTTAATTACAAAAGACGAAACCTTCACAAGGGTTGACGTTGAGACAGTAGCAGCTATCAATCTATTTGTAGGAACTGACATTAAGTATGATGAAAAGGAAGAGGTGGTAAATATGTGTAAGGCATGGGATGATCATAAAAAGCGTGGCATTCAGGAGGGGATACAACAAGGAATACAACAGGGAATACAGCAAGGAATGCAACAAGGAAGATGCCTTGAAGTATATTCACTTGTTCAGGATGGTATATTAGAGCCCGAGGTGGGCGCAAAGAGAGTAAGTATGTCATTAGATGACTTCGCAGACGCAATGCAAAAAGCGGGCTACAAAATTCCTGAATTGGTGTAGTTTGATAGCTTAAAAGTATAACAGTAATTGCCCCGACCTATGTGTGTTGGGGCATGATTTTTATATGACAGGGGAAAGTAGATGTATCTTGTATCTGTATATTTTGACAAGACGGCAGAGCATATTTTACAACGATATATAAATAAAATAGCCGAGAAAACAGGTAATACATTCATGACGGATAACAGTGTACCGCCACACATGACGATATCTGCAATAGAAGCCCGAAGTGAAAATGCTTTATTGGGAGCAATGGATAATCTGCGAAATTCACTTTCTAATGGGACGATTAGCATTGTGTCAGTTGGACAATTGCTGCCATATGTATTTTATGCCACGCCGGTGCTTAACGGATATTTACAGGATTTATCGGAAAAAGTATTTGATGAGGTGAAAAGCATTCCGGAATCTACAGTGAGCAGATACTACAAGCCAATGAGCTGGCTGCCACATATTACACTTGGAAAGACACTGACAAAGGAACAGATGCAGATGGCATTTTCAGTAATGCAGGAAAGCTTTGTGCCTTTTGAAGCGGCAATTACGGAGATTGGACTTGCCATGGTTAATCCACATAGAGATGTGGTGCGATGGGAGTTAAAACAGCAGCAATGAAGCCATTATAAACCGTTTTTTTGAAAGGATAATAAACATGATAATAGATAGAGAACGAGTAAAAAACACATTCGCAGAGTACACATCAGGATACAATGCCACAGACCCAAAGATTAAGCTCAAAATAGACCATACCTATAGGGTAGCGGAGCTTTGCGAGCTGATATCAAGGGATTTAAAGCTTGATGAATATGAGACAGATGTGGCATGGCTCACAGGGATGCTGCATGATGTCGGAAGATTTGAACAGATTAAGCGCTATAACACATTTAACGATGCACAGTCTGTTGATCATGCCAATTTTGGAGCAGACCTGCTGTTTAAGGAAGGGCTTATCGACACATATGTGGATGGATTTCATGATGATAAATATGGTGTGATTGTTGAGAATGCGATAAGAAATCACAGCGCTTTCAGGATAGATGAGAGGCTTGACGAGTATACGGTTATGTTTTGCAATATACTAAGGGATGCTGATAAGGTGGATATTTTCAGGGTAAATGTAGATACTCCGGCAGAGGATATATATAATGTGACAACGGAGGAACTGAAAAATTCGCAGGTGAGTCCTGAGGTTATGGCAGCCTTTGATGAGAGGCATGCGGTACTTCGTTCCTGTAAAAAGACCGCGGTAGACCATGTGGCAGGGCACATTGCACTGACATTTGAGCTGGTTTATCCTATCAGTCTTCAGATAGCAAAAGAGCGTGGATATCTTGACAAAATGATGGCATTTGAGTCGGATAATGAGGTTACAGGAAAGCAGTTTGAAGAGATAAGAGCGAAGCTAAACGAATACGTTGAGTCAGTCAAACCATTATAGTGGATATTAACTTATTGCCACAGCCTATGTGTATTGGCGCATGATTTTGAATATAAAAAGGAATAATTGATGAATTATATAGGCACACAGAATTTTGAAACAAAACGATGTTTTTTACGAAGAATCAAACTATCCGATTATACTATGATGTATGAAAATTGGGCTAAGTATGATGAAGTTAGCAGATACTATCCATTTAATCCTGTTGATGACATAGAAATATATAGGGACAAGGTAAAGCATTGGATATCTAATTATGAGTCGGGTTCATATTTTCATTGGGTAATTGAGTGGAAAGAAACGGGAGAATTGATAGGAACAATTAATTTGGGAAATGTGGAAGAAGCATGTCATATGTGTGATACATGCTATATGCTGTCTCCCGGATTTTGGAATAAAGGCATTATGACAGAAGTATTGGAGGCTGTCTTAGATTATGCCTTTGATAGAGTTGGGTTTAACAGAGTCAGGCAGAAGTATTCTATGGAAATGATGCTTCCTCTGCGGTATTAAAGAAATGCGGCATGGTGTTAGAAGGCGTGGCCAGACAAAAATACTATAAAAATGGTGAGTATATCGATATTGCTTTATGGGCAATTATTGCAGGTGATAGGTTATATTGAGACAAGAACTGATATTAAGTATGATAAAAAGGAAGATGTGGTAAATATGTGTAAGGCATGGGATGATCATAAAAAGCTTGGCATACAGGAAGGAATACAACAAGGCAGATGCCTTGAAATATATTCACTTGTTCAGGATGGTATATTAGAACCTGAGGTAGGCGCAAGTAGAGTAAGTATGTCATTAGATGACTTCGCAGACGCAATGTAAAAATTAGGCTACAAACTTCCTGAGATGGTGTAATAATTAGAACAAGGATGTTGATAGTAAATATCAATGTCCTTGTTTCTTTGTAGAGCTGTTATGGGTTTGAATTGTTTTTGGAATAGCAGGTTAATAAAGTGAAATTGAAAAATTTTGGACTGCACGATGCGATCCACACCAAATCAGCATAGTGTCATTGACATTTTGCCAATGTGTAGTATAATACTTATACAAGAGATTGCCAGTTTGTCCTCCGGTGTCCTTCGGACCCGGGGGCTTTTTATATATAGGAGGTACCATGGCAGATAAATCATACAAAAAGTATTAAAAATTTCTCCGTTTTAAGGGATTGTACGTGCCAAAGATGGCGCCTATACTTATGGAACTAATGATGCAAACTTCAAAAACAGTTACATACCATTTCAGCCACAGATATCATGTCCATAATGGGTTATGATGCAAATTGGACGAACTTAGCAAACTTAATATAATATACATTTTGCCAGAGACACTGACCTCTGGCTTTTTTATTAAAACACCAGCATGGAAGGGTTAGGCACTGTTAACATCAAAAGCTATATTCTGTGTAGCTGAAATGACAAATAAAAAAATAAAGCAAAAAGTTTTAAAAACTTGCAAGCAAAAGGGATCGAAATCCGTACTTAATAAATAAAAGAGGGTTGTAATGGACGATAGAGAAATAATTAAACTATATAATTGCCGATCCGAGGATGCATTGCTAGAAACAGAGAAGAAATATGGGAAACTTGTATCATTTATAATTGGCAGGCTGATAAAGAATCAGTTAGATGTTGAAGAATGTACAAATGATACATATTTAGGTGTCTGGTTTACGATTCCCCCAAAAACACCAGATAACTTGAAAGCTTATATTTTTAAAAATTGCAAGGAATCAGGCGCTAAAAAAGTATGAACATATTCATGCGGCAAAAAGAGATATAGATATGTGTTTGCCATATGAGGAATTGAGTAATTATCTGGCGAAAGCGGGAGAAGAAGATTGGGAAAATAATGAATTGAAAGATATTGTTGAGGATTTTTTGGAATCGTTGCAAAAACCTCATCGACAAGTTTTTGTATTAAGATATTGGTACTTTATGTCGGTAAAAGAGATTATGAAATGTTGTAATATGAGCAAAAGCAAGGTCGAAACAATCTTATTTAGAAACAAGAAAAAAGCTGAGAGAACAATTAGCGGAAAGGAAGTATTTAATGAAACTTTGAAATCAGATATTTTTTATGCAATGAATGAAATAAACGATAAATATATCCTAGAGGCTGCACAATGTTTAGAGCAAAAAAAAAGAAAACGATATTTCCTTACAAAAGAATAGTAAACTATTTCATGAAAGTAACGCACATAGCCGTAAATGGTTGGCTCGCGTTGCAACTGCAATGGCGGTAAGTATCATTCTTTTTACAACAGGAGGAATTGCCAATGCAGCGACAGGAGAGAAACTGGTTCAATGGATTAATGGGCTGTTTGGTGCGGAATTAGTTACAGATGAAAACGAAGGATTGATCGGAAAAGAAGTCATAGATAATTCGGAACCGGGAGGTTAAGCAGGTGAAGAAAGCGATATAGGGAATGCTGAGGGAAAGAGCTATAACTGAAAGCCATATTATAAAGAGTGTCGCAGATGATAATATTGTGCTGCCATTATCTGTTTCTGAGTTTAAGGTGGAGAATGATACGACACCTGAAATTATTATGACTAACGGAAGTATGGCAGTATTTTATCTGGAGGATTATGCAGGTTGGAATTGTAAAGCAGGGGATATATTAACCTTTTCGTTTGAAAAATATGAGTCAGATGCGGTTTCTAATCAGGCGCTGGTTATAGGATATATTAAAGATGGGGTTATGTATGACGGAGAAAGTTTTGGAAGTCTAAGCGGAAGTTACGAATTAAAAGTTAGAGAGGGGGGAGAATACAATTTATATATTATTAGCGCAACTTCCGATTATTTAACATTGAAACAAGGCACTATCAATCTTAGTAAATAGAGAGGAAAAGTCAAATGAAAAGTATGCGTATGTAGCTCAGTAACAAGTCTTTCTGCCAACGACAAGGCTTCCTATGACGCAAGTTATAAAAGATATTAAAGAAGGGAGGAAGATCTATGAAATTTCAGTCTAAAACCAAAATTGGTATTTTTATCGGAGCTGTTGTGATTTTGCTGGTTATTGGTGTGCTGTTTTTTTGCATTGCGAAACCTTCAACTTCTGACGAAATTAAGACATCATATTTGAGAGGTACTTTTTCGATTGATTATAGCGATCTGAATGCAGTTGTAGGCGATGCTGATTATGTATTCGTTGGTACGGTCGCAAGTGAAGAAGGTACTGTTTATAAAGATGCTGTTACGGTTGAAACAGACGATGGAAAGACTCGTGAAGTTTCCGGCCATACACAAATTATACTGTGAACGTCACAAAAAATATCAAAGGCAATTTAGTTACTGACACGGCTATCCCGATTCAAAAATCTGGCGGACTTTCGGAAGATGGCTCACAATATTTTGTTTATGAGGGTGATGAGCTTCCGGTTGTAGGAAATGAATATATCTTTTTTGCTTATGCCCAGCCGGACGGGTCATTGTTAATTTCCGGTCCTGTTTCTAACATGAGTGTATCTGACAATACAAGCGATATTGCTCCTTTTAGCGATTCAACGGAATATAGCGACATTGTAGATGCGTATAATAATCAAGTCGATTCTGGACGGACTAGGTTTACTTCTTCTTATGAGGCAAAATAAATTAAAATTGCAGGAAATGTAAGAATGCTTTCCGATAGCTATATGATACTTATAACTTCGGATCAATGCGATCCGAAGTTATTTTTAGGCGTTGAAGAAATGACTTGAACATGTTTATATTGCCCGATAGTATCTTAAAAGGCATATTTTGATATGCTTTTTGGATTCACTTTAGTAATCAGTGTAAAAAGATTGCAGTATGGGCGAATTTAACTCGGTCGCGGAAAAAATAGGGTTTATATTGAAATGAGCTTTGGAGAAAGATGCCAACTATTCCAGCACTTTAAGTTTCTCTGTCAAGTAAGAATTATTTCCAGTAACTATATAATTACTTATTTTTTGGAGCATACATGTTTGGTATATGGTAATTAGAGTGATAGGAAAAAAAACAGGAGGGGTCAATATGATTAAGAAAGTCATTAGCGTGGTAATTGCAATATGTTTGATGTTTATTTCAACCATTGGAAGTTCTATTCAGCCGATATATGCAGCATCATCGGCTCGGATTAATCCGGATGATATGTTGACAGTGCTGGAACGATATAACGAGTAGCGGGACAGTCATGGGAGAATAATTGGTTTTGATTCGGAGGATATTGCCAATATAATGCAGATGCAAAGGAAAGATGACTCATATTATGCGTCGTTGAACACGGACATAGCTAGATTATCAGTAGAAACAGTAGAAACAAAGGCATTAGAAAACGCAATAGCAGGGCAAGGTATATTCAATCTTATGCACAGAACGGTAATCCGCCAGCAACCCCACAAGAACAGAATGAAAGGATGCAATATGTTACACAAGTAGCATTAGAGAGATATGGTAATACATATAACACAGCAGATTTTAACAAATATGTACTTTATCTTTATATGTCCCATTATATAGACAATCCTAATTATACTAAAGAAAGTCCAGGATTTGATAATATATATGCTTATGTTATTACTTCAGATGATATTACAGCATATGAGAATTTTATAGCACAAAGTAAGTTTTCTATGTTCTCTACAAATCTGGTTAATTTTATGGATGAGTTCAAGTCTGCGGTAAATAATTCGTCAGACATTCTAACCGCGGTGGATGAGGGAAAAGTTATATCCATAAATACCGCAAATGCGATATATGGTTTATCTACGTTTGATCCGGAAAAAACCGCATCAAGAGCAAAGTTAATTGTCACTTCATTTAAGGACCACTATGAGAGTACGGCTTCTGTAAATGAATTATTAAATGCAATGTATGTAGATTTGGAGCCGGAGGATGTCAGCCAACAGTATATTGATGCATGTGTTACGGGATTTTTAGGAGTATTGGCAGGAACAACATTATTTGGCTTTGGTATGTCAATATCGCTATGTTATTATAACGTGTATGCAAATTTGTACGATAAGGCAAAGCTAACAGCATTGCATTATTCATTGTCAGGAAGAGTGGCTATCAGGCTTGATGAACTGATTGGGGGCTAAGTTATGAACGACGACAATGAAAATGTGTTGATTATTGCATATAACTTGTTCTGCACCATACTAATACCAGCAGTAATAGTATTGACAGGAATTTGGTCTTTGGAGTCGGAGAGCGATTTCACACATGGACGAACAGGAGGATTGCCGATGGGGGCATTGACTGTATTCGTTCCAGAGGTTATATTGGGTTTGAAGTGGAAAATGAAAAGGGCGTTTACAATTCCATGCTGTATTGCGTGGTGTATCTTCCTTCTTAAGATGGCACATTATTTCTTTGCTGTGGTTACAAATGCACCAATTACATATTATGGAACGGTGTGCATTGTGCTGTCTGGATTAATGTGGAGTATAGTCATGGAATTGAAGCAGGAATTAAAAGAATACCTTTTGGGGGTTCCACAGGAATATTGGCTTGTTCCGTGTTCTAATAGTTCGAGATATAACAAGGTGTTTCGCTTTATATGGTTAGTAGGCGTCGTTTTAGGAACGATATTTTTATTAATGATTAAATGGGGATGAGTCTTTGATAAAAGTTATATTTTATTTTTTTGCTTGTAAGTATAGGAGCAGGTTTGGTGCAGATGAAAATACCGCTGTTTGGTCGTCATAGCAAGCGGTGGGAAGAACAAAATTATGCACAGCGGTTTGGCGGTATCTTTTTTCCGACATTCATTGCGCTTGTAGTTATCTTTTTATTTAATGAGTATAAGACGGCTCAATTACCCACTTTGAATGAAGAAATGCTGATGAATGGAGCGGAGTATTGTTTGGTAACTGATCTGAATGAGATAGGAGATGCGGATTATGCTTATGAGATAAAAAGCGGAAGCTCACAAGAGGAGATTTGCGGAATTATATCAAGTATATGTATAGACTTAAAAAGGGAAGATGATTTTGTAAATGTCAGATATGAAAACGGAGAATATATTATCATCAACAATGGCATAACAATAGGACGGGCTGTCATAAATGACAAAGCAACAACAGATTTGTTGAAAATATACTTTTGCAACTAAAAGTGGATGAGCGTTTCAGTGTAACCTTTAGGCGAGAATATCAAAAAATACAAA
>ENA-OQCE01000707-OQCE01000707.1-human-gut-metagenome-genome-assembly--contig:-NODE-707-length-15815-cov-2.563424_pt1 | contig 15815 bp, 18 predicted proteins | sample MGYA00242495_ERZ504572 | MGnify/ENA primary metagenome ERZ504572 (study PRJEB26092, sample SAMD00036228) | human gut metagenome | host: Homo sapiens | study: EMG produced TPA metagenomics assembly of...
AAAGAAAAGAAAACGTACAAAGCGAAGCAAGTACAAAAGAAAGACGGAAAGAAAAGATAAATAATAAAAAGAATGGAGAGAAACATATGGGATTTTCGATAGAAACCGGGATTTCGGCTTTTACAGTTTTTATGCAGGGGCTATTAAGCTTCTTTTCCCCTTGCGTATTGCCGTTAGTACCACTTTATCTTGGCTATTTGTCAGGCGGTTTGAATACTGCGGTCAGAACGGGTGAAAACAGTGAGAAGAACAAAGATCGGCTGAAACTGTTTTTAAGAGTTTTGTTTTTTACCGTAGGCATAGGAAGCGCATTTTTTATACTCGGTCTGGGCGCGTCGGCGGCCGGAAGTTTCTTCCATGAGCAGAGGATGCTGTTTGCCAGAGTCGGGGGAATATTAGTCGTATTATTTGGTCTGTATCAGCTTGGAGTATTTGGAAGTTCCAAAGTTCTCGGATCAGAACATAGATTTCCGATTCGGCTTGAAAAAATGACGATGTCGCCGATCACAGCTTTTATTATGGGATTCGCATTTAGTTTTGCATGGACGCCGTGTGTAGGCCCTGCGTTGACAAGCGTTCTCCTTATGGCTGGAAGTGCAGAGTCGGGAGCGAAAGGTTTTCTTTTGATCGGAGTGTATACGATCGGATTTATTTTGCCGTTTTTATTGGCAGGCATTTTTACTGCACGGCTTTTAGATCTTTTCAAAAAGCATATGAAGATCGTCCGTTATACAGTGAAAATCGGCGGAGTACTCATGGTGCTGATGGGACTGCTTATGTTTACAGGGAAAATGAATGATATTACAGGATATTTGTCTTCGGCAGGGCAGAAAACAGAATCGGGAAAGCAGGAAAACGGTAAAAAGCAGGATGAAAAGGATGCTTCAGGAGGGGATGAAGAGCAGACATCCGGAAAAGATACGTCCGGAGAAAATGCAAAGTGGGAAATCAGATAAAGAGGAAAAAGATCAGGACTCGGAAAAAAGTCCGTGCACATATGGGTGAATTAAAAGATCAGTTCGGAAAATCTCATAAGTTGGAGGATTACAAAGGAAAGGTTATCTTCTTGAATTTCTGGGCAACGTGGTGCGGACCATGCCGCAGCGAAATGCCGGAAATACAGAAACTGTATGAAGAATACACCGCTATGGGGAATGATTCGGAAGTGGTGATCTTAGGAGTCGCGGGACCCGGAATCGGACAGGAAGGAACCGTTTCGGATATTACGAAATTTATGGAGGAAAACGGATATACATATCCGGTACTTATGGATGAAACGGGAGAACTGTTCGAGTGGTACGGAATTTCAGCATTTCCGACGACATATATGATCGATCGTGACGGAAATTTATATGGATATGTGACAGGACAGCTTACGGAAGATATTATGAGAAGCATTATAAAACAGACGTTAGAAGGAAAAGCACCGTAAGGAAAAGATAAGGAAGAGACGATGGTTATAATAGAAAAAGAAAATTTTTCCGTGTCGCAGATTTGTTCTTCGGGTCAGTGTTTCAGATTGATCCGGCAGATGAAACGGGAAAAGTATACGAATTGACGGCGGGAGACCGATATTTAAAAATCGAGGTGGCGGAAGATCAGAAAAAAGTAAGATTTTACTGTACACAAGAAGAATTTGAACAATTTTGGAAAACGTATTTTGACCTCGATACATGTTATGCAGATTATCTTTCGCTTATAAAAGACGATGAATATTTAAAAAGGGCGGCAGGATTTGGAAGCGGTATCCGTATTTTGCAGCAGGATTTATGGGAAATGATCGTAACATTTATTTTATCCCAGCAGAGCAATATACCGAGGATCAAATCGATGATACAAAGAATCAGTGAATGGTATGGAGATAAAAAAGAAACCGGCGAAGGACATGTATATTATGCATTTCCGAGAGCAGAGCAGCTTGTACAGGCGTCCGAAGAAGAACTTCGGGCGCTTAAGCTCGGTTATAGAAGCAAATATTTATGCAATACTGCGGAAATGGTGGCAGAGGGAACTGTTAATCTTGAAAAAATAAAAGAGATGTCTTATGATGAAGCAAAGAAAGAATTGCTGAAACTTTCAGGTATCGGAAGCAAGGTTGCCGATTGTATCTGTTTGTTTGCACTTCATAAGCTCGATGCATTTCCGGTTGATACACATATACAAAAAGTAATTGACACCGTATATGCCGGGAAGTTTCCGTTTGAGAAATATAAAGGATGTGCGGGTGTGATGCAGCAGTATATTTTTTATTATGATCTAAAAGGAGGAAAGAAATGATGGAAAATTTTCAATATTATGCGCCGACAAAAGTTGTGTTTGGAAAAGGTACGGAAAATAAAGCAGGACAGCTTGTCAAAGAGCAAAACTGCCGGAAGGTGCTTATTCATTACGGGAGCGGAAGTGTAAAAAGAAGCGGCCTTCTTGATCGGATCTTCGCATCGCTTGATGAGGAAGGGATCTCTTATATTTCTCTTGGAGGCGTCGTTCCGAACCCCAGATTGTCGCTTGTATATGAAGGAATCGATCTGTGCCGGCGAGAGGGCGTAGATTTTATTCTGGCAGTCGGAGGCGGAAGTGTGATCGACTCGGCGAAAGCGATTGGATACGGCGTTGAGAACGAAGGGGATGTATGGGATTTTTACGAGAGAAAACGTCAGGCTTGCGGATGTCTGCCAATCGGAGTTGTACTTACGATTGCGGCGGCAGGTTCGGAGATGAGTGATTCGTCTGTGATCACAAATGAAAACGGGTGGCTGAAACGGGGATACAACAGCAGTTATTGCAGACCTAAATTCGCGGTTATGAATCCGGAACTGACAATGACGCTTCCGAAATATCAGACTGCAAGCGGATGTGTGGATATCATGATGCATACGATGGAGAGATATTTTAATCATTGTGACAATATGGAACTGACGGATGGAATCAGTGAACATCTACTTCGTACAGTGATGAAAAATGCGAAAATCCTCATGGATGAACCACAGTGCTATAAAGCAAGGGCAGAAGTAATGTGGGCGGGAAGCCTTTCACATAATGGTTTGATGGCGTGCGGAAATGATGGCGGAGACTGGGCGTGTCATCAGCTTGAACATGAGCTCGGAGGAATGTTTGATGTGGCGCACGGCGCAGGACTTGCAGCGGTATGGGGAAGTTGGGCGCGTTACGTTTGTGACGCTCTTCCGGATCGGTTTGAACAATTTGCGGTTAATGTTATGGGCGTGGAAAACGGTGATGACAAAAATGCAGTAATACAAAAGGGAATCGAAGCTATGGAAAACTTTTTCAGACAAATCGAAATGCCGACGGATCTTGGCGGATTAAACATTGAAGTAAGCGAAGATCAGATGAAGGAACTTGCTTTAAAGTGCAGCCATTTCGGAAAGAGAACAATCGGATGTGTGAAAAAATTAAATCAGGAAGATATTTATCGAATCTATCAAAAAGCCGCGGACTGAACGATTACGTTTAAAGATTGTTTTACGAAGAAAGGGTGGCATAAAAGTGTGATAGGTGATACAATAAGAAAAATTTGTAGTAGCTAGCCATAATAATGCGTACTGCCTGATGTCGGGCGGGAAGAAAGGAGCATATGATGGAATCATATATGGAAATGCTTGCAAACCATGCAAAACATGCGGCTGTCGCAGCGGCAAAACTGGGAACAGCGGAGAAAAATAAAGGACTTTGCGCAGTGGCAGACGAGTTGATCATGCAGCAGGAGCTGATCCTTGCCGAGAATCAGAAAGATCTGAAGGCAGCAGAGGAAAAAGGTGTGAAACAGTCTTTGATCGACCGATTGGCGCTTTCTGAAAAAAAGAATTGCAGATATGGCGGAAGGACTCCGGCAGATTGCCTCTCTTGACGATCCGGTCGGAGAAATATTATCGATGAAAGTTCGCCCGAACGGACTGCGGATCGGGCAAAAGAGAGTTCCGCTCGGTGTTGTGGGAATCATCTATGAGTCAAGACCGAATGTGACAGCAGATGCTTTTGGCCTTTGTTTTAAGACCGGAAATGCAGTGATCCTGCGTGGCGGAAGCGATGCGATCTATTCAAATCAGGCAATCGTGCGCGTGATCAAAGCAGGATTGCGCAAAGAAAAACTTTGTCAGGATCTTGTTCTTCTTGTTGAGGATACAAGCCGGGAAGTTGTGAATGAAATGATGAAGATGCACGGTTTGATCGATGTGCTTATCCCGAGAGGAGGCGCAGGTTTGATCGCAAATGTTGTGGCAAACAGTACGGTTCCTGTTATTGAAACAGGAACGGGAAACTGTCATGTGTATGTGGATGAGACGGCAGATATCAGTATGGCGGCAGATATTATCGAAAATGCAAAGACACAGAGGATGGGAGTCTGCAACGCATGTGAATCGCTTGTAATTCACAGCGGTATGTTGGAAAAGGCGCTGCTGCCTATCGTTAAAAAGCTGAGTGAACACGGGATCGAGATCCGTGGAGATGAAAGAGTTCGTGAAATATGTCCTGAGATCAAAGCGGCTTCGCAAGATGATTGGGGAACGGAATATCTCGATGCGATTATTTCGGTCAAGACAGTGGATTCGATTGATGAAGCGATCAGTCATATTAATAAATATAATACAGGACATTCTGAATCGATCATCACAAATGATTATAATCATGCGTTGAAGTTTCAGGATGAGATCGATGCGGCCGCTGTATATGTGAATGCATCTACACGTTTTACAGACGGTTTTGAGTTTGGTTTCGGGGCTGAGATCGGTATCAGCACACAGAAGCTTCATGCGAGAGGACCTATGGGACTCGAGGCGCTGACTACAACAAAATATATTATATTTGGAAACGGTCAGATCAGAAAATAATTATAGCTGTTAAAACAAAAAAGAGAGTTAGGGCGTCCTTCTTGAGAGAGCCCTAACTCTCTTTTATATTGCAAATGTCATTGGCTGATCACAATGCAAAATCAATGTCGAGCAGGAAAGAGGATGGGAAATTGGCATGTATCAACTGCCATAAATACATATCGACTTCATAAATGGATATTATTATAATTAGTGTAACAACAGCGAAAAGGTATGGAAGGAGGACAAGAGCTTGAAGATGCAGGAAAAATACAAGCAGTTATTAGAGGCTCTGTTGGAATCCTCAAAAGAATTTTTGAATTCACAAGAACTTGGGGAGTTGGCTGGAATTAGTCAGCGGACAGTAATCCGATATATGAAAGAATTAAAAGAACAATCTTTAAAATATGGATTTTTTATTCATACCGTAAAAGGAAGAGGGTATCGGTTAGAGATTATTGAAGAAGAAAAATTCAGGGATGCGTTGGCGGTTGAAGAAGATGTGGAAGTGACGAAAGTACTTTTTAAATTGTTTTTCGAGCGGACATGTAAGTTGGATGATCTTGCGGAACTTTTGCATTATAGCAGATCAGGTATGTCCAGAATTATAGAAAAAGTAGAGAAAAAGCTGGAAAGAGAAGGGCTCAGACTCTTAAACAAACCGTATGTAGGTTTTTTTATAGGAGGCAGTGAAGTTTATATACGAAACTATTTGTATAAATTGCTGAAGAAAAAGTCATTAGAAGAAACGGAGAAGATTTTTCGTGTTCCAAGAGAAATGCTGGCAAAAGTGAGAAGTGAGATTGATGCGGAGCTTGCGCAAAAATCAGTGCATAAAAGGAAAGAAAATGAACTGTTCTTTTTGAAATACTTACTGATACAAAAGCAAAGGATTGCGATAGGAAAGACGATTAAAACTGACTATTTTGCAAATATCAGTCAGACAGTTCATTTAAATCATGATATGGAAGTTGTTCGTAACATACAAAAGAGAATTGAAACATCAGTGTGTCCGAAATCTGATGAGGAAATAGAAAATATTTATCTTGCTCTTGTTTACAGGCAGGCTTTTTGGCAAAACGGATATGTAGACAGCATTAATGAAAAAAATCTTCAATTCTATCAAGATATGACAGAAAGAGCATTTCAGAGGATTAAAAATGATTACAAGGTAGATCTGTTTCAGGACGATATTTTAGTAAACGGACTGGTGCTTCATCTGGCATCGAATTTCAGCAGATATCTTTTAGGGATGGAAACAGAAAATCTGTTTTACAATGATGTCTTGGAAAGTTATCCGACAGCGTATTACTATGCGATGGAAGTGGCAGAAGAAATTTCGGTATGGACGAAGCTTTCATTAAGTAAATATGAAATCAGTTTTTTGGGCATGCATTTTGCATCTTATTTGGAGAGAAGTCTAAAGTCGAAAAAGTGGAAATGTGCGATTATTTATGGAAGCGGAATCGGATCGGCAAAATTATTGGAAAGCAGACTGCATAATAAATATCCACATCTCGAAGTAATAGGAACAGGCCTTTTGGAAGAGGCGGGAAAAAAAGCGGAAGAAGCAGACTTTTTTATTACGACATTTCCGGTAGAAGAGCCTGAAATTATGGGAAAACCGTGGGTGAGGCTGTCGCCGATGTTGGATATTAAAGAACAGATTGCATTGGAACAGCTTGTCGGAAATTTAGCGCGTCACCGGAAGTGGAGATATGAGAGCGTCTCAAAAATGTATTTGTATATTGATCAATATATGGAAAAAATCGAGCTGTTGAATTATTTATGTGACTTATGCAGAGAAAAAAGATTTATTACGGAACAAGAAGCAGAGGGAATTGTAGGACGCGAAAATTTGGTATCAACAGAAATAGTGGAAGGAATCGCAATGCCTCACGGTTTGATCGAAGGAAGCAGCTTTCTTGTGTTTGCATTATTGAAAGAACCGATTATTTGGGGGAGAACATCGGTAAAGTTAGTTGTTATGGGATGTTTTCAGCGGGGAGATGAGCGTATGAAAGAAGAATTAGAATATATATTTCATCTCTTTTTGAACTTAGAAGATAAGAACAGATTGTTGTCCTGTAAATCGGCGGAAGAGATAGAACGCTGTATGGAGGTGTATTATGGCAAATAGATTGAAAAAGATGCTGACGGAAGAAATGGTACGGTTAGATCCGCCGCTTTTGTCTACACCGGAAGAAGTGATCGAATATTGTGGGAATATTCTTGTAGAAAATAAAAAAGCAAAAGCAGGTTATGTAAAAGAAATGATCGATTCTTATCAAAGGTTCGGACCGTACATGGTAATGGCTCCGGGATTGGCATTGCCGCACGCAAGACCGGGCGGAAATGTAAAAGAACCGTGTATTAGTTTTGTGAAGTTAAAAGAACCGGTTTGTTTTCATCATCCGTGTAATGATCCTGTTTGGGTTGTGTTCGCGCTCGGAGGGGTGTCAGATGATGGGCATATTGAGCTTTTGCAGGATTTGAGTTCTTTGCTGGCAGGTGAACGGATGATTGAAAAACTGGCAGCCTTGAATACATATGAGGAACTGGAAAAATTAATGGAAAAGGAGGCGAGAAGATGAAAGTTGTAACAGTGTGCGGAATGGGGTTTGGAACAAGTCTTATGTTGTTGATGTCAGTGAAAGAAAGTGGAAGAAAGTATGGGATTACAGTAGAAGGTGAGGCAACAGATCTAGGTTCTTATAAAGGAAAAAGCTGCGAATTTGATTGTGGCATCGTCAGAGATTGCAAAACAGATCGAAGCAGATGTTCCGGTGTTGGCAATTACAAATCTCTTAGATAAAGCGGAAATCGAAGAAAAGATCAGACCATATTTGAATAAGTAAGGAGGCGATATATTATGGTGAATTTTTTTGTTAAATTTTTAAGTGAGCCTACAGTTGTATTAGGATTAGTGGCGATGATCGGTCTTATTGCAATGAAAAACAGACCGTCAACCGTGATTCAGGGAACGATGAAAACAATGTTGGGTTTTCTTATCTTGAGCGCCGGATCAAGTTTGATCGCATCTGCGCTGACACCGTTTAGCACAATGTTCAATGCAGCATTTGGAATGTCAGGTGTTGTTCCGGAAGATAACGCATTAGTAGCGGCAGTTCAGACAGTGCTTGGATTTGAAACGCCTATGATTATGCTTTTATCGTTTGTGATTAATATTATTCTGGCGAGAATTACTCCGTTTAAGTACATTTTTCTGACAGGGCATATGATGTTTTCGTTTGCGGGAACTATGGCGATCGTGTTGGATCAGATGGGGATTAACGGATGGATGGCAGTTGCCATAGGTTCTGTTGTCCAGGGAATTTGTATGGTCGTATTTCCTGCAATCGCTCAGCCTTATACAAGGAAAATTTTAAAGACGGATGAAGTTGCATTTGGATTTTGGGGAAGTTCCCTGATTGTTTTTAGTGGATTTGTAGGTCGGCTGGTCAGAAAGAAAAATCGTGATGAAGAAACAGATACATGGGAAAAAGTGAAAGTATCGAATAAACTGGACTTTTTAAAAGATATGTCGATTCTTATGAGTATCGTCATGATAGTAGTTTATATTTTCACGGCTTTGATGGCAGGAACAGAGGTTGTTTCAGAATTGGCGGGAGGACAAAATATAATAGTATATCTGTTATTCAGGCAATGACATTTGTAGCGGGAGTACTCGTACTTCTTCAAGGTGTCAGAATGTTTCTGGGTGAGATTATCCCGGCGTTTAAAGGAATCAGCGAGAAGCTTATCCCCGGTGCAAGACCTGCTTTAGATGTTCCGATCTTTTATGCAAGCGGTCCGGTTGCTACAACAGTCGGTTTCCTCTGCGCGATGGTAGGCGGGATTCTTGCAACTTTGATTTCAACTCAGTTGAAAGTTGTCGTATTACCGGGAGTGATCGGATTGTTTTTCATGGGAGGCGCTGCCGGAGTATTTGGAGATAAATTAGGAGGAAAAAGAGGATGCGTCGTTGCTTCATTTCTGTTAGGATTTTTATTTACGTTGATAGTTGCGTTGGCATACCCGTTAATTGATGTGACAGGATATGGAGTGGAAGGTCTGTGGTTTGCATCAACAGATGCAATTCTGGTAAGTGTATTTATGCGTTTAATAGGAATGATTGCAGGAGTTTAAAAGAAAAGCGGAAAAATGAAGAAAGGCGGTATGAGAATGAAATTTGCAAGAACAGTTTGCGGAGATATTCAGGCAGAGGAGATGGGATTTACATACCCACATGAACATTTGTATGCAGTTCCGCCGACATGTCAGAAAGACAGGGATTTGGAAGTGAGCGATTATGAAGGCAGCGTAGCAGAATTAAAGCTGTTTAAGTCTGTAGGCGGACAGACATTAGTAGAGGCGTCTACGTTAGATTATGGGCGCAATCTGTCTCTTTTAAAAAAAAATGTCTGAAGAGACAGGAGTTCATGTCATTGCAACGACCGGATTTAACAAACATATTTACTATCCGAATTGGGTAGAAGAAAAAAGTACAGAAGAAATTTCCGATATTCTCGCAGACGATATTTTGGAAGGGAGAGACGGAATCAGAGCAGGATTCATAAAAATAGGAACATATTACAATATGATCCATCCACTTGAAGAAAAGACGGCAGTTGCTGCGGCACAGGCGCAGAAAAGGTGTGGAGCGCCGATCTGGGGACATACAGAAGCAGGAACAATGGGAATGGAATTGTTAGATATTCTTGCTCGGGAAAATGTAGATTTTTCCACTGTTGCTTTAGGGCATTTAGATCGAAATCCGGATGAATATTATTTGTTAAAACTTGCTGACCGGGGAATCTATATTCAATTTGATGGACCGGGAAAGGTAAAATACTATCCTGACAGTATCAGAGTTGCATTAATTAAGTCATTGATATCTCACGGATATGCTGATCAGCTTCTTATTTCGGGAGATATGGGGAGAGCCTCTTATCTGGAAGGATACGGAGGAGGTCCGGGATTTCGATATATCAAGACAAAATTTATTCCAAGACTTCTGGACGAAGGGGTGGATGAGGACGTGATTCATAAAATTTTTGTTGAAAATCCAAAGCGATGGCTGGCAGTTTATTAGGGAGAAAATGATGTTAGAAAGTGCAAGACTTGTCTCGATTATTCGGGAAGTGGAAGAAAAAGAAATTATTTCGATCATAGAAGGCCTTGTGGAAGAAGGGATCAGATGGTTTGAGATTTCGCTAAGTGACGGAGAAAACGGCATGAAGTGTATCCGAACAAGCAGAAAGTATTTTGAAGGTCGGGATGTTTATATCGGTGCAGGAACAGTTAAGAAAAAAGAGGAAATTGATGTACTTTCAGATATGGGAGTGCCGTATATTCTGACTCCCGGATTTGATGAGCAGATTGTTCGATATGCATTGGAAAAGAAGATAGAAGTTTTACCCGGAGTGCTGACACCGTCTGAAGTTCAGGCAGCGGTAAATTGTGGAATCCATCTTGCAAAATTATTTCCTGCCGATGCGTTTTCCGATCGTTATATTAAAGCGTTAAAAGGTCCTTTCCCGGAGATGGATTATGTGGCGGTTGGCGGGGTAACACCGGAAAATGCAGTGAATTTCTATAGATTAGGATATAAAGGTGTGGCGGCCGGAAGTAATCTTGTTCCGAAACATGCAAAGAGGAGTGATTTGAAAAAGATCAGAGAAACAGCGCGAAAGTATGTGGAGGTGTCCCAAATATGAGCAATCAAGTAAAAGATATGACATGGCGGGAAGTGCAGGAGCGGTTACGTGAGTTTCCGGTAGTAATCGTTCCTATTGGATCAACGGAACAGCATGGGTATCATCTTCCTATTGGAACAGATGTTTATTTGGCGGAAGCATTGGCTGAAAAGACAGCAGAAAAAACGGGAGCGCTTGTGTATCCAAGTATTCATTTTGGGTATTCTTGGAGTTGGCGTGACAGAATCGGAACTGTAACGATCCGACAGGATATTCTTCGGGAAATATTGAAAGATGTTGTTCGTTCTGTAGAAAGATACGGGGTAAAAATTCTTATTTTTATGAACGGACATGAGGCGAACAGGTCGGTGATAAAATATGCGATACGGGAAATACAAGATGAAACAGATGTGAAAGTGTTGGGGATGTTTTATCCGGGAATGGAAGAAATTTATGATAAATATATGGAAACTCCGACATGGGGAGGAATGTTTCATGCCTGCGAGTTTGAAACGTCACTTATGCTGGCAGTAAAGCCGGAGACAGTTCATATGGAGCGGGCAGTGCAGGAATATCCTGTCAGACCGACTACGTACGGAATGGACAACACATCGATCGGAGAGTTGAGCGTTTCGGGAACATACGGAAATCCGGTACCTGCAACAGAAGAAAAAGGAGAGATGATGCTAGAACAGTTTACAGAAAATATATCTGCTGTTATAGAGGAATGTGTGAAGAAACTGGTTAGAGAAGAAACATAGAAAAAATAATAGAAAGAAATATAAAAATATCGGAAATCGAACCGTAAGCTGAAGTTTAATTCGGAGAGCGTCTCGATTTCGATATTTTGTAAGTGGATATAAGTTAAATACAGATTAATGTATTTGATAACAGAAAAAACTTGCATATTATGCAAGAATGATGTATTATTATGCAAAAAGAATGCATATTCATTTTATTTTTTGTGAAGAAATATTGAGACAGGGCAGGTTTGTGAAAAGCAAACAGCAGAGAGGAGCGAATAGATTATGATAAAAGTTGGAATTATCGGTGCAACAGGATATGCCGGAGGTGAACTGGTCAGAATATTGACAGGGCATAGAGAGGCGGAAATTAAATGGTACGGTTCGAGAAGTTACATAGATAAAAAATATGCGGACGTATATCAAAATATGTTTCAGATCATAGATGCGGTCTGCATGGATGATAATATGGAAGAACTGGCATCACAGGTAGATGTGATTTTTACGCTACGCCGCAGGGATTATGTGCGTCTCTTGTAAACGAAGAAATTTTGTCAAAGACAAAGATTATAGATTTAAGCGCGGATTTCCGTCTGAAAGACGTAAAAATATACGAGGAATGGTATAAGCTCGAACATAAATCCCCACAGTTTATTGAAGAAGCGGTGTACGGATTATGTGAAGTTAATCGGGAAGATGTGAAGAAGGCCCGTCTCGTGGCGAATCCGGGATGCTATACGACTTGTTCCATTTTGACGGCATATCCGTTGGCAAAAGAAGGCTGATCGATATGGACACCTTGATCATCGATGCAAAATCAGGAACGTCAGGAGCGGGAAGAGGAGCAAAACTGCCGAATCTTTACTGCGAAGTGAATGAAAATATTAAAGCATACGGAGTGGCGACACACAGACATACGCCCGAAATCGAAGAACAGCTTGGATACGCATCCGGGAAAAAAGTCGTTCTTAATTTTACGCCGCATTTAGTTCCGATGAACAGAGGAATTTTAGTTACAGAGTATGCAAAACTTACGAAAGAAGTAAGCTATGAAGACGTAAAGGCTGTATATGATAAATATTATGGCGGTGAAAAATTTGTGCGTGTGCTTCAAAAAGACGTATGCCCTGAAACGAAATGGGTGGAAGGAAGTAATTATGTCGATATCGGGTTTAAGATCGATCCACGGACAAATCGGATTATTATGATGGGAGCGATCGATAATCTGGTTAAAGGAGCGGCAGGACAGGCGGTTCAGAATATGAATCTGATGTTCGGACTTCCGGAAAGTGAAGGCCTTGAGCTTGTTCCGATGTTTCCTTAAGATGTATATCGTGCAAAAAGCAGCAGGGCAGAAAGTAAAACCAAACGGGAAAAAACAGAGGAGATGATGCAGTATGGTACGGATCATGACGATAGAAGATTATGAGGGGGTATATGCCCTTTGGAAAAAAATAAAAGGATTTGGTATCCGAAGTATCGATGATTCAAAAGAAGGAGTGGCGCGCTTTTTGAAACGAAACCCGACGACAAGTGTCGTGGCAGAAAAAGACGGTCGCATTGTCGGAAGTATTTTGTGCGGTCACGACGGAAGACGGGGGTGTTTGTATCATGTCTGTGTAGATGAAGATTACAGACGTCACGGAATCGGAAAAAGGATGGTTGTTTTTTGCGATGAAAGCGCTGAAAGAAGAAAAAGATTAATAAAGTATCTTTGATCGCATTTACGGAAAATGATATTGGAAATGCATTTTGGAATACAATCGGATGGACGGAGCGTCTGGATCTGAATTATTATGATTTTACGTTAAATGAAGAAAATATAACTGCATTTAACGGTCAATAGTCTGTTTGAATAAAGTTATCATCTGTAATCTTACCGTCGATCATATGAGAGTTATACAAACAGAGCTGTACAGATCGGCAGCTCTGTTTTTTGTATAGACATCTTTATTCGTGGATTTTGATTCCTTCAAAAAACGCTTCATAAGGGACATTGTAGATTGTTTTTAAGCATACAAGATCTGTAACTTTAAGATTTCGTTTTCCGCGTTCAATATTTGCATAAGCAGCCCGGTGAATAAAAGTTCCCATCTCATTCATTGCATCGGTTAACTGTTGTTGTGTATATTCATGGGATGTTCTTAAGAGTGCGAGATTATCGGTGAAAGTAGGATGTCTAAGTAACATAGTTATCGAAGTTCGTGGAAGTGTGGCAGGAGAAAGACCGACAAAGAAATCAGAGTAAGGAATACGATAGATATTTTTTAAAATAACTAAGTCAAAAACTTTGATATTGCCGGAACCGGATTCAATGAATTTATAAACTTCACGAGTAATAGTACTCCCGCGTATTTGCATCTGGATAACTAATTTTTCTTGAGAAAAATGATGCTTATATCGTAAATACTTTAGTGTGGACGCAAAAATTTGTTTTGGATTTTGCATATAGCGTCTCCTTTCGAGTGGTAGTTTGCTGAGTTTTTAGCGAAATTTTGGCAATAAATAGTTACATTTTCTCTTGAGTCTATAGGTTTGTTATGCTAATATTGGTAATGTCTAGTTACTATATGGGATTGACAGATAAAATATTCCGAAAAGTAACTTTTTCTGAGGGGCAAAAAGGAAGCGGCTTTTTGTTTTTGCAACGACGACGAGCTAAAGTCCGGATTTGTCCGAGAACTTGGAAGCCGCCTGCAATCCAAGAATGCGTCTTTTGGCACTTTGGGTGAGTGGAACAGAGGGAGAGGAAAAGAGGCGATGTGAAGGGAAATTCTCACTAATATCTTCTGCTTTTCACAGCAGTATAGTAGAAAGGAGTTGGGATGCGATGAGCAGAACAATAGAGAAGATGGGGAGAGGAGTAGATAATGAATAAAATAAAAAGGGGCGTGTCACTGTTATTATGCAGTTTGCTATTTGGTTCTGCCGTAACATTGGGGAATGTGGCCGATGTGCAGGCAGGCAAACAGATAAAGACAGAGACAAAACAAACAATAAATAATACGAAAACAAAGAAGAAAGTTTCCGACGATCAGACATCAGGTAAGACAGGGCGGAATGAGGAAAATAAAGCAGGGGAAGGAGCGCAGACTGATATTGCTGAATCAAAAGTAACTTTTTTTTGTGTTGCCTGTTTATACACAAGGAACTACGGCAATCAGTATAGACAGAGATATAGGCATCGGGCAGATTATGGACGTTGGTTTTACAGATCGTAATTTTGCCGTTGCAGTTTATGATTCTTTGTTTGAAGCAGGATGGATGGGAACACCGGGGCAAAGCGTGAAAGAAGTTTTAGGGTCTTTTACGGGGATGATAAAAGCAGACGGATATGCAAGGAAAGTAACATATATAGCATCTGCACAGATGGCTACGTTTATTCCATCGTTTGAAATTAAGGATATATCAAAAGAATTTAATACGCAGGAAGAGGCAAACAAGTATCTGGAGTCATTAGTGGATGAGCCCGGAGCTGTGCAATATGCAAATAAGAAAGTTGAGAAAAAAACAGAACAGTTAGACACTCAGAAGCCGGAGAATGAATTGATCAAAAGTATCGAAGGAATCGAGTGGCTTAGAAAAGCCGGAATGATCGACTTAGAGAACAATGCCATTTCGGATTTGTCGCCTTTATCAATAAATTATTTGGAATCATTAGGTTCTGCGGAAGGATTGACCGATATTGATGAAGGAAAAAAGTGGTTTGGAGAGCAGCTTAGAAATACACATCTTAATATATCTTTAAATCCGGTGCGAAAATATCCGGTAATAGCCGGAGGGCGTTTGATCATAAAGCAAACGCTCGACCAGGCGTTTAAATTAGGAGCAGATCCGGTAATTTTGATCAAACCGGAAGATAATTCAGATGAAAATATAAAGAATATAAATCTGTCAATTCCTTATATTGAACGCGGTGGACTTCGTATTGAAATATTAAAAGACCAAGATGCTACGATGATTCAGTCTACCAATATCGATGGCGCTTATTTGGACTATGATAAACTGACAGATGAAATATTTCCGGTGCGTAATGTTTCGTCAAGTGGATATGTGAGATGCGGTTTGGGAACAGATAATGTGTTGTGGTATTATGGCACGGCGGAAAATGCGGAAACAGATATGTCGACGATCGGAAGTTCAAGCATGAAATTTTTAATTAATCATATGATCCGTATTTATGTAAAAGTAAAACCGGAACCCGCAGAAACAAAGCTTACTTTGACAAAAACGGTAGCAGGCACCGACGAAGGAAGATTCAGACCTGTAAAAGATGCAAAATTTAAGCTGTATAAAGCCGTTCGGGACGAGGAAGGCAATTTTGTAAAAGGAGAGCTGTATCAGCCGGATGAGTATATAACAGATGAAGAGGGAAAGATATACATCCATAAAGATGATGATGACAAAGAAGTCCAGGACTTTATTGCCAAAGTGGTTCAGGAAGAAGATGTAAAAGAGCTGATCAGCAAGGTGCAGAAAGAATTCCAGGAAGCTCAGGAGTCAGATGACAAGCTTCGGGAGTTTGAAAGACCAGCTGGGGAAGTGAG
>ENA-OQCE01000708-OQCE01000708.1-human-gut-metagenome-genome-assembly--contig:-NODE-708-length-15812-cov-10.959515_pt1 | contig 15812 bp, 20 predicted proteins | sample MGYA00242495_ERZ504572 | MGnify/ENA primary metagenome ERZ504572 (study PRJEB26092, sample SAMD00036228) | human gut metagenome | host: Homo sapiens | study: EMG produced TPA metagenomics assembly of...
GCGACTTGGGCCGCGCCTGCGAGAGCGCGCGCACATTCCGCGCTGCGCCGCACGGCTCCGGTGTTGTTCCATTGGCGCTTGTCATGCGGTCGAGGAGCTTTCTCCCGAGTCCGCGGCTGGCTTTGCCTGGATCCCATTGCAGCCCTGGGCGCCACGCGTGTTGACTTGCCTGGCAATCTTGCCGACGATCTGCTCTGCGGCGACGTATTCCCGTTGAGCGTGCGCTTGCCGATTTCGATACCTCGAAGTCGCCTTTTGCGTTGGTGCTCGATGAGGGACTCAAGGCGCTTGCCCGCATTGAGAGTGGCCGCTTTGTCATGGAGCACGTGTTTCCGCAGGCAATCGGCGGTGTTCGATGATGTTGTCCGCTCGCGAGCTCGCGCGTATCTTTTTCGCGGGCGAGTCGGACGAGGCTCGCATCGTCACTGCTGATGCGTTTGATGAGTGCGAGCACTTGGGTGCCGCATCGATTGCCATCGGCGTGTTCGATGGTGTGCACCGTGGACATCAGGAGCTCATTGCGGCGCTTGTCCGTGATGCCCGTGCCCATGGCTGCAAGGCGGTCGTGGTCACTTTCGATCCCGACCCGGACGTTGTGGTGAGCCCTTCGCCCGCTCAAAAATTGATGACGACGGCCGACCGTCGACATGCCTTGGCTCAGACCGGGGTCGATGCAGTGGTGGCCGTTCCCTTTACGCCCGAGGTTGCGGCACTCGACCATGTCGGTTTTCTCGCACTGCTGTCACGCGTGGTCGACATTCGTTCGATTCGCGTTGGCAGCGATTTTAGGCTGGGTCGTGGCGGTGCTTCTGGTGTTGCCGAGATGCGCACCTGGGGTGCCGAGCGCGGCGTTGACGTATACGGGCACGACCTGCTTTGCGAGGGCGGTGAGGCCATTTGCGCCACCCGCATTCGTCATGAGCTGGGACAGGGCCATGTGGAGCTTGCTGCTGAGTTGCTCGGCCGCCCGTATATGCTGCGTGGCGGTGTTGTTCGCGGCCGTCATGAGGGTTCTGGCATGGGCTTTCCCACGGCAAACCTGCAGGTTCCCGACGGCATTCAGGTGCCTGCCGATGGCGTGTATGAGGGCCTGGTGCTCGTCGATGACACCGTATGGCCTGCTGCCGTTAACGTCGGCCTGCCGCCGACGTATGCCGACGATGCCGCTTCATCGCATCTCGAGGCTAACTTAATTGGTTATACGGGCGACCTGTACGATGCTTCCGTTTCGCTGGCGTTTACGCGCTGGCTGCGTCCCTCGCGTGTGTTCGAATCGCTGGATGAGTTGATTGCGACCGTCGAGGGGAATATCGAGGACATTCGTCACAACTTGGGTGAGCAAGGGTGGGCATCCGTGATTAGCGATGAGGAAAAAGATCAGGTACGCGCTGCGTCCGACCTGGTTGCCATTGTGCAGGAAACGGTTGAGCTCAAGCCCCGCGGCCATGAGTTTTGGGGCTGCTGCCCGTTTCATGGCGAAAAGACTCCGTCCTTCCACATTATTCCCGCCACGCAGGTGTGGCATTGCTTTGGCTGCGGCGAGGGTGGCGACGTCTTCACCTATATCATGAAGCGTGAAAACCTTAGCTTTCCCGAGTCAATCCGTTATTTGGCCGATCGTGCGGGTATTGAGCTGCACGACACCGGAGATCGCCGCGAGCGCGGCACCAAGCGTGCCCGCATCTACGATCTGTGCGCCGAGACCGCCCAGTTCTACCACACCATGCTTATGCGCGGTAAGGATGGCCGTCCACGTGAGTACTTTGCCAGCCGCGGCATGGGTGGCGACGTCTGCCGCCGCTACTGCCTGGGCTTTGCACCGGGCCGCAACGCGCTGGTGTCGCACCTGTCCCAGGCGGGTTTTACCCCGCAGGAGATGATCGACGCCAACGTTGCCGTGAGTCGCGGGCGCGGGCAGCTTGCCGACCGCTTCTACGACCGCGTGATGTTCCCCATCTTTGACGAGCAGGGTCACAACATAGCCTTTGGCGGTCGCATCATGGGTGACGGCCAACCTAAGTACCTCAATACCGCTGAGACGAGCGTGTTTCATAAAAAGCGAAACCTCTATGGATTTAATTGGGCCAAGGAGTTTATCGTTGCGCAGGATACGGCCATCGTGGTGGAGGGCTATACCGATTGCATCGCCTGCTGGGAGGCGGGGATCAAAAACGTTGTCGCCACGCTGGGCACCGCGCTCACGGAGCATCACGTCAAGACGCTCACTCGCTTTGCCAAGCGCATCGTGTATATGTTTGACGGTGATGCGGCGGGCCAGAAGGCCGCCCGCCGTGCGATTCAGTTTATCGAGCGGGATTCGATGGATCTGCGCTGCGTGGTGCTGCCCGACGGCAACGACCCCATGGAGTTCATCACAGCGCATGGTGGACAGGAGCTTCAGGCGCGCATCGACGCTGCCGAGCCGCTTATGGACTTTGTCTACCGTTCGCTGCAGGAGTCGAGTGACATCACCACGCCGGGCGGTCGTGCCAAGCGCTGGAAGATGCGCTGACGCTTATCTATCCGCTGCGCGATAGCTACATGATCGATACATACTTTATCCAGATTGCCGATCTGCTTGGCTTGGATCTGGAGACAGTGCGTGCGAGCTCGGGCCGTGTGTTTCGCGATGTCGCCAAGCGCGAGGATGCGGAACGACGTCGTGAGCAGAACTATGAGCGCCAGCGGGCGCAAGCCGAGCGCTCTGGTAGCGCGGGCGGTCGGACGTCTGGTTCGCAGGGGGCATCTCGCGGTGCTTGGGCATCGGGCGCGACGCCGCCGGTGTCCGCGCCGGTCGAAGAAGAGCCGTATGACTACGTCCCGCTCGATGCCTACGGTGCCGCGCCCGTGGAGGCCGTCGACGACCTGCCGCCGATTGATGTGCCTGATGGTATGGGCTCTGCGCCCGCCGGTGCCCCGGCAGACGCCTCGGCCCCTATGGTGCTGACCGATTTGGAGCGCAAGTCCTTGGCAGGGGAGCGCGAGCTGTTGACGATGCTCACGAGCTACCCCGACCTGTTCCGCACGTATGCCGACCGCATCTGCTCTATCGAGTGGGTTGACCCACGTCACGAGTCCATCGCATGGGCCGTTCTGGCAACGCCGCCGGGAACCGATCCTGCAGCCTGCATGGATGCGGCGCGCTCGGTGTGTCCCGAGGCGGCAACGCTTGTGAGTGCCGGGCGCATCTCGGCGACGAGCAAGCACCCCACCGAGACGAACATCGTGTTTATGCTTGATACGCTCGAGCTCTACACCATCAAGCGCCGCATGCGTGCCGCCCAGGCCAAGCTGCGCCAGGACCGTTCGCTCGATGATGAGGCCCGTCGCGCGCTGACCGTGCAGGCCGCGCAGGATTCGCAGCGTCAACGCGAGCTGCAAAAGTCTATCGGCGGCGTGGCGGACCCGTTCCGTTTGATTGGTCTGGAGACCGCGGGCACCGAACAGGCCTAGATGTTGTGGTCAAGCAGCGTATTCTCGCCTATATCCAGTCCTCTTTTTGGGTATAGACGTCAATGTGTGTGCTAAAGTAATGAGTCCTGTGGACTATGAAGGGAGAATCTGTGCCAAAAAAGACTGAGAGCACGGGTACTGGGCTGGAATCCTACGTTGCAAAGCTCATGGGCAACGGCTCAAACAGGACTTCGGTAACCGAGGACGAGATTCAGGTCGCCCTGAAGGATATCGATGTTTCTGACGAGCAGCTCACCGCGGTGTATTCCGCGCTGCGCAACAGCGGCATCCAGATTATCTCCGCGAGCGGTAACGACGACGCCCCCATGGACGTCGACGATGACGATAACGATAACGATACTGACGATTTCGATGACGACGACGAGCACGATTCCGGCTCGCTCGACGATCACGAGCTCAAGATGGCCCGTCAGGCCGACGCCGAGATGGGTTCTTCCAAGAGCAAGAAGAAGCGCACCGTGCGCACGTCCCGTTCACGCTCCCGCGTGCGTGGCATCGATGCCTCCACGGTGATGCTGACCGGCGATCCGGTTCGTATGTACCTCAAAGAGATCGGCAAGGTCGACCTGCTGACCGCCTCCGAAGAGGTCGATCTGGCATGAAGATCGAGGCCGGTCTTGAGGCCACCGAGAAGCTCGAGGCCGCCGATGCCGGTGAGTTCGAGCTCACGCGTGCGAGATGCGTCGTCTTACGCGCATTGAGAACGTCGGCCTCGAAGCTAAGCAGGCACTCATCAGCGCAAACCTGCGTCTGGTCGTCTCCATCGCCAAGCGCTATGTCGGCCGCGGCATGCTGTTCCTTGACCTGATCCAGGAGGGCAACCTCGGTCTGATTCGCGCCGTCGAGAAGTTCGACTACCAGAAGGGCTTCAAGTTCTCCACGTACGCCACGTGGTGGATCCGTCAGGCCATTACGCGCGCTATCGCCGACCAGGCCCGTACCATCCGTATTCCCGTGCATATGGTCGAGACTATCAACAAGCTCGTCCGCGTGCAGCGCCAGCTCCTTCAGGACCTGGGTCGCGACCGACCCCCGAGGAGATCGGTGCCGAGATGGACATGAGCGCCGACCGCGTCCGCGAGATCCAGAAGATCTCGCAGGAGCCCGTGTCGCTTGAGACCCCCATCGGCGAGGAAGAGGATTCCCAGCTGGGCGACTTTATCGAGGACTCCCAGGCTATCGTTCCGCCCGATGCCGCCAGCTTCTCCATGCTGCAGGAGCAGCTCACTCAGGTGCTCGACTCGCTTGCCGATCGTGAGCGCAAGGTTATCGAGCTGCGCTTTGGCCTTGTCGACGGGCATCCCCGCACGCTCGAGGAAGTCGGCCGCGAGTTTGGCGTCACGCGCGAGCGTATCCGCCAGATCGAGTCCAAGACCTTGGCCAAGCTCCGCCACCCGAGTCGCAGCAGCAAGCTCAAAGACTATATCGAAAGCTAGTCAAGCAAGAAGCGCCCTCAAGCACATCCGCTTGGGGGCGCTTTCATGTGGTCATTGGGGACGTCCTCAATGACTAGGTCGGAAAAAATCTCAAAAAAGTTCTTGCCCTAAGCTGATTCGTCCGTATAATAAACTTCGTTGCTTGAGAGCACGCACCTATTCCTCGGTAGCTCAATGGTAGAGCACGCGGCTGTTAACCGCGCTGTTGTAGGTTCGAGTCCTACCCGGGGAGCCAGAATTTCTCAGCCCAATCCGCTGGGCTTTTAAATTCCTCGGTAGCTCAATGGTAGAGCACGCGGCTGTTAACCGCGCTGTTGTAGGTTCGAGTCCTACCCGGGGAGCCAGGTTGTAAAACCCGTCGCTTATGTGGCGGGTTTTTTCATACCGCGATCGCCTGACGTGAACGTTGCCATATCAACATTTCGTGTCGAGGATGTAATCCCGCGACCCACCACCTCAACATGGCGCGGTCGTTGTAAAATATTGCAATGATTGCTCCCACGACATGGTGCCGCGAGCACCAGATAAGGAGATTCTTGTGTCTGAGACCATTAACGGCAGCCTTAGCGTCTCGAACGACGTTATTGCCGATATTGCCGGTTATGCCGCGATGACGTGCTATGGCGTCGTCGGTATGGCTGAGCAGCTCCAAGCGCCGAGAGCGTGCGCCTGCTTGCCGGTCAGCGCCTCCGCAAGGGCGTGCTTGTCTCCGCCGACGAGAACGGCCTTACGGTCGATCTTCACGTCGTGCTCGAGAACGGCGTCAACATGAAGTCCGTCTGCCACAATCTTTCGAGCTCCGTTGCCTTCACCCTGCAGGAGATCGCCCAGATCGATCCCGCCAGCCTTAAGATCGGCATCCATATCGACGCGCTCAAGAGCCGTCTGAACTAGCATCCGAAAACGGAGATTCAAATACCCATGATTGCAAAGACCATTCGCACCTGTTTTCCGATCGCTGCGGCTGCCGTTTCCGACAAGGCCGAGGAGATCAACAAGCTCAACGTCTTCCCCGTGCCCGACGGCGACACCGGCACCAACATGTCGCTCACGCTCGCCTCGGTGACCAAGGAGCTCTCCGCCCTTCCCGCCGATGCCGACATGGAGGCCATTGCCGGCGCCATCACCCACGGCTCCCTGATGCGCCCGCGGTAACTCCGGCGTCATTACCTCGCAGATCCTGCGCGGCGTGGCCGAGGGCCTTGTCTCCGCCGACGAGCCCATTACGTCCGCCAACATCGCCTTCGCCTTCCGTCGTGCCGTCAAGGTGGCCTTCCAGCCGTCCGCAAGCCCATCGAGGGCACGATCCTCACGGTGCTGCGCGATGTCTCGACCAAGGCCGACGAGTGCGAAAAGAAGAAGTTCTCGGCCGAGGATGCGCTCGACGCTATCGTCGTCGAGGCCTACCAGTCCGTCGCACGCACGCCCGACCTGCTGCCCGTCCTCAAAGAGAACGGCGTGGTCGACTCCGGCGCCTTCGGCTTTGCCATCTTCCTGGAGAACTTTGTGGCTGCAGCACTTGGTCGCAGCACCGTTGTCGAGGATTTCTCCGCTACGTTCGATTCCGCTGGCTCTGCACGCGATGCCGCTCTTGGCCGCGTTGAGATCGAGGCCAACGACGATTGGGAGGCTCGGAGTTCCGCTACTGCAACGAGTTCCTCTTTAAGGCCGACGCCCCGTTTGACGAGGATGAGTGCCTTAAGTTCCTGGGTTCCATGGGCGACTGTGAGCTACTCGTGGGCGCTACCCCGATTACAAGATCCACGTGCACTCCAACACCCCCAACCTGGTGCTCGAGCACATGCTTCAGCTTGGTCAGATCTACGAGTCTTTATCCACAACATGGAGATGGAGCCCACGACCGTACCGCCAAGATTCATGAGGACCAGGAAAAGGCCGCCGAGCCCGCCAAGGCGCTGGGCTTTGTCGCCGTTGCCGCTGGGTCCGGCGAGGCAGACATCCTCAAGTCCCTCGGCGTCGACGTGATCGTGTCGGGTGGCCAGACCATGAACCCCTCGACTGCAGACCTGCTGGGCGCTGTTGACCAGGTCAACGCGACCTCGGTCATCATCCTGCCCAACAACGGCAACATCCGCATGGCCGCCGAGGCCGCTGCCTCAGCCTGCACCGACAAGAAGGTCGCCGTCGTTCCCACCAAGACCGTTCCGCAGGCCTTCTCCGCGCTGTTCGCGGTCCTGCCCGATTCCGAGCTCGAGGATGCCGTCGCCGCTATGGTCGACGCCATCAGCGAGGTCCGCGATGGCGAGGTCACCCGCGCCGTGCGCGACTCCAGCGCCTCGGACGGCTCCCCGATTCACTCCGGTGACGTCATGGGTATCATTGCCGGCTCCATCGATGTGGTCGGCTCCGACGTGAAGCAGGTCACGCTCGATTGCATCAACCGTATGCAGGAGGAAGAGGAGGGCGACGCGCTGACGATTCTGGCTGGCGATGAACTGTCCGACGAGGCCTTCCAGGAGATCGTCGACGCCATTGAGGAGGCCCAGCCCGATCTGGAGATTGACGCCCATCGTGGCGAGCAGCCGCTCTATCCCGTGATCTTCTCGATCGAGTAGGCAACTGCCCATGTCCGAGCTGTGCTCTGTGCCGCGCGTCTCGGAGCGCTTTGCCCAGAGCAATGCGCTCGACGAAGATATCGCGCGACTCAAATATGTTTCGGGTAAACGTGAGGAGGCCCTTCGCCGTCTGGGAATTCGGACGGTGGGGGACCTCCTTCTCCATATCCCTCATCGATACCTGGACTTTACGCGCTCCTGGTCCATCGAGATGGCGCCCATCGGTACCGTGTGCACCATCATTGCCACGGTCGACCGTATCGTCCAAAAGCAGCCGCGTCCGCGCATGCAGGTGACCGAGGTCTCACTCGCTGACGAGACGGGCGTGCTGCAGGTCGCCTTTTTCCGCCAGCCTGGATTGCCCAGCAGCTTAAGCAGGGCGACCGCCTGGCCGTGATGGGTAAGGTCGAGTTTGCCTACGGCTTTAAGCAGATGGCCTCGCCGCACTTTGAAAAGCTTGAGGAAGGGCGCGCCGCGGGCACTATCCTGCCGGTCCATTACGTGTGTGATGGCGTGAGCCAGGCGTGGATGCGCCGCATCGTAAGTGGCGCGCTCGAGGTCGTCGGCAATCCCTTTGATCCCATTCCGGCACGCTTACGCGTTAAACGTCGCCTGATGAGCAATGCTCGTGCGCTTCGATCAATTCACTTTCCCTCGAGCATGGCTGAACGCGATATCGCGCGTGCACGGCTTGCCTACGAGGAGTGCCTCTACCTGCAGCTGGCGCTGCGCCTGCGCAACGACGGCAGCCTGGTCGATGTGGTGCCCTGCGCCCACGCCGCTGGCGAGCACCTGGCCGCGCTCAAGCAAGCCCTGCCATTTTCGCTGAGCGACGAGCAGGAGGCCGCGTTCCAAGATATCCTGCGCGATATGTGCGATGGCGGGCGCGTGATGAACCGCCTGCTGCTGGGCGATGTCGGTACCGGCAAGACGCTGTTGCCGCCTGCGCGCTGGCTGTGGCTGCCGATAGCGGCACGCAGGCCTGCGTTATGGCGCCCACGGGCGTGCTGGCGCGTCAATATGCCGATAAGACCGGCCCCTTGCTCTTGCAGGCTGGCATGACCTGGGCGCTCCTGACGGGCGCCACGCCGGCGGCCGAGCGCGAGCGGATCCATGCGCAGCTGGAATCGGGCGAGCTCGATGTCCTCTTTGGCACCCACGCGGTGCTTTCGGATAACGTTGCGTTCAAGCATCTGTCGCTCGTGGTCATCGATGAGCAGCACCGGTTTGGCGTCGGCCAACGCAACGCCCTGCGTGCGAAGGGCCCTGGTGCCGATCTGCTCGTTATGACGCAACGCCCATCCCACGTACGCTGGCGCTTTCGGTCTACGGCGATCTGGACACGAGCATTATCCGCCATCGGCCCCTCCCTGGCGCTGGCGTGACGACACGCGTGCTTACCGAGTCGAGCCGCGACCTTGCCTATGGCGCCATCCGCGAGGCGCATGAAAAGGGTCAGCAGGCCTACGTGATTTGCCCGCTCGTGGAGCCGAGCGACTCGGCCGATGAGCTGGAGGACGTGCCCGGTATCGCCCGCGACGACGAGGGCCGCGTGACGGTCCCCGTGCCGCTGCACGATACGGCGACCGAGCTCGATCGCCTGCGTCTGGCGTTGCCGGGTCTTGCCATCGAGCGCCTTCACGGCCGCATGCCAGCGGGGGAGAAGGACCAGGTTATCGATGCCTTCAAGCGCGGCGAGATCGACGTGCTCGTCTCGACTACGGTGGTCGAGGTGGGCGTCGACGTGCCCAACGCCACCGTCATGGTCATCGAGAACGGTGAGCGCTTTGGCTTGGCGGCCCTGCACCAGCTGCGCGGCCGCGTGGGCCGCGGCAGCGTGTCGGGCACCTGCCTGGTCATGACGCACTCCAAGGGCAACGGCGGCGCTTCGGCGGCGCAAGACCGTCTCCAGTCGCTCGAAAAGACTCGGACGGCTTTACGCTCGCCAGATGGACCTCCGTCTGCGCCACGAGGGCGAAATCCTGGGGTACCGCCAGCATGGCGGTGTGACCCTGCGCTTTGTCGACCTGGATGCCGACGAGGAGCTGATCGAGTGGGCCCATTTGGACGCGGTCGAGCTCTTGCGGTATGCTTGCACCCTTGACTCCGTGGCGACGCGCCCCCTGCGCGATGCGGTTGCCATGCGATATCGACACATTTTTAAGGAGGTCAGCGGAGGATGAGAATCATCGGCGGCGAATGGCGCGGTCGTAAGATCGAGGAGCCCCGTGGTCGCGATGTCACCCGCCCCACGACCGATCGTGTGCGCGAGGCATGCGCATCTATGGTCATGTCGGCATTCGACTTCGATCTTGACGAGGTTCGCGTGCTGGACGCCTTTGGCGGCTCCGGCGCTTTGGGTATCGAGATGCTCTCACGTGGTGCCCGCTCACTCACGACGTTCGAGATCGATCGGAATGCCGCGCGGCTCATTACCAAGAATATCGAGTCGCTCTGCCGTGACCGTGCGCGTTGGCGCGTGGTAACGGGCGACATGCTGGCGAGTGCCTCGCGCGGTCGTGTGCCGGGCGGTCCCTTTGATCTGGTCCTGCTCGACCCGCCCTATGCTTTTGGTGCCGAGCCGGTCGAGGAACTGCTGCAGAACCTGGCTCAGCAGGGTCTGCTTGCACCTGGCGCTTATGCCCTGTTTGAGCATGCCGCCGCCGATGCGGGCGCGCATCCGGCAGGCTTTGAGATCGTGCGCGAGAAGCGCTACGGCATTACCTCGGTCGACCTGCTTCGTTGGGTCGGCGATGACGATGGTGAGGAAGATTGCGCTGGCACCGATGCTCACAACAACGATGCCACGACGTTTCAGGAGGACGACCATGAATGACACCATCAACCGCGTGATCGTCCCGGGCACCTTCGATCCCATCACGTTTGGCCATATCGACGTCATCCGCCGCGCCCGCCGCATCTTTCCCAGTGTGATCGTCGCTGTTGCCGAGTCGCAGGGTAAAAACGGTGTGGGTACCACGTTTATGCTGGATGAGCGCGTGGCGCTGGCTCGCGAGGCGCTCGGTGATATCGACGGCGTCGAGGTCCTGCCCTTTACCGGCCTCTTGGTCGACTTCGCTCGCGAGCAGGGGGCGGGGGCCGTGGTCAAGGGCCTGCGCGCCATGACCGACTTTGAGTACGAGCTGCAGCAGGCAGATCTCAACTATCGCTTGGATAACGAGCTGGAGTCCATCTTTGTCATGAGTGCGCCGCAGTACGGCTATATCTCGAGCTCGGTCGTTCGCCAGATCGCCTCACTCGGCAGCGATGTATCGACGTTTGTCCCGCCTAACGTGGTCGAAGCGCTCAGACATCGCTTTTCGTGACGTTTTTTATTGCCTGGTGGCATGTGGTAAACTAGCACGATGATATGTTACCTATGAAAGGAGACCGGATGCCGGGCGAGAATTTTCCTGGCGATAGGATCGTCAGCTTGGTCGATGAGCTCGAAGGGCTGATCGAGGAAGCCAAGCCGCCTTTCGGCAAGAACGCTCAGTTCAAGGTCATCGACGCCGACGTGTTCTTCAACATCCTCGACGAGATCCGCATGAGCTATCCCGAGGAGTGGCAGAAGTCCCGCCGTATCCTTAAGGAGCGCGAGGAGCTTATGGCTTCCGCCGCCGCTCAGGCCGATTCCATCATCGCCGACGCTCAGCAGCAGGCCCTCACCATTGCCGGTGAGCAGGAGATCGTCCGCTTGGCACAGCAGCAGGCCGACGACATCCGCGATCGTGCCCAGCAGTACGAGCGCGAGACGCGTTATGCTGCCGAGGACTACGCAGAGCAGGTCTTTACGCACCTGGAGGAGAACCTCAAGAGCCTGACCGGCACCGTTACCCGTTGCCGTCAGCAGCTCAACGAGGGTGCCGCCCAACAGAATGGTCAGTGGTAATGGCTGAGTTCCCGAGCGTTGCCGTCGATCTTTCTGAGCAGCTCGAGTTTCCTGGTGATTCGTATCCGCTGACCGGCAAGGTCGATGTCGCCACCTACACGGTGGGCGAGAAGGAGTACCAGCTACAGGACGGCATCGACTACGACGTTGTCTTTACCAATGCCGGTACCGGTGTCTTGCTCACGGGCATGGTCCGCGCGCACGCCATCGGCGAGTGCGACCGTTGCCTGGAGCCTGCCTCGTTTGATATCGCCGGCGAGATCGAGGAGTTCTACCTCTTTGAGGAGCCCGAGGATCCCGAGGCCTACGAGGACGGCTACGAGCTCCTGGGTGAGGACCGCATCGTCGATCTAGGTGAGCCCATCAATGACGCGGTCGTTATGGACACGCCGTTTGTCGTTCTGTGCAAGCCCGATTGCCGCGGTCTGTGCCCCACTTGCGGTTGCAATCTCAATGTCGAGCAATGCGATTGCGCCGCCCAGGCAGAGGCAGAATGGGCCGCTGCCACGGAAAATCCATTTGCAGCATTGAAGAATCTCAAGCTCGATGAGTAAAACTGTGGTAGTATCGCTACTTGCGCGTAATCGCCACACTGGATAGTTCATAAGGAAGGTCACTATGCCCGTACCTAAACAAAAGCAGGGTCGTATCCGCACTCACACCCGTCGTTCCGCCAACATGAAGATTTCGGCTGCGGCTCAGTCCACGTGCCCCCGTTGCGGCGCTGTCAAGCTTCCGCACCACGTGTGCCCCAGCTGCGGTTTCTACAAGGACCGCGAGGTTATCGTTACCGAGTAACGGTATACTCTGGATGCGATGCCGTTCCAAATGGAACCACAATGGCCGGCTCAATGAGTCGGCCATTTTTGTATAAGGAGCATGTATATGAGTAACGTTCGCGTTTGTGTAGACGTTGTGGGCGGAGACGAGAAACCTCAGGTTGTTCTCGATGGTATCGAGGCTGCGCTTGCCGCCGATCCCGATATCGAGGTCTTGGCAGCTGGCCCCGCTGAAATCGTCAATCCCTTTGCTGCTTCCCATGCACGTGTTGAGGCCCTTGAGGCACCCGACGTTATCGCCATGGATGACGATCCCATTCGCGCCGTGATGACCAAGCGTAAATCGTCGATCGTGTTGTCGTGCCGCGCCATCAAGAAGGGAAATGCGGACGCGTTCTTCTCTGCCGGCTCGACCGGTGCCATGACTGCTGCCGCCACCGCCTATGTGACGCCGTTTAGATATATGGCCGAAGGCAAGAAGCAGCCGGTACGTCCCTGTCTGACCAATGCGCTACCCAATCGCGCCGGCGGTCTGACGGTGCTGTGCGATATGGGCGCCAACCCCGATGTTGAGGTGGACGATATGGTGCGCTTTGCGCAGATGGGCAGCGCCTATGCCCGCGTCGTCTTGGGCGTTGAGCATCCTCGCGTAGGTCTGCTCGCCAATGGCACCGAGGACGAGAAGGCTCCAACTTTACCAAGGCCTGCTTCCCGGCCATGAAAGCCGCCGTTCCCGGCTTTGTGGGTAACTGCGAAGGCACCGATCTTACGTCGGGCAATTTTGAGTCGTGGTCGCCGACGGCATGTCGGGCAATATTGCGCTCAAGGCCACCGAGGGCGCTGCCAAGTTTTTGCTGCAGGAGCTCAAGGGCGCCTTTATGGCCTCGCTCGGCACCAAGATCGCCGCGCTGCTCATCAAAAAGCAGATGCGCGGGATTAAGGCTAAGCTCTCTGGTGATGCCAAGGGCGGCGCGATTCTTTTGGGCCTGCGTGGCGTGGTCCTAATCGGCCATGGCGCCACCTCGGTCGAGGCTGTTAAAAACGGTACGCTCGCGGCGGCCGAAGCCGTGCGCGCGGGGCTGGTCGAGAACGTCGCCAACTCCATGGACGGCATCGTTTTGTAAGAGCGAGTTAGAGCGCTGTTATGTGCCTCGCGGCCTGCTTCGTGGGGTAGAATCAGAACCGTGTCTTGGTACCGCCCGGGCGGTACCATTCTTTTGGTATTCATGCACTATGAGAGGAAGCGCTATGGACCGCTCCGAAATCTTCGACAAGATCGCCGAGGTCGCTGCTGACGTTCTGGCGTCGATGTTGCCGAAATTAGCGATGAGACCACCTTTGACGATCTCGATGCCAACTCGCTCGAGCGCCTGCAGCTGGTTACGGCTATCGAGGACGAGTTCAACCTCGAGATCGATGACGAGACTCTGCTCTCGCTCAACTCTGTCGCCGACGCTGTCGACGCTATTGAAAACGCCAAGGAGGCCTAAGTCTTGGCTTTATCTCAACGACTCGCGCGCGCCCAGGAAATCCTGGGCCACGAGTTCAATAACAAGGTGCTGCTGCGCGCGGCGCTCACGCACCCCTCTGCCGTGGAAGGTCAGCCCGTCTCGGCGAGCTATGAGCGTCTTGAGTTTTTGGGCGATTCCATTTTGGGCGCCGTGGTTGCCCGTTCGCTCTTTGAATCCTATCCGGAGTTTGACGAGGGCAAGCTTACGCGCCTGAAGGTGTCCCTTGTCTCGGGTGCCACGCTGTCCGAGGTGTCCCATGAGCTGGGCATCGACGACATCATCATCTTTGGTGCCTCCGAGACCGGTACCGGCGCGCGCGGCCTGCACTCGGCGCTCGAGAACGTCTACGAGTCGCTCGTGGGCGCGCTGTATCTGGATGCTGGCTGGGATGCGGCGGCGGAGTTCATTCACCGTACGCTTAAGCCGCACCTGGCCTCCGAGCGTGCCGAGCACCCCGCGAACCCCAAGTCGTTCTTGCAGGAGTGCGTGCAGGCCGACGGCCACGAGCCTCCGGCGTACAAGCTCGTTGGCTCTGAGGGCCCGGCGCACGCACCGACCTTTACCGCCGTGGTCCTCATCGACGGTATTCGCCAGGGCCGCGGCACCGGTTCCTCCAAGAAGGAGGCCGAGGGAGCCGCTGCGCTCGAGGCGCTCGACCGCATGGGTTACACCACCAACGGCGTGATTCTCAACAAGAAGCCTGTTTAAGCGAGGAACCGTGTATCTCAAGTCCCTCACGCTCAAAGGGTTCAAGTCGTTTGCCGACCGCGCCCACATGACGTTTGAGCCGGGCCTAACCGTCATCGTCGGTCCCAACGGCTCGGGAAAATCGAACATCTCCGACTCGATTCTGTGGGTTCTGGGTGAGCAGAGCGCCAAGCAGCTGCGCGGCCAGGCCATGGAGGACGTCATCTTCTCGGGCTCGTCGGCGCGTAAGCCGGTGGGTGTCGCCGAGGTCACGCTGGTGCTCGATAACTCGGACCATATGCTGCCTGTCGACTTTGACGAGGTGGCTATCACCCGCCGCATGTACCGCTCGGGCGAAAGTGAGTACCTCATCAACTCGAGCCCGTGCCGCCTGATGGACATCCAGGACATCCTGCACGATTCTGGCCTGGGCAAGGATACGCATTCCATCATCAGCCAGGGCAAGCTCGATGCCATTTTGCAGAGCCGCCCCGAGGAGCGCCGCGCCTCATTGAGGAGGCCGCCGGCATCTCCAAGCACAAGCGCCGCAAGGAGCGTGCGCTCAAAAAGATCAAGTCGATGGACGAGCACCTAACCCGTGCCCGCGACATCAATAAGGAGATCGCCCGTCAGCTGCGGCCGCTGGAGCGTCAGGTCGATCGCGCGCGCAAGTACAAAGAGCTGTCCTCGCGCGCGAACGAGCTTACGCAGATGCTGGCCGTCGACGAGCTGCGTTCGCTGCAATCGCAGTGGAACGACCTGGAGAGCCGCTCTAAGGAGGGCGCCGCCGAGCTGGAGCTTGCGCAGTACCGTCTGGGTGAGAAAGAGCGCGAGCTCGAGAAGCTCCAGGTCATGCTCGAAGAAAAGGGCCTGTTTGTGGGCGACTTGGGCGAGCAGCGCCGGCACATGCAAGATGTGGTCGGCCGCATTAATTCCGACATGCGCCTGCTCGAGGAAAAGGGCCACAACATGGTGTCGCGCCTGTCCGACATGCGCGGCCAGATCTCGAGCTCCGAGCATCAGCGCCGTCGCGTAGTCGAGGAGCTCGAGGATGCGCGTGCCCAGCTTGAGGAAGTGACCGGCGCGCATATGCAGGCCCAGGAGGACGTCGACGCCGCTGGTCCTGCCGCCGCCGAGCTTCACGAGCGCCGCGTGGCGCTTGATGCGCAGATTTCGCAGTTCATGCGCGAGCAGCGCGATGTGCAGCGTGTGGCCGATAACGCCGCGCTCGAGCTCGCCAAGGTGAAGGATTCGCTTTCCAATGCCGAGGTCGAGGACAACATGTATGCCTCGCGCCTGGAGCAGATTGATGAACAGCTCGAGGAGGTCACGGCATCGCTTGAGAGCCGCCGCGACCGTGCCGAGGAGCTTGAGAGCGCCCTTGAGGCGGCTCGTCAGGCCCAGAGCGATGCGCGCGAGGCCACCGAGACGGCACGCGCTGCCCTCAAGGGCCTGCG
>ENA-OQCE01000709-OQCE01000709.1-human-gut-metagenome-genome-assembly--contig:-NODE-709-length-15804-cov-1.980226_pt1 | contig 15804 bp, 18 predicted proteins | sample MGYA00242495_ERZ504572 | MGnify/ENA primary metagenome ERZ504572 (study PRJEB26092, sample SAMD00036228) | human gut metagenome | host: Homo sapiens | study: EMG produced TPA metagenomics assembly of...
GCAAAAGCGAGATGAAAGACATGGACATCATCTTCGGGCCTCTGTACCAACAGCACATCAAACCTCTGGCCGAGTTTGCCAAGAAACAAGACACACGCCTGGTGATACCATTCACATCGAAAGACAACACGGTATTCCAGAATCCGGCGGTCTATCAGATAAATACCCCCCAATCCTATCTGTACTCCGAGGTGTACGACCACTTTGTGCGCCAGTTCCCCAATGCCAACGTCATCTTCATTGAAGCCAGCCAGGGCACCAAGGACAAGGCAGAATTCATCAAGGGACTGAAAGATGAACTGCGCAACCGTTCCATCCCGATGAAGAGCTTGAAAGAGGATGTCACCGTAGAATCCCTGAAAACAGTATTACGCACGGACCGTGAGAATATCTTTATCCCCACATCCGGCAGTAACCTGACATTGATTAAGATACTTCCCCAATTGACCTTATTGGTGCGCGAACAACCCGAAAGCCGTATCCATCTGTTCGGCTATCCGGAATGGCAGACCTACACCAAAGACCACTTGGAAGCCTTCTTTGAACTGGACACCTATTTCTATTCCTCTTTCTATACCAACAACCTGCTGCCTGCCGCCATCAACTTTACCAAAAACTACCGCAGATGGTATGGCAAGGAGATGGACGAGCGCTATCCCAAATTCGGAATGCTGGGCTTCGATACCGGTTATTTCTTCCTGAAAGGACTTGCGCGCTATGGCTCTTCTTTCGAGAAGAACATGCAGGGACTGGATTTGATTCCCATCCAGACCGGCTTCAAGTTCCAACGGGTAAACAACTGGGGAGGCTTCATCAACAAGAAGGTGTTCTTCGTGCACTTCACCAAGAACTTTGAGCTGGTGAAGTTGGACTTTGATTAGGGATTAAGGATTAATAATCTGATAATCCACTATATAACTATTAACTTGTAGCTTGTAACTTATAACTTATAACATGAACCTGAGAACAATCATCATATTCGCCCTGCTGGTGTGTGCATGTATATTGCCCCTGCATGCGCAGGTGGGCGAGCAACGCCACAACTTCGCTGTGGGCGTCAATGGAGGCATCAATCTGAATAGCGTAAGCTTCTCTCCCTCTGTCAAGCAGAAGAATCTGATGGGTATCAACGGCGGTGTAACAGCCCGATACATTTCCGAAAAATACTTCAGTATGATTTGCGGTGCACAAATCGAGCTGAACTTCTCACAACACGGTTGGGACGAGTATTACGAGGACTATCCCACACTGAGCTACACCCGCACCATGAACTATGTGGAAATACCGTTCCTGGCACATCTGGCATTCGGCAAGGACCGCGGTTTGCAATTCTTCATCCATGCCGGTCCGCAGATAGGTTTCCTGCTTGGCGACAGCGAAAAAATAGACGGCGACTGGGACGGCACTGTAGCAGAATCCTACACCAACATCACCGTGGAACAGCACGGCAAGGCCATAGACAACAAATTCGACTACGGCATTGCAGGCGGAGCAGGCATAGAGCTGCGCACCAAGGCAGGCAATTTCATCGTAGAAGGAAGATACTACTATGCTTTATCCGATTTCTATGGCAGCACCAAGAAAGACTTTTTCTCACGCTCCGCACACGGAGTCATTACGGCCAAGATAACTTATCTCTTCGACTTGAAGAAGTAATGCTTATAGGAGACACCCGTTTCCACACGTAGGAACGACAATTTCCTCTAATGGGAACAGTATAATGGAACGGCTTAACCTCAAGCGGAAACGATAAAAAGGCAGACCACGTGTTCCGAATGAAATACGTGGTCTGCCTTTTGTTATTATCAAGTAGATAAACCTTCTTATCTTCTTAAACGGTCTGCCGCCTTCACCATCACCTCATCTTTGTAGATGGCACGGAAGGCCAGATAGTTAAGGATGATGCTACCACCGGAAGGCAAAGCGCCCATCCTAACTGGAAAGTCATTGCATCCAAATCACCCTTCAAAATAAACATAAATACACAGAAGGCTATGTAGTAGCCTATCAGCAGAATGCTGCTGAAAATCGTCATGCGTATTTGCAACATACGGTTACGGAAAAGGAATATCGTACAGAAGGCAACAAGTGCACTGAGCAACAATATCCCGAACAAGCCCCAAGTAGACTGAAATCCTCCGTCGGCCAAAGCCACTCCCAGAGGTTTGAAAACATGCGCCGTCACTCCGTCCGCTCCGATGAACTGTCCTACAGGCATGCAAATTGCCACAACCAACAGGATAGTTACCAACAACAAATAAACAGATTGAATACGTTGTATCATTACTGTAATTTTTCTTTTTCCTTAGCCGGGTTACGATAGTAAATCTTACCCTCCACATACTCTTGTGTTGCAATCAATGTCGGCTTCGGCAGTTTTTCGTAATAGCGGGAAATCTCAATCTGTTCCCGGTTTTCGAACACTTCTTCCAAATTATCATTGTAAGAGGCAAACTCAGCAAGCTTTTTGGAAAGGTCATTCTTGATTTCCACACTAATCTGGTTGGCACGTTTTCCGATAATCGCTACGCTTTCGTATACATTACCGGTATCCTCACACAACTCCATCATATCACGGGTCACCGTAGTAGTAGGAGCATTTGTCTTTCTGTAATCCATAAATTTATCTATTGTATTATTATATTATTGCTCTTCACTTCCTTCTCCCAGCATTTTCTGTGCTTCCTTAAAGATTCGGTCGACTTCCTTCATATACTTACTTTCGGGGAACTCATTTTTAAAGGCATAACATTCATCCACAGCTTCGCGGTAACGTTCTGCCCTTTTGTCTTCCACACTGTATACAGCCAACTCATACTTGGCACGCAAGATAAGAATGGATAAATCTTCACGCAGGTTGGTATAGGGATAATCCTTCAAAGCATTCTGCGCAGTGATAACGCAAGCCTGATAGTTGTTACCCAGATAATTACCCATATTATAATAAAGTTTTGCAGACAGATACTCCTTCATCACCAGCTTGTCCTGCAAGGCAAATATCATGTTCTGCGCCTCCTCTTTCTTGGAACTTTGCGGGAAGTATTCCATAAACATCTGCAACTGCTGGATGGCGCTATACGTGCCGGATTGGTCCAAACGCGGCTCCGGAGTATCCAGATACAAAGCTTTACCGGCGTGGAAACGTGCCAGTTCTGTGAATGTACCGCGGGGATAAACGTTGTAGTATTGAATGAAAGTCTGCGCAGCAGTCTGATAATCCTTCTGGTTATAGTAACTCATGCCCAGCATATAGAGGGATTCCTCTGCCTTATCAGTACCTTTGAGAATAGCAATCAATTCGTTGAGCAAAGTGGCAGCACGGTTATACTGACCTTTTGCGAAGTAATTTTTTGCCGCTTCGTACTTGTATTCGTAATCTGTGCTTTTCAGCAATTTGTTGTATTCTCCACACGAGGAGAGCAGCAATGCTGCAAGCAGAGTTATTAGGATGTTCTTCTTCATTACTTTTGTTCAAATAATGCGCAAAGATAGGGGTTCGCATCGAATAAAGCAACGATACGAGCCTTAATTTTTCAAAAACCAGACGAACGGGCAGGAAATAAGGATTAATGGTTAGGAATTAGGGATTAGCGGTTAGTGCCATGCGGAGTAATAGCGCAACCACCAACCACTAATCGCTAATCACTATTTTTACATTTTACAGCTTATACAAATCGCTTGCCGCCAGCAAATCAACCTTTTTTTCTGTCAATACACGGATGCAGTTATCCATGTCGTTAGGACGGATGATGACATTGGCCGTTTCACCGTTGGCAAAGGAATACATGTACTCGATGAAGACACCTTCATCGGAGAGGAAGCGGAGCACTTTCGCCAATGAGCCGGGAATATTGGGACAACTGATGCCTACCACATCCGTTACATTCACAGCGAAGTGATTATCTTTCAAAGCTTTATATGCTTTATCCGGTTCAGAAACAATACCACGAAGGATACCGAAATCGGCATTCTCTGCAATACATAGAGCAGAAAGGTTGACACCTTCTTTTGCAAGAACTTCAGTCACCTCTGTGAGGCGGCCGGACTTGTTCTCCAGAAAAATGGAAAGTTGTTTTGCTACCATAGGTTCATTTACTATTTGACAATTTACAATTTACAATTTGGCAATTACAATTTGCGGTTGTCGATGACGCGCTTGGCTTTGCCTAGCTGCGCTCAATACTGCGTGGTTCTACCAGACGGACATCTACACCGAGACCGAGTACGCTCTGCAGGCGGGCTACGAGCTTCTTCTTCAAAGCCAGCATCTTGTTGATTTCGTCGGAATAGTATTCGGGACGAACTTCAACCTGCAACTCCATGGTATCGGTATTGTTCTTGCGATCTACCAGTAAGAGGTAGTGAGGTTCGAACTCCGGCATTTCGAGAATGACAGACTCGACTCTGGGTGGGGAATACATTGACACCACGAATAATCAGCATGTCATCGCTACGTCCCAAAATGCGGTCCATACGGACCAGTGTGCGTCCACAGGAGCACTTATCGTAGTGCAGGGCGGTGAGGTCCTTGGTACGGTAGCGCAACAGCGGCATCCCCTCTTTGGTAAGGTGAGTGAACACCAATTCGCCGGTTTCTCCAGGGGCAACCGGTTCGAGGGTCTTCGGGTCTACAATCTCGGGGAAGTAATGGTCTTCGTTGAGGTGAGTGCCGTGCTGGCACTCGCACTCGTAACCTACACCGGGACCGGCAATCTCGCTAAGTCCATAAATATCAAAAGCCTTGATTCCCAGCTTTGTTTCAATATCCCGACGCATATTTTCGGTCCATGGCTCGGCGCCAAAGGCTCCTATTTTCAACTTGAAATCTTCTCGGGGAAGGCCGGAGTCTTGATGGCATCTGCCAGATAGAGGGCGTATGAGGGTGTGCAGCAAAGCACGGTAGAACCGAAATCATGCATCAGTGTAATCTGCTTCTCTGTATTACCGCTGGACATCGGGATGACAGAAGCTCCGATATTCTCGGCACCGGCATGCGCACCCAGTCCGCCGGTGAAAAGTCCGTAACCGTAGGCACCTGGAAAATATCCGAACTACCGGCACCATAGGCGGTAAAGGCCCGTGAAAGGCATTCGGACCATACTGAAAGGTCTTTCCGGGTATAGCTACTACAGTGGGCTTTCCAGTAGTGCCGGAAGAGGCATGAATACGCACAATCTGGCTCATAGGTACGGCACAGAGGCCAAAGGGATAATTGTCCCGCAAGTCATACTTGGTGGTAAAAGGCAGTTTTACAATATCATCTATACTGTTTATGTCATCGGGAGTAATTCCCAGTTCCTGCATTTTCTTACGGTAAAAAGGAGTGTCATGATACACACGTTCCACAGTCTTTTTGAGACGAATGCTCTGGATTTTACGAAGGCTTTCGCGGTCCATGCATTCGATGCTTTCATTCCAAATCATGTTTTTCGTTGTATTACAATTATTAATGGTTATTATCAATATAGCTGCAAAGTAAACAAAAAAATTTTGTTTATCTCAAAGATTTTACCGAATATTGCCGCTTCTAAGAAGAGAAAATGAACAAATTCGAACTGACATCCGCTTACCAGCCCACCGGTGACCAACCGGAGGCCATCGCACAGCTGACCGAAGGCGTGCGCGAGGGGCTTCCCGCACAGACATTACTTGGTGTCACCGGGTCCGGAAAGACATTCACCATAGCCAACGTCATTGCCAACATCAACAAACCAACGCTGATATTGAGCCACAACAAGACGCTGGCCGCCCAGTTGTACAGCGAGTTCAAAGGATTCTTCCCGAACAATGCTGTGGAATACTATGTGTCCTACTACGACTATTACCAGCCGAAGCCTATCTGCCTCTTCGGACACTTATATAGAAAAAGACCTTGCCATCAACGACGAGATAGACAAGTTGCGCCTTGCCGCCACCTCGGCCCTGCTTTCGGGCAGAAAAGACGTAGTGGTGGTATCCTCCGTTTCGTGCATCTACGGCATGGGGAACCCGGCAGACTTCTATAACAACGTCATCGAAGTGCAGCAAGGCAAGAATTTCAGTCGCAATGTCTTCCTGCGACGCTTGGTGGACAGTCTTTATGTACGCAACGACATTGACCTGAACCGTGGCAACTTCCGCGTGAAAGGCGATACGGTGGACATTTATCTGGCTTACGCCGACAACCTGCTGCGCGTCACCTTTTGGGGAGACGAGGTGGATAGCATTGAAGAGGTAGACCCTCTGAGCGGCGTAACTGTTGCCAAGTTCGACGCTTATAAGATTTATCCCGCCAACCTCTTCATGACCACCAAAGAAGCCACATTACGTGCCATCCACGAAATAGAGGACGACCTTCACAAGCAGGTACAATGGTTTGAAAACGAAGGCCGCCCATTCGAAGCCAAACGCTTGCAGGAACGGGTGACCTACGATATGGAAATGATACGCGAATTGGGGCATTGCTCCGGCATTGAGAATTATTCGCGCTACTTTGACGGACGTGCTGCCGGTACCCGCCCCTACTGCCTGCTGGACTTCTTCCCCGAAGATTTCCTGATAGTCATTGACGAAAGCCATGTCAGCGTTCCGCAGATACGTGCCATGTATGGAGGTGACCGTGCCCGCAAGATAAACCTGGTGGAGTACGGGTTCCGCTTGCCGGCTGCCATGGATAACCGCCCGCTGAAGTTCGATGAATTCGAGGAGATGGCCAAGCAAGTGATTTATGTCAGCGCCACACCGGCAGATTACGAGCTGATGAAATCCGAAGGCATCGTAGTAGAGCAGGTCATCCGCCCGACCGGACTCTTGGACCCTATCATCAGGTACGTCCCAGCCACAACCAGATAGATGACCTAATGGAAGAGATACAGCTGCGCATCGAGAAGAACGAGCGTACCCTCGTCACCACCCTCACCAAACGAATGGCGGAAGAACTGACGGAATATCTGCTGAACAACAACGTGAAGTGTAATTACATCCACAGCGACGTAGATACTTTGGAGCGTGTAAAGATTATGGGTGACTTGCGCGAAGGCGTTTACGATGTACTTGTCGGCGTCAATCTGCTGCGTGAAGGCCTCGACCTGCCCGAAGTCTCTCTCGTTGCCATCCTCGATGCAGACAAGGAAGGTTTCCTCCGTTCCCATCGCTCACTGACACAGACTGCCGGGCGTGCCGCCCGTAACGTGAACGGCATGGTCATCATGTATGCCGACAAGATAACGGACAGCATGCAACTGACCATCGACGAAACCAACCGCCGTCGCGAGAAACAGTTGAAGTACAACGAAGAGCACGGCATCACGCCCCAGCAAATCAAGAAAGCGAAGAACCTCAATGTGTTTGCCACCAACGAGGCTGCCGGCGAAGCCGTCCTCAGCGGCGAGAAGTTCACTTCCAGTGCCCCCCGTCCCTATGTGGAACAAGAAAGTACATCTACGCTGGCTGCCGACCCGATAGTGCAGTACATGAGCCGCAAGCAACTGGAAAAGAGTATCGAACGTACCAAGAAGCTTATGCAGGAAGCCGCCAAGAAGCTCGACTTTATCGAAGCCGCCCAGTACCGTGACGAAGTACTGAAAATGGAAGAATTGCTGAAAGAAAAAGACGAGTAAGGAATTTCACCTCTTTTCCTCAAACTATACTCCTCTCCTTTTGTTACTCTATGAAACAGAGTATTAATCATAAAAACAAAAGCGAGATGAATAAACCAATAAAGACAATAGCTGTTGCACTGGCTGCCATAGCCGCCATGAGTGTACAACAAACAGAAGCGTGTACCCGCGCCACCTACATCGGTCCTGACAATACAGTCATTACGGGACGTACGATGGACTGGAAAGAAGACTTATGAGTAACATCTATGTATTCCCACGAGGCATGCAGAGGCAGGTTACAACAAAGGAAATACGGTGAACTGGACTTCCAGGTACGGCAGTGTCATTGCCACCGGTTATGACATAGGAACCTGCGACGGTATGAACGAGAAAGGTCTGGTTGCCAGCCTGCTCTTCCTTCCAGAGTCCGTTTACCATCGACCGGGAGACAACCGCCCGATTATGGGCATCAGTATCTGGACGCAATACGTACTCGACAATTTTGCAACCGTACGCGAAGCTGTAGATGAACTGAAAAAAGAATCCTTCCGCATTGATGCACCGGACCTGCCCAACGGTGCCGCTTCCACCCTGCATCTGGCCATCACAGATGAAACCGGAAACACGGCTGTCTTGGAATACATAGACGGAAACCTTGAGATACATGAAGGAAAGCAATATCAAGTAATGACCAACTCTCCCAAATATGAACTCCAGCTGGGTATCAACGACTATTGGAAAGAGGTAGGCGGACTGAATATGTTACCGGGAACCAACCGCTCCAGCGACCGCTTTGTACGCGCATCATTCTACATCAATGCCATTCCGCAAACAGCAGATGCAAAGATTGCCGTACCCAGTGTATTGAGCGTAATGCGCAATGTTTCTGTACCGTTCGGTATCACCACACCGGACAAGCCTCATATCTCCTCCACCCGTTGGCGTTCTGTATCCGACCAGAAAAACAAAGTATATTATTTTGAATCTACCATGACTCCCAACTTGTTCTGGCTCGACCTGAATAAAATTGATTTCAGTCCGAATGCAAGCATCAAGAAGCTTTCGCTGACGAACGGAGAAATCTATGCAGGAGATGCCGTAAAAGATTTGAAAGACAGCAAGGGATTTGTATTCCTATTCCAGACACCGGTAATGTAGTATAGACCATACGTATAGCCTCTTGATAACGGATGCTTCCCCACTTATTTCTATTAAGAGAAAGCAGGGAAGCATTCATTTTTTCATTATTTTTATGTACGTTTGCAGATATATACTCAATGCAGCAACTTACATGGAATTATTAGTATACAAAGCTCCGCCGGCTCCGGCAAGACCTTTACGCTGGCTGTGGAATACATCAAGCATTTGATAATCAATCCACGCGCTACCGGCAGATACTTGCCGTAACCTTCACTAACAAGGCCACGGCAGAGATGAAGGAGCGCATACTGACACAGCTTTACGGCATCTGGAAGGGAGAACCCGCATCGAAAGCGTATTTGGAAAGGATTAAGGATGAAGGGTTAAGGATAAAAGATGAAAAGGCGGGAAACGGAAACAATCGGCTGTTGACGGACGAAGACATCCGCCAACGGGCCGGCATGGCACTGCAATACATGCTGCACGACTACAGCCGTTTCCGAGTGGAAACCATCGACTCCTTCTTCCAATCCGTGATGCGCAACCTTGCCCGCGAACTGGAACTGAGTCCTAACCTAAGCATAGAGCTGAACAACAGTGAAGTGCTGAGTGATGCCGTAGACAGCCTCATCGAAAAACTTACCCCCACTTCTCCCGTGCTGGCGTGGCTACTGGACTACATCGACGAGCGTATCCGCGACGACAAACGCTGGAACGTATCGAACGAGGTGAAAAGTTTCGGACGAAATATCTTCGATGAAAGCTACATAGAACGCGGTGAAAAACTACGGCAATGCTGCGTACTCCGAATACGCTGAAACTCTACCGGGATGTGCTGCGCGATATGGAAACCGAGGCTCTGGAACAGATGAAAAGCTTCTACGACCAGTTTGAGGGCGAACTGGAAGGGCATGCCCTTACTCCCGAAGACTTGAAAGGAGGTGCCCGAGGTATCGGCAGTTACTTCCGCAAGCTGCGCGATGGCAGACTTTCTGACAAGGATGTGCTGAACGCCACCCTGCAAAACAGCCTGACAGATGCAAAAAACTGGGCAACGAAAACATCCTCACGAAAGGAACGACATCATCCGTCTGGCAGAAACCAGTCTGATGCCTCTACTGCAGGAAGCCGAAAGAATGCGTCCGCAACGCAACCGTACCCTAAACAGTTGCCGCCTCTCGCTCCAGCACCTCAACAAACTGCAACTTCTCAATCATATCGACGAAGAGGTACGCACGCTAAACCGGGAGCACAACCGCTTTCTGCTCTCGGATACCAACGCCCTACTGCACAAACTGGTGCGCGAGGGTGACTCTTCGTTCGTCTTCGAGAAAATCGGCGCAACATACGCAACGTCATGATTGACGAGTTCCAGGACACCAGCCGCATGCAATGGGACAACTTCCGCCTGCTGCTGCTCGAAGGACTTTCGCAAGGAGCCGACAGTCTGATTGTGGGAGATGTGAAGCAGTCCATCTACCGCTGGCGGAACGGGGACTGGGGAATACTGAATAGTTTAGGCAATGAAGAATTGAAAATGGAGAATAGAGAATCAAGTTCTCCATTAAACAACTTCCCCGTCCGTGTGGAAACCCTAAAAACAAACCGACGTAGCGAAACCAACATTATCCGTTTCAACAACCAAGTATTTACCGCTGCCATAGACTACCTCAATGCGCTACACCTGAACGAACTGAAAGAGGATTGCCTACCCCTGAAACGCGCTTATGCCGACGTAGTGCAGGAATCGCCCAAGAACACGGAGTACGGCTACGTAAAAGCTGCCTTCCTTGAACCGGACGATGAACACAACTATACAGAGCAGACCCTTCTCGCCTTAGGAGAAGAAGTACAGCGGCTGCTGGAAGAGGGCGTAACACTGAATGACATCACTATCCTTGTCCGCAAGAACAAGAATATCCCACCGATAGCCGACTATTTCGACAAAGAGCTGCATCTCTCTGTCGTGTCCGACGAAGCTTTCCGTCTGGATGCCTCCCTTGCCATCTGCATGCTGATGGATGCCCTGCGCTGCCTGTCGAATCCGGAGAACAAGATTGCGGAGGCTGCACTGATGGAGAATTACAAATTACAAATGACAAATGACGAGCAACCGGAATTCACAACAGCCACTCCCCTTCCCGAAGCCTTTACCTCCCGACGGGAAACGCTGCGCCTGATGCCTTTGTATGAGTTACTGGAAGAACTGTTCAGCATCTTCACCATGAGCTGCATTGAAAAGCAGGATGCCTACCTCTTCTCCTTTTTCGATGCTGTGACGGAGTATCTGCAAAGCAATTCTTCCGAGCTGGACAGCTTCATCCGCTACTGGGACGAAACCCTTTGCAGCAAGACCATCCCCAGCGGTGAGATGGACGGTATACGTATCCTCTCCATCCACAAGTCCAAAGGACTGGAATTCCATACCGTACTGATTCCCTTCTGCGACTGGAAGCTGGAGAACGAAACCAACAACCAGCTGGTGTGGTGCATCCCACCGGAAGAGCCCTATAATGCCATCAGCTTAGTGCCGGTGAACTATTCCACCACCATGGCGGAATCCATATACCGGCAGGACTATCTGCACGAACGGCTTCAGCTATGGGTGGACAATCTGAATCTGCTGTACGTGGCCTTTACCCGTGCCGGCAAGAACCTCATCCTCTGGAGCCGGAAGGAACAGAAGGGAACCATGTCCGAACTCCTTGCCAACACCTTGCCCCGCATAGCCAAAGACGGAGCAGGCAGTTGGGACGAAGAAGCTGCCATATACGAGAACGGCAAGATTTGTCTCTCCTCCATCCCCGTCTCACAGCATGACGCAGACAACCCTACTGATGACGAAGCCAAACCTCTATGCTACGAACAGAAACCTCTATACTGCGAACGTAAACCTGAGGTTTATGAACAGCAACCGGTCAACAGACTTTCGCAAAAGCCGGTCAAACTGCCCGTCCACATGGAGAGTATGCTCCACGACATCGAGTTCCGGCAATCCAACCGTTCGGCAGACTTCATAGCAGGAGTGGACGAAGCAGAATCCAGCCAGCGTTTCATCAACCGGGGACGTTTGCTGCATACCTTATTCTCTGCTATCGAAACCGAAGAAGATATTGACAATGCCATCAGCCAGCTCGTCTTTGAAGGAGTAATTGGACGAAGTGAGACGGAAGAAGAAATACGCGACCTCACCGAACGCGCCTTCTCCCTGCCCCAAGTCAAGGACTGGTATTCGGGGACGTGGCGGCTGTTCAATGAATGCGACATCATCTGGCAGGAAAACGGCGAACTGCGGACACGCCGCCCGGACCGTGTGATGATGCGTGGTGAAGAAATCGTAGTGGTAGACTTCAAGTTCGGAAAGCCGAATAAGAAGTACAACAAGCAAGTACAGAGATACATGCAACTGCTGGTCCGCATGGGGTATGCCGCAGAAAATATACGGGGCTACTTGTGGTATGTAGAGGAGAACAACATAGAACCGGTATAAACTCACTCTCCATCCACTATCAACTATCAATTATCAACTGAATTATGAAAACATTTCTCCAACTGGTCGCCCACGACCTTTACGCCAAAATAGGAAACGACCTCTCGCGCACCGCCATCGTTTTCCCCAACAAACGTGCCAGTCTGTTCTTCAACGAATACCTGGCAGCCGAAACGGACCGCCCCTTGTGGTCGCCCGCCTACGTCAGCATCAGCGAACTATTCCGGCAACTCTCGCCACTAAAGTCCGGTGACCCCATCCGCCTGGTATGCGAACTGTATAAGGTGTTCCGCGAAGAGACCCACAGTGAAGAGACTCTGGATGACTTCTACTTCTGGGGAGAACTGCTCATCAGCGACTTCGACGACGTGGACAAAAACCTCGTAGATGCCGACAAGCTCTTCAGCAATCTGCAGGAACTGAAGAACATCATGGACGGCTACGACTTCCTTGACCAAGAGCAGGAAGAAGCCATCCGCCAATTCTTCCAAAATTTCTCCATAGAAAAGCGCACGGAGCTGAAAGCAAAATTCATCTCCCTCTGGGATAAGTTGGGCGACATCTACCGCCACTACCGCCGAAACCTCACGGAACTTGGCATCGCTACGAAGGCATGATGTACCGCAATGTCATGGAGCAACTCAACACCGACCGACTACGCTACGACCGCTATGTATTTGTCGGCTTCAACGTGCTGAATAGAGTAGAAACCCGTTTCTTTCAGCTCTTGCAGAATGCCGGAAAAGCGATGTTCTATTGGGACTATGACGTATTCTACACCCGCCTCCCACGCGAACAAAAACCACCCTATACCCACGAAGCAGGCGAATTCATCCTCCGCAACCTAAAGCTGTTCCCCAACCAGCTCCCCGAAAAATCCTTTGATGTACTGCGGAAACCCAAGAATGTACGCTTTATCTCCGCTTCTACGGAAAATGCACAAGCCCGTTACTTGCCTCAATGGATTAGGGAGAACGAAAAACAGAGAAATGAAGAATCTTCATTAAAGGATACTGCCGTCGTCCTCTGCAACGAATCCCTACTGCTTCCCGTCCTCCACTCCATTCCGGCAGAGGTAAAGAACGTCAACATCACAATGGGATTCCCCCTTGCCCAAACTCCGGTATACAGCTTCATCAACGCCCTTGTAGAACTACAGACTACCGGCTACCACACAGGTACCGGACGATATACTTACGAGACCGTACTCACCCTGCTGAAACATCCTTATACCCGGCAGCTTTCCTCCCATGCCGAAGTACTGGAAAGACGGCTTACGCAGGACAATCGCTTCTATCCTCTTCCCTCGGAGCTGAAGCAGGACGCATTCCTTGAACAAGTCTTTACACCACAGAACGGCATCGCCGCCCTATGCAGCTACCTCACCGAACTGCTTCGCGAAGTAGCCGTCCTCTACCGCCAGGAAAAAGACGTGGAAGACATCTTCAACCAGCTGTACCGTGAGTCTCTGTTCAAAAGTTACACTCTCGTCAATCGCCTGCTCAATCTGATAGAGACCGGGGAACTGAGTAGCCTGCGCACAGACACGCTGAAGCGACTGCTGAACCGGCTGCTTACCTCTGCCAACATCCCCTTCCACGGAGAGCCCGCCATCGGCATGCAAGTAATGGGTGTGCTGGAAACGCGTAACCTCGACTTCCGCAATCTCATCATGCTCTCCCTCAACGAAGGGCAATTGCCCAAAGCCGGAGGCGAGTCCTCCTTCATCCCCTACAACCTAAGGAAAGCCTTCGGCATGACCACCATAGAGCACAAAAATGCCGTCTATGCCTACTACTTCTACCGCCTCATCCAGCGGGCAGAAAACGTCACCTTATTATATAACACCTCTTCGGACGGACTGAACCGCGGGGAAATGTCCCGCTTCATGCTGCAATTCCTGGTAGAATCGCCACACAACATCTCCCTTGAGTACCTTGAAGCCGGACAATCCCCCCAGCAAGCCCGGGAAATTGAGATTCACAAGACACCGGAGATGTTGCAACAGATGTTCGATGCCTACGACATCCACCGACGTCCCCAAGCGTTCTTCTCCCCCTCTGCCCTCAATGCCTATCTGGACTGCCGGCTGAAATTCTACTACCGATACGTAGCTGGCCTGAAAGCTCCCGATGAAGTAAGCGCCGAGATAGACTCCGCTCTTCGGCACCATCTTCCACCGTTCTGCCGAACTGGTGTACAACGAACTGATAGCCAACGGACGGGAGATACGTAAAGATGACCTGGAACAATTACTGAAAGACGATGTTCGCCTGCAAGCCTATGTGGACAATGCTTTCAAAGAAAAGTTCTTCCATGTGCCCCTTACGGAGCAACCGGAGTATAACGGTACGCAGCTCATCCATTCCAAAGTCATCGCCTCTTACCTGCGCCAGCTCCTGCGCAATGACCTGCAATATGCCCCGTTCCGTATGGAGGGCATGGAACAGGACGTCAGAGAAACGATGGAAATAGATACTCCGCAAGGAAAGCTTGCCTTACAGATAGGCGGTACCATCGACCGCCTGGACAGCAAAGGAGACACGCTACGTATTGTGGACTACAAGACAGGCGGTACTCCCAAGACTCCAGAAAATATAGAACAACTGTTTACTCCCGCCGACAACCGTCCCAACTATATTTTCCAGACGTTTTTGTACGCCGCCATCCTCTGCCGCAAGCAATCGCTGAAGGTAGCCCCTTCCCTACTTTACATCCACCGGGCAGCTTCCGAAAGCTACTCCCCGATCATCGAAATGGGAGCGCCACGACAACCCAAGGTACCGGTCAACAACTTCGCTTTCTTCGAAGACGAGTTCCGCAAACGGCTGCACGGACTCCTGCAGGAGATATTCAGCCAAGAAGAAACATTCAGCCAAACAGAGGATACCCGGAAATGTGAATATTGCGATTTCCGCAGTCTGTGTAAGAGATAAAAAAACAGACCATCCGTTCATAAGAAACAGACGGTCTATTTGAGTCTGACGGATGGTCTGTTTTACTTCAACGGACCATCCGTTCTATTTTCTTCGTTATCATTACTTCACCGGAATAGAGAAGCTGAATATGGAGCCTTCGCCCTCCTTGGAAGTAAACCACAGTTTACCGCCATTCTTCACGACAAAATCCTTGCACAGCAACAAGCCCAGTCCCGAGCCTTCTTCGTTGTTCGTACCGAACGTGCTGAAATGCGTATCAGCATGCAACAATTTCTTCTGCCCTTCCTCGCTGATGCCACAGCCATGATCTTGAACACTAACAACTGCCATACCATTCACTTCCTCCATCTTCACCAATATTTCGGAATTCTCCTTGCTGAACTTGATGGCATTGCTCAACAAGTTGCGGACTACCGTCTTCAGCATGTCAATATCAGCGTTAACCATCATTCTCTCCGGTTTCATCTCGCGGATTCTTATCTTTTTCAGACTTGCCACCATACTAAAAATCTCAATGACACCGTCTGTCACTTCGACGAGATCCACATCCTGATAAACCACATTCAACTTACCGATTTGACTCTTTGTCCATTTCAGCCAAGTTTATCCAGCAATGAGAACACATCCTCCGTTGTCCTGATTAGCCATCGTCAGA
>ENA-OQCE01000710-OQCE01000710.1-human-gut-metagenome-genome-assembly--contig:-NODE-710-length-15797-cov-2.082259_pt1 | contig 15797 bp, 20 predicted proteins | sample MGYA00242495_ERZ504572 | MGnify/ENA primary metagenome ERZ504572 (study PRJEB26092, sample SAMD00036228) | human gut metagenome | host: Homo sapiens | study: EMG produced TPA metagenomics assembly of...
GGATGGATTAAAACGCCATAATTCCCATAATGCTCTTTTGCATTAATTCTGCGGTTATTCGCTCTTCCAACATAATATTCGCTGTCGAACTGACATGCTACCTGAACAAGTTCTGCGATTGGATTGTCTGTCCTTCTGACACATTAGAAACGATCACATTTTTCTTACTCATACGCTCTCCCTTTCCAAAACTGTATAACATATTCTCAAATATATCTCACTTATCCAGGAATTGCAATATATTAACTTTATTTCTGTTAAATCTTCACGAATCATCCATAAAACCTTGTCCTTAATTGTTCATTTTTACAATGAAAATTAACGGTCCAAATAAGTAAAGAAAATGTATCCTGCTTTCCGGAACCAGTCATCCGCATCTTTATAACTTTTTGACCTCGTGGAATGGGTCTGCGGATCATAATAATAAATGCTTCCAGAGGTATATCCCGTCACTAATACGGCACTGTCTGTTCCGGTCATTGCAAATACCGGGCTGCCCTTGCTGACATAAAACAGAATCTCCTCTACTGTGCAACCGGATATATCAAGAACAACAGAATCTTTTAATGTATTTTCAATCGCACTTTTCGGGGTTCCTCCATTGTCAATCAGTTCTTTTACACTGAGCCCGTTTCCTCTGTAATTAAGCATGGCACTGACCGCCTGAACCACGGATGATGAACTCTTATCCGCATCGTTTACTTTCAGGCTGCTAAATGCCGTCTGTGCCGATTTACGCGCACGCATCCATACATACTGCTGCTTGGAATCCACCACAACTCCCATATGATTATTGGCGCAGACGATGGCATCCGCGATCTCATCAGTTGCAAACAGCACATCACCTTTTTTGTACACATAAAAGTATTCCTGCGACTCCTTATTTTTCACGGAAACATCACGCGGATTTTCGAGTAAAACAGATTTGGAAGTCAGCATTTTAATTTTGGATGCATCTGCCCCATTTTTCATCATAAGCTGGTACTGTGTTTCCTTGCGATCTGTCACGGTTGATCCCACGGTAACTTTTTCTTCCGTGTCTCCCTCACGGTTCATGATCGCATCGGTTCCTGCAGCCACATAATGTCCGCCGGACTTTTTGATCAGATGAATGGTAATTGTATAATCCTCCACCGAAATGGAACCGATACTTCCCCTGGACGGTTTATACGTCTTTAAGATACTGTGTGAATTTTCGGAAGTATCCATGATGGTTAAATTTTTCATCGGGAAAACCGTATTTCCCGCTGCTGCAACCATCACCTTATCTTTCTTTGCTGCTCCGTAAATAAAATCTTCATCGATAAACCCAAGCGGAAGAATATACGCTCCCTTTTTTGCCTTGATATCATAGACAGAAGCATTTTTCAAATTCATCAGGTGAATCACATCGCTTTTGTATTCTTTGTCGCTGTCTACCCACGCAAAATACTGATTCGATTCCGACACTTTATAACAGCTTTCTTTCAGATCTTTCACAAGCACTTCCGGAGTCCGCTTGTCCGTATCTATACTGTAAAGTTTCTGATCCATGATCAGGTAAAATGTCCCCTTTTCGTTCACATACATTAACTGCCCCATCTGTGCTTTGAGTATTTCATAGGAAACATCCGACGGGATAAAAATTTCTTCCTCTATAGTGTGTACCAGACCATCATAATGATATACTGCCGTGCCCACTTCGCCTTCATGATCCCCACGGTTCATATATCCATATACAACAAAATCAATACTTCCCGCTTCATCCACACGGGCAATTTTGATATCATGCTGATCCCAGTTATCCCTCGCATTGATCCCCTCTGCCCCAAGGAAACTGAATACCTGTACAATCTTATTATTTACACGGTCAAAGCACCAGAGTTCTCCCTGCTGTACAAACGCGATCACATCTCCGGTCTCACTTACAGCATATTCAATATTTTTGTCACGTATGCCAAGTTGGATCTGATTATTATCTGTAATAAACCGGTTTTCCCCACGGAAAATCTGATTTAAAGTACGCTCAAAATTTAAGACATACATACGGGATTCCGTCATACGCAGACGATAATATTCTTCCACATTATAATACTCGGTTTCCCCACCGGTTCCTTTGGTGGTCACCACATACCGGAGTGTGATCACATCATAGGAATCATTGATTTCCTTGAAAGATGCCTCGAGTTCTCCCATCTGCTCCGGTTTTAAATCTGCCCAGGTAATCTGGTTTAAGGTACAGCTTAAATCCACATAATTGAGTGTACTGGTATCGCCTGTTGCCGCATCCATATATTTCGGAATAAATTTATTTGCATCATCCCGGAATGTATATTCATGAAACTGCAGTGCAAAATCCATACATGCCTGGTATCGTCGTTTTGTGTCTGCATCAGCCGAGTGTAATACCGGATCTTATTTTTTCCTGAAGCAAGAATAACAATCAGTTCATATTCTTCCCCTTTTCCGAGAATATTCTGGATTTTCAGGTTTGCAGAGATTTCATTATTTTTTTCTTTGATCTCCTGTGCATTTCCCTTTGCAACCAGCCGGGAATCATCAAGACTTCGGATTTCATAAGCAATGCCTCTGATTTTTTGTCCATATGTATTAATTTTCAGCGGAAGCAGTCGTGTATGGTCTACCGGCACAATTCCATCCCGCATCTTTGTAATATTCATTTCCGATACATATCCATGCAGCTGTGCCACGCTGTTATTTCCTTCATAAAACTGGACGATGGGAAGGGTTGCCTCCTTCATCGCCGTTGTCATATCTTTATTATCCTGATTGGTTATGATACTGAAAACAATCAGTGCTGCCAGAAAAAGCCCTGACAGCACCACTGGTTTAATTACTTTCCTGTTCATTTATCTTTTCCTTCTTACTATGGCTGTAATTTCTGTCGTTACATCCATCTCCTGCATCTGCGATGCCGGCAGCGCCGTTTGCACATTTCCGCACCAAACAGCACACCGATCATACTGCAAAGCCACGGATTCCCACATTCCCGTTCCTGTGTTGTCATAGTTTCTCCGGCGATAGAAGCCGGAACCATTTCGAAATATGATGCCGCCTGCATGTTTCCTTCGATCCGGTTCTCTTTCTTTTTCTGCACTTCGGACAGCTTCCGGTAAATTCCATCAATTTCCATCTGTATCATCAGGCGGTCCGGTTCCTCATCGTAGATGCGGCTTCCCTCATATTCCAGCTGGTCAAGCCTCTGTTCCACCAGCTCCATGATCTCTTTTGTCTCTGCCGGATAGTACTGTTTCATTCGTTCCATATCTTTTTCATATTCCATCTCTGTCAGATACATACTCTGCATCGGATATGTCATATAAAACGGAATCTTTGGGTAAAAATCGTTTGAATAATCCACTTGCATGCTCCATCCTGTCATCATTATAGACTATGCCATGCAACGGTTTTTTGTTCTTATTTTCCTACTATTTTTAAGCATATCTGCTCGTATTCCGGATAATTTTTGTGCCGCATTTCCGTTTCCAGTACTCCCTGTGCATTCTTATGGAAATGATATAAATTATACACACCCTTACGATAGGCATAGTCCTCTCCATTATCCTGAAAATGATCGTAAGAACCTCTCCCGGAGTTGTCAGCAGATACAGCGTACGGTACGCTTTTCTCCAACATACGCCATTTTTTCATACATCGGGATCATCGTTCCTTCTTTCAGGTACATCGGGCACAAATCAATCGGTGCATCCCGCAGGAAATACTTTCCTCCGGTAATTTTCTCTCCGGTCCAGTAATCATACCACTCCCCTTCCGGCAGATACACCATCTTCTTCGTGGCTCCCTGCTCCAATACCGGGGCAACGAGGAGATTTTCCCCTACCAGAAACTCCCCATTGAGGTTATAGGTTTCCGGGTCCTTTGGATAATGCAGAACCAGAGGACGCATAACCGGAAGTCCGGTCTGTTCTCCCTGATAAAACAGATCATACAGATACGGAAGGAAACGATAACGCATCTTTACATATTTTCGATAGATTCCCACCACCTGATCATCAAACTGCCACGGCTCCTGTCTGCGTGTTCCCTGACAGGAATGATTTCGAAACAGCGGAGAAAATACGGCAGCCTCGATCCACCGGGTCAGAAGTTCCGGGGTCGTATCCGCACCGAATCCGCCAATGTCGGTTCCGGCAAACGCAAATCCGCTCATACCGAGATTACACAGCTGCGGCACCATCATCTGCAGATGCGACCACAGACTCTGATTATCTCCGGTCCACACAGTCGCATATTTCTGTGTTCCTGCATACGCTGCACGTGTGATAACAAACGGACGCTTATCGGAAAGTTTCTGCAGTCCCTCAAAGGTCGCACGGCTCATATAATGTCCATATACATTGTGCATTTCCGCATGATTTGTCGTACGCTCCTCATCATGAAATACAACATCCTGCGGCAGCTCGCCACGGAAACTTGCCGGCTCATTCATATCATTCCATACACCGTCCACACCGATGTCGACCAGAAACTTATGGTGTTTTCCCCACCAGTCGCGTACTTTGCGGCGTCCAAAATCCGGATAATTTGCATCTCCCGGCCAAACCTCATTGACATAGGTAGTTCCCTGTGTATCGGTCGCAAAATATCCGTTCTCTTCGCCTTCTTTACACATAAAATAGTCCGGATCGACTTTGGTTCCCGGATCAATGATCGTTACCGTTTTAAAGCCCTGTTTTTTTATTTCCGCAATCAGATCCCCAGGTTTTCCGTACTTTGCATCATTCCATGTAAACACACGATACCCATCCATATAATCAATGTCAAAATGAATGGCATCACACGGAATATCCAGATCACGGAAATGTTCTGCCACATCACGGATATCTTCTGCGCACTGATAACCCCAGCGGCTCTGCTGGTATCCAAGCGTCCATCGCTGCGGCAGCGGTGTCCGCCCGGTCAGATATGTATATTCTTCAATCAGATCCGTCAGTTTTTCTCCACCCAGGAAGTACAAATCCAGATTGCCATCATCCGCGCCGTAAAAATAATATTCCGGATTTTCTTTGCCCAGATTGAGATAGCTGTGGAACGTATTATCAAAAAACATGCCATATACGTCATTCTTTTTCTTGCAGAAGAGCACCGGAATCGACTTGTACAGCGCATGATAGTCCTCATTGTGTGCCTGTGGAATATCGGAATTCCAGTTCTCATACTCATAATTTTTTTTATTCAGGAACCGGTCTTATCACCCTAGGACCGTCAAAAATACATCCCCTCGTCCAGATAACAATCATCTGTACCGGATAATCATGTGCGCCCAGATTCGACGTATCATGCCCTTCCGACTCCAGAATCTGTTTCATCTGCTCACTGACTTCCCCGCAAACACTTCTGCCTTGCCGGTGTGTCCGGACAAGCGGAGTCCCGTCCGGTCTCGTAATCACCATTTCCAGATTTTCTCCAAACTGCATCCGGATCTTATCGGTTGCAATTACCAGATCTTCTCCTTTTTTCTCTGCCGTCAGTTCTGTCGCAACCGCCTTGTCTCCATCAATGGCCTTAGAATAATGTTCCTTTGTTCTGTAAGGCACAAAAATATTGACAATATCATCCCTTATGGCTTTCACCACCAGTTTTTGCTGTTCATACTGCACACAAATCTCATTTCCATCCTGTCGGAAGGACATAATTTTTCCTGCTGTACTCATTGTTTCCCCTTTCCGTTACTCTGTTTCCTGCGTTGTTGTATCCGGTTCCTGATCGGTAACATAGTCTGAACTGACATATCCTTTTTGTCCGTTATATTCTGCCTGCACCCATCCGTTTTCTTCTCCCAGCAGTGTCAGCTTCGTTCCCGTCACGAGAACGGTAAGAATTTCACTGTCTGTATTCGGCTCTGCACGGAAATTTACACCATCCGTGCTTGTCCATACACTCTGTCCGTCTTCGTCCAGCGGCTGTTCCGTTACCGGTGGCAGATTGCTGTTGTCTGCCGGCGGTGCATTATTTGTGATTTCCGTTTCCGGTGTCTGGTTTTTCCCTGCATTCCGCCCATGAAGCCATACGATAAGTGATATAATTCCTGCGAGCAGTGCTGCGCAGATTATGGCAAAAATAATTCTGGCAATAATGACATCTTTTCTGTGACTTGCTTTCATGATCGTTGTCCCTCCCCTTCATCTTCTGTACATATAATTGTGGTTTTCCCTGGATCTACCTTGTCTTTTTCCAAAATCAGTTTTCCAATCTTATCCGCCCGGATGATTCCGCCGGAAGGATTGAGCACACTGTCCACGGTATTTACAATCTGTGCATCCACCGTGGAATACTCAAATGCCAGTGTCGTATTAATCAATTTACAGTTCACCATTTTCAGATTTTCTATATAACACATGCCCTGCAGGCTCTCAATCGTACAGTTGACAAGTGTAAGATTTCTGGCATTCCATCCCAGATATTCTCCCGAAATAAAACTGTCATACACAGTAACATGATTGCTGTTCCAGAATGCATCTTTGGAAAGCATGCGTGCATGATGGATCTCCATGTTTTCCACACCATCAAATGAATAATTTCCAACCAGTTCAAAATGATCCAGCTGCATATTTTTACAATTCATGGCAAAATAATCCCCGTGTGCCTGCACATAGGACAGGTTTACATCGGTACAGTTCCAGAGGGTTTCCTCTGCATTCGGGAAATTTACATTGGTCAGGGTTACTCCCCTGCAACGGCGGAAATTTTTTGGTGCTTCTACAATGGAATCTCTTACCGAAATATCATCGGTATACCATACCCCGGCCCGCGCCATGTCAAACCAGGTACATTCCTTTACATCGACATGTTTGCAATACCAGAGCGGATATTTCCACCGGAACAGACAATTATCCAGATAAAGACTGCTGCTCTCCTTCAACGGGGATTCCCCATCCTCAAACACACTGTCATATACCGCCAGATTTTCAGACTGAAACAGTGCGCGTTCTCCTGTTAATTTCTGCTGACGAAGCACCTGCCGTGCCGTGTCAAATTTATCGTTACTCATTTTTATTCCTTCTTTTTCAGCTTGTAATGATTGGGTCTGCTAGTTATTTTACCACGAGATCACCGGAACATTCAAGTATGCTACTCTAACAAAAGCTCCTCGACCGTGACAAACGAATATCCCTGTTTCTGCAAGGTATCTATGACCGTAAATGCCGCCTGTACAGATGACGCCGAAGCATCGTGAAGCAGAATAATGTCCCCCGGCTTAGTATCCTTTAGAACTCTCTGAACCACAGTATCCGCATCGGTCGTTGCCCAGTCCCGCGGATCTACATTCCACAGTACTTCGATCAGATTTACCTGCGCATCCAGTTCCTTCTGCCAGCATCCGTAAGGTGGACGGATATATCCTGCATATTCTCCCGTCACATCATAAATCGCCTTCTGTGTTTTTTCAATCTGCTGCAAAGTGCATGCCGTGCCCACTTCCTTAAAATTAACATGTTTATAAGAATGAACACCGATCAGATGTCCGTCATCATGCATCCGTCTGACGACATCCGGATACTGTTTTACCTCTTCTCCCAGCAGAAAAAAAGTGGCTTTTACACCACGTTTTTCTAATCCGTCCAGCAATTTCGGTGTATATTCCGGATTCGGCCCGTCATCAAAGGTAATTGCAACTGTTTTCATTTCTTTCTCCACTTTCTCCGGCTGCAGTGTCATTGTACTTACAACAGCCGCTGCGTTTCCAATGCTGTATGACAGGAAAAGAAACAGTGCATACCCCACATATCTTTTCCATTGTTTTTTGTCTGCCATTTCATACCACACAAATTTCCTGCTTAGTATATCGTATGAATTTAATCATAAAAAATATGTTGTCCTTATTCTGAATCATAAGTTTCCCTGCTGATGCCCTCCCCGAGCATCATCCGTTCCTCATGCTGCATTTCTTTTTCCCGGATGGCGCGTTCATAACCGGTCAATGCTGCAAACGGAGAAAACTGTGCGGCCCGATCTTCCGATGGCATCTGCGGATGCTTTTTCGAAACCGGATGCGGCAGATCTATGATGTCATCATAACGATGCGTATTTTCCAGCCGGTTCATGCCCGATGTCCTCCAATCTGTCCGTTGCGCTGCCGCATGGTTGCCCCTTCTTTGAAATTGGTTCCTTTTAAAATGGCATTTTTCCCATAACGCTGCTTAATGGAAAGCATGGCTTTCTGCATCTGTTTTTCCTTCTGCAATGCCTGCTTTTGTGCCTTCTGTTCCTCGGTTTCTTCCGCAAAATCAAACAGGCTCATCTGCTCATACGTCTGTTCTTTTTGTGCCTCCTGCTCTGTGCGTACATGGCATGCCGTAACATAGATCCTGCGGATCAAAAGATCCGGATTTATAATTCTGTCATATAATTCCAGTGTTTTTTCTACTACCGTAATGGCAGAAGATGTATGATTTTGCAAATTTGCCGTCCCATGCGCATGCTTTGGAATCTTTCTTCCGTAACGATCCGTAGTCACTTCACCGTGATATCTTTTTGCCCGCACCGGGTCTGTCAGATTTTCGATATCATAGCCAACCGTCAGCACTATCTGATCCGTCACGAATCCATGCTCCACCAGATCCAGTACCAGCTGGTCTGTCATTTCCTGCACAACAATCCTTGCTTTATCTGCCGGGTACGGACACTGCAATACCTGTCCCGATCCGGAACTGTTCGCCTGCGGACGATACGCTTTGATCTGTGCAATCGTGCACGGTTCGTACCCCCAGGCATGATCAATCAAAAGTTCTGCATTCACACCAAACAGTTTGTAAAGCAGATCTTCATTATAATAATCTGTTTCTTTTCCGATGGAGCAGCGCGCCACATCTCCCATGGTATACATTCCGTTTTCTGCCAGTTTCTTCGCATATCCCGGTCCGACACGCCAGAAATCCGTGATCGGCCGGTAGTCCCAAAGCAGTTTACGGTAACTTTTTTCATCCAGCTGGGCAATGCGCACACCGTTTTCATCCGCATCAATGTGCTTTGCCACAATATCCATTGCGATTTTGCACAGATACAGGTTGGTTCCGATCCCGGCAGTGGCCGTGATCCCGATGTGATCCTGCACATCCAGAATGATGGTCTGCGCCAGCTGATAAGCTGTCATTCCATAGGTTTTCAGATAATGTGTCACGTCCATAAACACTTCATCAATCGAATATACATGAATATCTTCCGGCGCCACATATTTCAGATATATATCATAGATCCGCGTACTGTATTCCACATAAAGTGCCATCCGCGGAGGTGCCGCAATGTACGACAATTCCGGCTCACCGGTTTTTCGGCTGCGGTTTACCTGTTTTACTTTCTGAACCACTTCAAAAAGCCTGGCCCTTCCCGGAATCCCATATTTTTCAGGGATGGAGAAACTGCCAGGCAGATGGTTTTTTCCGTGCGGCTTTCATCCGCCACCACCAGATTGGTGGTCAGCGGATCAAGTCCACGCTCCACACATTCTACGGATGCATAAAATGATTTCAGATCAATTGCGATATACTGCGGCATACCTTTCCTCTCCCCAAACAGACATTCGTGTATGCTCTCATTATATCAAAATCCGATAAGATTGCAACGCTATTTACATTCCGTCACAAACACTTCACATTTCTCTAAAATCAGCTTATTTTCAGCATTTGTTCGTTTTTTATTTGATAAAAGTACCTTTTTTGCCGGAACTTCCCAATCCAGTTCTATGGTATCTGTTCCAAAATTTGCCGCTACCAGAACCCGGCGCCCCTGCAGGATGCGGTAATATGCCATTACGTGATCTGCATTCTCATATGCCGGCTCAAATTTTCCATAAGTAAACAACTCCCGATATTCCCCAGATTTGCGCAATGCGATAAGTTTTCTGTAATAATGCAGAACCGAATCCGGCTGCCCTTCCTCTTTTTCCACATTGATCACCGGATAATTATCATTGACTTTCAGCCATGGAGTTCCCGAGGTAAAGCCCGCCTGCGGCGCATCCTTCCACTGCATCGGCGTCCGTGCATTGTCCCTGCTCATAACCGAACATACGGCAAGTGCTTCTGCATCCGAAAGTCCGGCCTCACGCGCCACCCTGTACTGGTCTTTGGTACTGATATCATCGAATTCATCCACACTGTTCCATCTGGCATTCTGCATGCCAATCTCCTGCCCCTGATAAATAAACGGAATTCCACGCAGCAGAACACTTACTGTACCAAGCATCTTTGCCCCGTCCGCATTTTGCGCATAATCCGGCAGAAAACGGGAAACGCCGCGCGGCTCATCGTGATTTTCAATGATATTTGCCTCGAACCCGACATTCTGTACCCGCATCTGGGAATCTGTGATTGCTTTTTTCCACGCATCAAAAGAAATTGGTGGCGCATCGTACCATCGTGTTTCCCGTCACTGAGCATATGGGCGCTGAAATCAAAAATTGTAGAAAAATGTCCATTTTCTCCAATAAAGTCCGGCAGGTCTTCCACCCCAATGTTAAATACTTCCCCTACCGTAAATGCATCCTTTTTGGCAAATGTATGATTCTTTAAATCTTCAAGCAGCGCATCGACACCTTCTACATTTTCGACCATACGCCAACAGCTTGCCAGTCCATCGTCACCATCCGGCTCCATATCCGGAAATGCCAGATCTTTTTTAATATTGATGATCGCATCAATCCGAAAACCTGCCAGTCCTTTGTCCAGCCACCAGTTGATCATCCGGTAGATTTCTTCCCTCAGTTTTGGATTTTCCCAGTTTAAATCCGGCTGCTCCTTTGCGAACATATGGAAATAATATTTGTCCGATCCCGGTACCGGCTCCCAGCAGTTTCCCCCGAAATAAGAACGGTAATTGCTCGGTGGATTTCCATTCTTTCCCTTCCGGAAATAAAAATAATCGGCATACGGTCCGTCCGGATCCGCCAGTGCTTTCTGAAACCATTCATGCTTGTCGGAGCAGTGATTGACAACCAGATCCATAATCAGATACATATCTCTCTTTTTGGCCTCCGCAAGCAGTTCGTCGAATTCCTCCATCGTTCCGAATTCTTCAGCGATTGCATAATAGTCCGAAATATCATAGCCCTGATCCACAAACGGGGACTTATAGATTGGAGAAAGCCAGATAATGTCAACTCCCAGCTCCTTTAAATAGTCCAGTTTGGAAATAATGCCCCGCAGGTCACCGATCCCATCTCCGTTTGTATCGCAAAAACTCTTTGGATAAATCTGATATGCCACCTTGTCATGCCACCATTTTTTCTGCATGTCCATGTCCTCCTTCGCCTGTATCTCCATGTCCTTTGACAATTTGTTTCTGTAACATTATACTGTCATTATAGTTTGGAATTTCAAAATTATCTTGCATAATTCTTACTTTTTATAACACAATACTGCTCTCATAAGACAAAGGAGAATTTTCCATGAAACGGTTACAGACACTTGCCCTTGAACAGAAAGAAGATGCCCGTCACGGTGACGCGACCTTCCCCATACAGAAATATATCACTTCTTTAAAGCCGGATTATCCGGTCATAACAACGCACTGGCACGAAGAGGCTGAATTTACACTCATCACCGAAGGAGATGCCAGCTACCAGATCGACCTTACTTCCTACGCTGTGGAAAAAGACGATCTGATTTTTATCCCGCCTCTGCTGCTGCACTCGGTCTCCCGCGGACAGTCTGCGCTTTACCAGTCCGAAACCTATGTGTTTCACATGAACTTTCTCGGTGGAAATGCGACCGATATCTGCTCCACCCGTTATCTGATGCCACTGACCAATGAAGAACTGTCGGTTCCCTGTCTGATCCGTCCAACCCATCCGGCTTATGTATCTCTGCGCAAAATTTTTGCACAGATCAGTTCTCTCTTTGCAAATCCGGTTGAGGGATACGAACTGGCCATTAAGGCATTACTGCTGCAGGTTATTTTCCTGCTCCTGCAGAACCGTACCCCGGACGGGAAACGATCTGTCGACACCGCAAACGCCTCTGAAAAATTAAAAACCGTACTGGACTATATCCATCTGCACTATGCCGAGCCGCTTACGGTTGCCGGTCTCGCTGCCCAGTGCTATTTCAGCGAATATTACTTTATGCGTTTTTTCAAAAAACACATGAACATGACCGTAGTGGAATACCTCAACAATCTGCGATTGGAAAAGGCTGTAGAACTGTTTGAACAGGGAAACACCTCCATTCTGGAGGTCTCTCTCGCCACAGGATTCCACAACCTTTCCTATTTTCATAAAATTTTTAAACGGAAATTCCACATGACACCCAGAGAATTTCTGAAAAAACTATCGTCTTTTTAAAAGCCCGTCACAAAAAGCCCGATATTTAATGCTGTAACTACAATTGCAATTGCCCAGAGAACCATTTTAAGTCCGGTACTGTTTGCATACTTTCCCATCACTTTTTTGGACGAGGTAAGATAAATCTGCGTAAAAATAGTGATCGGAAGCTGTACTGCAAGAAGCATCTGGGAATAAATCAATCCCTGAAACGGAGACCGGATCAGCAGAATGATAAGCGCTGCCGGAATCATCGTAATCAAAACACCCTGTTTGGTTTCTTTCGTCGCAATATCATAAGGTTTATTAAAAATTCCGGAAAAAATCGTTCCTCCCGCCATCCCTGCGGTAATACTTGAAGAAAGCCCGGCAAGTAAAAGGGCAATGGCAAAAATCACCGTTGCTCCATTTCCAAGCAGTGGTGTCAGCATATTTCCCGCAGTCGTCAGATCATCCACCTGGTTTTCCCCTCTCTGATAAAACGTCGCCGCCGCCATGAGAATCATGGCGCTGTTAATCGCCCATCCGATGATCATGGAAAACAGCGTATCCTTAAATTCAAATTTCAATTGTCTCTGAATCACCGCTTCTTCTTTCAGATTCCACTTCCGGCTCTGAATGATCTCCGAATGTAAAAACAGGTTGTGCGGCATGACAACCGCGCCAAGCACGCTCATGATAACCGGCATCGCATGCGATGGAAATACCGGTTTTACCCATCCTGTGGCGGCAGCTCCCCAGTCAATTTTCACCATACAGATTTCAATTAAAAAGCAAAAACCAATCAGAGAGACAAAAAGCATGATCAGTTTTTCGATCCTTTTATATGCATTGGTAAATTCACAGAACAAGACCACGACAAGGATCAGCATGCTGCCCACTTTAATCGGAATGTGGAACAGCATCTGCAGTGCAATGGCACCTCCTAAAATCTCTGCCATCGCAGTCGCAATGGCAGCGGCTACTGCCGTTACAAGAATCACATTCTTCAATGTCCTGTTTATGTAACGGCTTGCTGCCTCGGACAGACACAATCCCGTCACAATCCCCAGATGTGCTGCATTGTGCTGTAAAATAATCAGCATAATCGTTGAAAGAGTTACCATCCAGAGCAGGGTATATCCATATCCCGATCCGGCTGCAATATTGGATGCCCAGTTTCCCGGATCAATAAACCCGACTGTTACCAGCAGTCCGGGGCCGATAAACTTCAAAATATTTAAATTGTCTTTTTTTTCTTTCCTGTTATTTTTATTCATACATCAGAAATCCTTTCTTTTCATACTATTCACGCAGTTAGTTTTAACTAACTGCATAATACACAAACATTGAACTTGTGTCAATGAAACGGCATTTTATTCCCGTTTTTTTATGCATAATTATTATTGACATGCGCACCAATATATCATAGTATTTATTTATGTTAGATATAGTTTTCAATACTACATTAGTTAGTTTTTATTTACACATTGTAAGAAAGGAGATTTTACCATGCAATTAACAATTCGGGAACCCGGAAGCGCCATCACACATTTTATCGGTTGCCTGATGGCTTTGATCGCAGCCTCACCACTTTTAATAAAAGCCCATGGAAATACAACCTATATGCTTGCCATGACAATTTTTGCTACAAGTATGGTTTTATTGTACGCGGCAAGCACAATCTATCACAGTATCTGTCATGTATCTGCTAAGGTACTCCGGAATTTTCAGAAGCTTGATCATATGATGATCTTCGTTCTGATTGCCGGATCTTATACCCCTGTCTGCATGATCATCTTAGGCGGCAGAATTGGATATACCCTTCTGGCTCTTGTATGGGGAATTGCAGTGGCAGGAATTATTATCAAAGGACTCTGGATCACCTGTCCGAAATGGTTTTCTTCCATCATTTACATTGCCATGGGCTGGACGTGCCTGCCAGTATTTACCCAGCTGTGGACGGATCTCCCGCATGCCGCATTTGGCTGGCTTTTAGCGGGCGGCATCATCTACACCATCGGTGGTGTAATCTATGCTCTGAAACTTCCGGTATTTAACGCACTTCACAAATACTTCGGCAGCCATGAAATTTTCCATCTGTTCGTGATGGGTGGAAGTGTCTGTCACTTTATCTTTATGTATCATTATGTAATATGATCATTTATTTTCTGTCACGTTCTCAGGACTCCCTGCGAACCGTAACTATTTTTCCACTTTTGTGATCTGCTCTGTGGTGCAGTCATAAACATATTCTATTACCGGATCTTCTTCGGAACCGGACAGTTTCTCTGAACTTACTGCAAATGTTATCTTCTTTGCAGTAAATTCTTCCGGAATAATATAGCCATTTTCGTCATCAACATTCTGTGTGAATAACAGTTTATTATTCTTTCCGTTCCGGTCACAGCGATACACATTCATCTTATTCATGTGTGTTCCACCTTCCGGATAGGTCGCATAATAAACTTTATTCGTTCCGTTCGACCAGCTCATACGGTAATCTTTTGATAAGGTTCCCTGATACTCTGCTGCCGCCTGGACTGCTGTTCCTGAAAGAACAAAACAGAAAACAAAAACGGCACAAATTGTTGTAATTAATCGTTTCATTTTTCGTTTCCTCCTGCTTCTTTTTTGCTACCCCTGTTTTACCATGGTATGCTTTCGGTTTCAAATGGATTAAGAAAAACGTAAGAATTTTCCATATTTTCACAAAAAACGGCTGATGCTGCATAAAGCTGTTCAAATTTCATATACTGTTTCTAACAATTATAAAACCGTGAGGAATCTATGTCTTTAAAAACCAATCTGTTCCGTTTTATTTTTATTTCTGTACTGGGTGTTCTTCTCCATTTCACCTATGAATGGTCCGGAGATAACGCTGTCGTCGGGTTATTCTCAGCTGTAAATGAGTCCACCTGGGAGCATTTAAAACTTTTGTTTTTCCCGTTTCTGCTTCTGACCATCCTCGAAGTGCTGCTCCGCGGCAATATTCTTCCAGAACAGTTTCTCCCGGCAAGAGTTCTCGGTATCCTCGCCGGAATGGGCGGGATTGTGGTCGGATTTTATACGCTGCGGGGTGTGCTTGGCCGAAACTACGATGCTTTAAATATCGCTTTGTATTTTGCAGGGGTTCTTCTGTCATTGTTTGTCGAAAACAAACGATATCGCAAGTCTTCTCTTCTGTCGACGAAAGCCGCAGCCGCTGTCCTGCTGTTGCTTACGGTTGCATTTTTCGTGTTCACCTATTGCCCGCCGGATATTGGATTGTTTTGGGATCCTACAGTCGGCCTTTGATGGTGTAGTGCTACCACAGTCTCATCTGTACTTTCGTTGTCCCGATCCACACCCAATACATTTCTGCCATTCATATATATCGGAAATTTAAACCGGAGACCTTTTAATATTCTGCCATCCTTTTGCTCTTCCTCATAGATAAATACATCGGACAGAAAGCTCTTCAAAAATGTCTTCTTTTCCAGATCTGTAAATTTATCATACAGCTTATCAAAGAATAAAAGGAACTGGTAAACATTAT
>ENA-OQCE01000712-OQCE01000712.1-human-gut-metagenome-genome-assembly--contig:-NODE-712-length-15785-cov-11.502491_pt1 | contig 15785 bp, 19 predicted proteins | sample MGYA00242495_ERZ504572 | MGnify/ENA primary metagenome ERZ504572 (study PRJEB26092, sample SAMD00036228) | human gut metagenome | host: Homo sapiens | study: EMG produced TPA metagenomics assembly of...
CCCCATCGCGCAGTCCGTGCGCGACGCCTCACCAGGGCGAGGTCGACCCCAAGCGCGTGAGCGACTCCGCCAACGACGCGGGCCACGGCGTGACGGCAACCATCGACGGCAAGCACGTCGTCGTTGCAACGCCAAGATGCTCGCCGCGGCCGGCGTTGAAGCACCGGACTGTGAGGTTGTCGGCACGATCCTCCACGTGCTCGTTGACGGCGTGTACGCCGGCCACATCGTGATTGCAGACACCGTTAAGGCCGATGCGGAGCAAACGATTCGCGACCTGCATGCCGCCGGTATCAACCGAACCGTCATGCTCACGGGCGACCGCGAGGAGGTTGCAGCGTCTGTGGCCAAGCAACTCGGTCTCGACGAGTTCCACGCGCAGCTCCTGCCGGGCGACAAGGTCGAGCGCGTTGAGGCGTTGCTCGCGGCCGAAAGTGACAAGGGCAAGCTCGCCTTTGTCGGTGACGGCATCAACGACGCGCCTGTGCTTACGCGCGCCGATGTGGGCATTGCCATGGGCGCCATGGCTCGGACGCCGCGATCGAGGCCGCCGACGTGGTGCTGATGGACGACAAGCCGTCCAACATTTCCCGCGCGATCCGCGTGGCGCGCAAGACCATGTCGATTGTTTGGCAGAACATAATCTTTGCGCTGGGCATTAAGCTGCTGATTTTGGTGCTTGCGGCGCTCGGCATCGCCAACATGTGGCTTGCCGTCTTTGGCGACGTAGGCGTGGCGATCATCGCCATCCTGAACGCATGCGCGCGATGGGTGTCAAGAACCTGTAGCGTCTGTGGTCCTTCCGGCCGGGACCGGGCTTGGGTTTGAAAACGTCCTCGCGCATGAGGCCCGCCTTCCTGCTCCTGCGGAGCAACGGAAAGGCGGGCCTCGCGCTGCGGATTGTTTTCAAACCCAAGCCCGGTCCCGGCCTGCGGTGACGTTGCTGGCGGTTATTGGGCATCACTTGCTGGCGGGGTTCCTTGTCTGAGTTGGACTTGGTTGGTGGGGTTACTGATCCCGGTCGCTGCCCCGTCTCAGCATCGATCTTAGCTTCTCGAAGCTCTCCTCGCTCAGGCAGTGCTCCATGTGGCAGCCTCTTGCGACGCGACCTCGGGCGTTACGCCTGCGTCCTCTAGCAGACCTACAAAAAAGCAGTGGCGCTCCCACATTTGACGGGCAACCTCAAGACCGCGTTCCGTCAGATGCACGTCGCGTTTGCCCATCTCCACGTAGCCGGTGCTCTCCAAGGCCGCCATGGCTTTAGAGACGCTTGCTTTGGTTACGCCCAAGTATTCGGCAACGTCGATCGAGCGCACGATGCCCTGACGTTCCGATAGGACGTAGATCGATTCGAGATAGTCTTCTCCGGATTCACGTAGGGCCATGGGCCGCCTTTCGCGATGATTGCTAGTTAGCCTTTGGATACTTTCCTTGGCTTACTTTACCGCAAAAGTTGACCATGTCTTACTGCATTGACCAAAAAGTTAGCCGCGTTTCACAAAACGTGCGAGATGAAAACAAAATGGGAACGCCCCGCAAGGAGTGTCCCCAGCTGCCGGCAGATAAGGAGCGTCCCCAAGTGCCGGGTCGCAGCTACACGAGGCCAAAGTGCTTCGCGGCGTTGTAGATGCCGTCGTCGTCTACGGCGGTCGTCACGTAGGTCGCTGCGGCCTTCACGGTATCCTGCGCGTTGCCCATGGCCACACTTGTGCCCACGGCCGAGAACATCGACAGGTCGTTCTCGCCGTCGCCAAAGGCAATCGCCTCGCTCGCGTCGACACCCAGGCGTTCCAGCGTCGCCGCGACACCCAGGTCCTTACCGCCGTTGGCAGGGATAATGTCGCAGAACAAATCACACCAGCGCGTAGTGAGAGAATGCGACACCGCGTCGGTCACGATATGTTCGTCGGCAGGGTCCACAAAGGCGCAGAACTGGTAGACCGGCGCATCGAAGGCATGCTCAAACGGTTCCTCGTGGTAGACAATCCCCGCGTTGCTGCCGGCCGTCACCACGCGCTCGGACAGGCGGTTCACAAACGAGTTCTCGCCCTGCATACACAGCGAGTCATAGCGCCCCTGCGCCACCTGGTCCACAATCGCCGCGACGTCGTCCGAATCGATCGGGCAGCTGCGGTAAACGCCCTTGGCATCAAAACAGTGCTGACCCGAAAGCGTGATGTACGCATCCCAACCAAGATCGAACAGCCAATCGGGCATCTGATAGGTCGGGCGACCCGTGGCGATCACGCACGCAATCCCCTGCTCATGAAAGCTGTCGAGCACCTGCTGCGCCGACGCCGGAATCCGATGGGTCTTAAAGCTCAGCAACGTGCCGTCGATATCGAAAAACGCGGCCTTGATCATCCTCGCCTACTCCTCGCCCTCGAGCTTTTCGCTCGCCTCGAGCCACGCCATCTCCAGCTCGTCCATGGCGGCATGGGCCTCGTCGATCTTTGCCTGCTGTTCGCCCAGCGCCGTGTAGTTGGTGGGATCGACCTGGGCCATGGCGGCCTCGGCCTCCTCCACGCGGGCGCGCTGCGTCTCCATCTTGCGCTCGAGCGAGCTCACCTCGCGGCGGAGCTTCTGGCGCTCGGCATTGGAAAGTCCGTTGGGCTGGCCGCTCGACTTGGGCTTTTCGGCTGCAACCGCTGCGGCGCCGGTGTCGAACGTGCCGGTCTTGGCGCTCGGCGCGCCCACGGGCTCGCCCTCGGCAGTAGCGTTGCACAGGCGCAGGTACTGGTCGACGCCGCCGGGCATATGCGTCAGATGACCGTCAAGCAGCGCCCACTGCTGGTCGGTCACGCGCTCCATCAAGAAGCGGTCGTGCGTCACCAGGATCAGCGTGCCCGGCCAGCCGTCGAGCAGGTCCTCGACAATCGCCAGCATGTCGGTATCCAAGTCGTTGCCGGGCTCGTCCAGGATAAGCACGTTGGGCTCGTCCAGGATCGTCAGCAGCAGCGACAGGCGACGGCGCTGGCCGCCCGAAAGATCGCCGATGCGGCTCCAGAGCTGCTGCGTCGTAAAGCCCAGACGCTCGCAGAGCTTCTCGGGCGAAGTCTCCTTGCCGTCGATGACGTAGTACTTCTTATAGTTGCTGAGCACCTCGCGGATCGTGTCGCCCATGTAGGGCTCGAGCTCTTCGAGCTGCTGCGACAGCACGCCAAAGCGCACCGTCTGGCCAATCTTCACGCGACCGCGCAGGGGCGCGATCTTGCCCTGGATCACGTCGAGCAGCGTCGACTTGCCGGCGCCGTTCTCGCCCAAAAGACCATAGCGGTCGCCCGCACCAATGAGCCAGGTCACGTCGGAGAGCACCTGCTTGGGCGCGCCGTCGGTATCCGCATAGCCGGCGTCCACGTCGACCACGTCGATAACCTGCTTGCCCAGACGGCTCACCGCCAGGCGCTTGAGCTCCAGCTCGTCGCGCACAGGCGGCACGTCGGCAATCAGCTCGCGAGCGGCATCCACGCGAAACTTGGGCTTGGTGGAACGCGCCTGGGCGCCGCGGCTCAGCCACGCGAGCTCCTTGCGCGCCATGTTGCGACGGCGCTCCTCGGTAACCGCGGCCATGCGATCGCGCTCCACGCGCTGCAGGATGTAGGCCGAGTAGCCGCCCTCGAAGGGGTCGACTTGGCCGTCGTGGACCTCCCACATGCTGGTGCAGACCTCGTCCAAGAACCAGCGGTCATGCGTGACCACGAGCATGGCGCCCTGACCGCGCTGCCAGCGGGCCTTTAAGTGACGCGCAAGCCAGTTGATGGTACGCATGTCCAGGTGTTGGTGGGCTCGTCGAGCATGAGCACGTCGTAGTTGCCGATCAGCAGGCGCGCAAGGTCCACGCGACGGCGCTGACCGCCCGAAAGCTCGCCCACTGTGCCTTCCCAGGGCACATCGCTGATGAGGCCGGCCAGAATCTGGCGCGTACGCGGACTCGACGCCACTCATACTCGGGCGCGTCGCCCACGACGGCATGATGCACGGTGTCGGTATCGACCAGGTTGTCCTTTTGGCCGAGCAGTCCGATCGTGGTGCCGCGGCGGTGCGTCACGCGTCCGTCGTCGGGTTCCAGCGTGCCGGCGAGCACGCTCAGCAGCGTCGACTTGCCGTCGCCGTTTTTACCGACAATACCAATGCGGTCGCCCTCGCCCACGCCGAGCGTCACGCTATCGAAAATATGCTTGGTGGGAAACTCTAGGCTGATGGAATCGCATCCCAAAAGAATCGCCATATGCCCTGCTCCTTCGTAGAAATTCAACGTTGTCCATGATAGCAGCGAGCCCCACCCCAAACCACCACGAAGGTGCCTGTCCCCTTTGTGGTGGTCGTTTCGGTCGCAGAGCAAAAAGGCGGGCCATCTCCCGCAAGAGATGACCCGCCTCTCCAATCAGTCCCGCGACAACCGTGGCCGCCGCAGGCCTCAAGCATGTCCCGGACTAGGAGAACATGCCGGTGAGGTAATCATTCAGCCGCTTATCCTTAGGCCGTTGGAAAATCTCGTCGGTCTCGTCGTACTCGACATATCGCCCATGTAGAAGAACGCCGTGCGGTTGGACACGCGCGACGCCTGCTCCATGTTGTGCGTCACGATGACGATGGCGCGGTCGGCCGCGATCGACGACATGAGGTCCTCGATCGCCAGCGTCGAGATGGGGTCGAGCGCCGAGCAGGGCTCGTCAAACAGGATCACGTCGGGGTTGAGCGCAAGCGTGCGCGCGATGCACAAACGCTGCTGCTGGCCGCCCGAAAGCGCGTAGGCGCTCTTGTCCAGCTTGTCCTTGACCTCGTCCCACAGCGCGGCGCCACGCAAGCTCTCCTCGACCATGCGGTCGAGCTCGTCGCGGTCGGTGATGCCGTGGCGCTTGGGCGCAAACGTAATGTTGTCGCGAATGGACTTGCGGAACGGGTTTGGCTGCTGGAACACCATGCCAATGGACCGACGCAGCTCGTAGGTGTTCTCGGTCTTGGTGTTCACGTTGCGGCCGCGGTAGTTGATCTCGCCCTCCACGCGACAGCCGCGAATCTCGCGATTCATAAGGTTGAGGCTGCGCAAAAAGGTCGACTTGCCGCAGCCCGAAGGCCCGATGAGCGCCGTGATCTCGCCCTTGTGAAAGTCGAGCGACGCATCGTGCAGCGCATGGTGGTCGCCATAGTACACGTTGACGTCCTTGGTGGAGACCACGACCTCGTCGCTCACGGCCTTGCCGCTCACGCGAACACGTTTCTCGCTCTCCCCCACGCTCGACAAAAAGTCCTGGGTGTCGGACGATGCCGCCTCGGTTGCGGGCGTTGTGTTCATCTCGCTCATTCGGCCGTCATCTTCCTTGCCAGTTGCTTGCCCACGATACGGGCGACTACGTTAAACAGCAGCACGCAAATCATCAGCAGTGCCGCGATGCCCCAGACGATCTGCTGGGCCTCGGGGCTGCCCTCGCCATAGATCTTGTAGATGTGCACGGCCAGCGACTCGCCGGGACGGAACACGTTCCAGGCGGAGGTGGGGCTCGACAGGTTAAAACTCAAGAAGTTCAGGCGAACCGGCGAGCTCATGCCCGAGGTAAAGAGCAGCGCCGCGGCCTCGCCAAACACGCGGCCGGCCGAAAGCACGATGCCGGTCACGATGGCGGGCATGGCTCGGGAATCAGGATGTGCAGTGTGGCTCCCAGCGAGTGAGGCCCATGGCCAGGCATGCATCGCGCTGGGCCTGCGGCACGTCCTCGAGCGCCTGCTGAATCACGCGCACCAGGATGGGGATGTTGAACATGGTGAGCGCGACGGCGCCGGAGATGATGGAGTACTTCCAGCCCAGCTGCACCGAGAACACCAGAAAGCCGAACATGCCTACGACAATGGAGGGCAGCGAGGACAGCGTCTCGATGGCGGTCGAGGCGATGTCGCGAATAGGCCCATCGGGCGCGTACTCAACCAAAAAGACCGCGCCGCCCAGGCTGATGGGCACCGAGATGATCAGGGTGATCAGCAGCAGATAGAACGAGTCGAACAGCTGGTAGAGCACGCCGCCCTGCGTTCCGTTGGCGCGTGCGGGCTGCGTGAGAAAGCCCGGCTGGAACAGCGTCGAGATACCCTCGAACAGGATGTAGGCCACCATGGAGACGACGATAAGCATGACGATGGCGACAATCGCCGTCAGCACGCCCGTGGCGATGCGGTCCTGCTTTTGGACACGCCCGAGTCTCGCCTCGTCGATGTGGATGCGCGTGCTAGCCACGAGCCTTCGCCCCCTTGCGGCCGATAAGGTGGATGATCAAGATGAAGATGAGGCTCATGCCCATCAGCAGCAGACCGAGCGCCCACAGAACATCGTCTTGGGCCGAGCCCTCGGCATAGACCGCCATAGACGTGGTGAGCGTGGTGGTGATGGTGGACGCCGGCGACAGCAGCGACGTCGGCATGGCCTCGATGCCGCCGATGACCATACGCACGGCGAGCGTCTCGCCAAAGGCGCGGGTCATACCAAGGATGACCGCGGTCATGAGCGACTGCATGGCGGACTTGAGCACCACGTGCCAGATGGTCTGCCAGCGGGTATAGCCCAGCGCGAGCGAGCCCTGACGGTAGCTATCGGGCACGGCGCGCAGGCCGTCGACCGAAAGCGTAGTCATCGTCGGCAGAATCATGACCGCCAGTACGATGGCGCCGGGCAAGATGCCCAGACCCGTGCTTACGTGGAAAACGCTCTTCATAAGACCGACGACCACGTGAAAGCCAATCAGGCCAAAGACGACCGAGGGAATGCCGGTCAAAAGCTCAATAAGCGGCTGAAAGACCTTGGAGCCAAACTTAGGCTGGATCTCGACCGCAAAGATGGCAGAGCCGATGGCGATGGGCAGCGCGATGAGCGTGGAGAGCACCATGACCGCAAACGAGGTGACGATCAGGGGCAGGGCGCCGGTGTAGGGCAGGCCGTTTTCGGCTGTGTTGGCCAGATCCCACTTGGTGCCGGCGAAGAACTCTACGACCGAGACGCCGTCCTTGAGAAAAGCCGAGAGGCCCTTTTGGGCGACCATAAAGATGAGCGCGGCAACGACAAGCGTCACGAGCGCTACGCACGCGCCCGTGACGCCCAGGCCCACGTTCTCAAGGTCGCGCTTTGGCAGCTGTTTTGCCATTGCAAACCTTTCCGGGGCGATTACTTATTTAGCGGATACCTTGCCGCTGGCGTCCTTGACGACCTTCATGGCAGAGACGGGGATAAAGCCCTGCTCCTCGACGAGCTTGCCCTGGACGTCGTCGGAAAGCATGAACTCCAGGAAGGCCGTGGTGGCCTCGTCGGCGTCCTTGGAGCAGTACATGTGCTCGGTCGCCCAGATCTTAAAGGAGTCGTCGGTAACGTTTGCGCTCTTGGGCTCGACGCCCTCGACCTTGATGGCGTTGAACTTGGAGTCGTCGAAGTGCGAGAAGTCGAGGTAGGAGATGGCGTTGTCGGTGCTGGCCATCTGGGTCTGGACGTCGCCGGACTTGTCGAGCTCGGCGTCGCCCTTAAAGTCGTTGGCCTCGTCGCCAAAGACGGCAGCCTCAAAGGTGGCGCGGGTACCGGAGCCGGCCTTGCGGTTGAGGACGACGATGGTGGCGTCGTCGCCACCGACCTCCTTCCAGTTGGTGATCTGGCCGGAGAAGATCCCCTTGAGCTGCTCGAGGGACAGGTCGTCGACCGTAACGTTCTTGGAGACGACGGGGCCCATGCCCACGACGGCGACCTCGTGGTCGACGAGGTTCTTGACCTGATCGGCCTCGAGCTTGGTCTCGGCGAAGACGTCAGAGTTACCGATGGTGACGGTGCCGGCGGCGACAGCGGTCAGGCCCTTACCCGAACCGTTACCCGAACCGGAGACGGAGACGTCCGGATTGGCATCCATGAACTTCTCGGCAGCGGCCTCGACGAGAGCCTGGAACGAGGAGGCACCGTCGTAGGTCACCTCGCCGGAGACGGACTCGGCGGCAGCGGCGCTACCCTTGTCGGCGGCGTCGGAAGCGCCTGCGCCGCCGCAACCAACGAGGCCGAGGCCCACGATGCTGGCGAGACCACCAGCGAGGCCGAGGAACTGACGACGAGAATAAGCCTGATCGAGCATGATCTTCCTTTCATACAAGCGACTCGCGGGCACCTGCCCGCTTTGCTGTTTGGAAAGATACGGTCTCGATCGGGCAGCGCCCGCGTCAGCTGCGCTTTATTACGGGCATCTGATAGACCTTACCGCAAGCGCGGCAGGGCTTTACAAACGAATAACAATCCCGCCGACAAGCATGACCCGCCTTTTACACCAAATGATCCGTTTTCCTCCGTCCCCAAGGGATCATTTTCAGAAAGAGGACGCATAGACCTTCTGGTCATGCCGTCCTCTTCGAAAGACAGGTTGTCACCCTGGCGTTCGCGTAACCTTAAAGCTCCAGCTCGTTCAAGCGCAGGATTGCGACGATATAAATCTTGAGCGCCTGCTTGAGCTGCTCTTCGTTGGCGCACTCATTGGGGCCGTGCATCTGGCCGCCCCATGCGGCAGCTCCAGGCCGGTCTCCTCGGGGCCAAACGAGACGGCGCGGGCAAAGTTGCGTGCGTACGTGCCGCCGCCCATGGCAAAGGGCTCAGCATGCTTGCCCGTAACTCGTTATAGGTATCAATAAGCGCCTTCACGGCCGGATCGTCGGCAGAGACCGAGAACGGCACCTTCGCACGACCACACGGCACGTCACGCCAAAACGGCCTACGAGCGGATCGAGCTGCTCGCGGATGGTATCGGCACTCGTGCTGTCGGGGAAGCGCACGTCGATGACCTGCTCAATATGGCCATCCGCCACGCGGATGACGCCAGCGTTGCAGGTAAGCGGGCCAAACGCCGGACTCGTCGCATCGATACCTAGCCGCGGCCATAGGCATCCGCATGCACAAAGGCCAGGAACTTGACGAACTCGTGCTCGGCAGGCGTCAGCAGGCGCTCGTCGCGCGCACCAAACGCATCCTCGGCCTCGCGCAGATACGTCACGATGAGGCCGACGGCGTTGATGGTGCCCTCAGGCATCGAAGCGTGGCCGCCAATACCGTGGGCGAAAATCTGCGCATGCCCGTTATCAAGCGCCGTGATCTCCAGGCGGTCGGCGTTCTCAACGGGCGCCGGCAGCTCATCGGCGGCAATCGCGAGCTCGCAGATGGACTGCGACGGAATGGCATTGCTCGCCTCGGAGCCGCTCCACGACACGATGCGCCCGCCGTCGATCTTGGGACTCACGAACGTCGCCCCAAACTGGCCCTTCTCGGCATTGCAGACCGGAAACTCGGCATCGGGCGTAAACAAAAAGTCGGGGTCTGCGTGGTTCTCCAGATAATGGTGAACGTCGGACATGCCCACTTCCTCATCGCAGCCCAGCAGCGCGCGGAAAGTATAGCGCGGGGTAATGCCGTGCTTGAGCAGATAGGCGCCGGCGTAGAGTGACAGCACCGCCGGACCCTTGTCGTCGATAACGCCGCGGCCGAGCAGCCAGCCCTCGCGACGCTCCAGCGCAAACGGGTCGGTGTTCCAGCCGGGCCGGCGGGCACCACGTCCACGTGGCAGATGGTCGCGAGCTGCTTGTCGCCGCGGCCAGGGATATCGGCAATGCCCACATAGCCCTCGTCGTCGCTCGTCTGATAGCCAAGCTTCTGCGCGATGCCGAGCGCACAGTCGAGCGCGTCACGGACCGGGCGGCCAAACGGCGCGCCGGGCTCTGCATCGGCAGAAACTGCCACGGACGGATAGCTCACCAGCTGCTCGATATCGGCGACGACATCTTCCCAGACCTCGTCGACATACTCAGCGACGCTCTGCTCCACCTGATTCATAGACTGCCTCCTTACCAATGAGCGGCAAGCGTACCCGCCCCTCACATTTAGTTCCTAGATAGAGAAAAGTTTAGCAAGCTCGGCCACCGAGTGCACCACTGCATCGGCACCCGCCGCCTCATGCTCACCCGGCGCCGCCGCGCCCGAATAGATGCCGATGCACGGCACGCCCATCGCGTGCGCACCCTCGACGTCGTTAAAGCGATCGCCGATCATCACGCATCGTCCGCCGTCGCGCCGAGCGCCGCCAGGGCATCGCGAACCGAATCGGCCTTGGTCTCGCGCCCCTGCGGCGGATTCATGCCAACCACGGCTTCGAACTGAGAAAGACCAAGCTCATGCACCATGTCGATGCATTTGGCCTCCATGCGTGACGTCGCCACGGCCATACGCTTGCCCCGGGCGGCCAACTCATCCAGCAGCTCGGGAATCCCATCGAACACGGGGTACTCCTCCGGTCCCAGCTCATCAAAAAAGGCGCGGTACTCGTCGGCCACCACAAGCGACTCCTCGCGGGAAAAGCCGTAAAAGTCGTGAAAGCTCTTCCACAGGGGCGGCCCGATCATGCGGCGCAGATCACCCATCTGCGTCTCCGAAAACCCGCGCGCAGCCAGCGTCTTGCGCGTCGAGGTCGTCACTGCCCGACCCGTATCGGCCACCGTGCCGTCAAAATCGAACAGCACAACCGGCCGCTCGCAAAGTTGCAATGCCGCCATCGGCACCCTTCTTCCCCAGTTGATGATTTCCACACCACCGCTTCAAACTGTTGACTATTCAACAATTGAACCTAGCAATGTAGAGCAACTCCACTATACTTGTCGCACTTTGCTTTCAGAAGGCGGCGCTGCCGCGCCCCAACGAAAGGTGCAATTATGTCTTTTGCCATCATAACCGACTCCACGTCGGACATCTCCCCCGCCCGTGCCCAAGAGCTCGGCATTTACGTGATTCCGCTGCATGTGATTATCGAGGGCGAGGACCTGCTCGACCAGGTGCAGATTACCGCCGAGGAATACGTCGCCCGCATGGCTGGCTCCGAGCAGCTGCCGCACACCTCGCAGCCGAGCGCCGGCGAGTTCAAGGCGCTGTTTGACCGCGTACGCGCCGATGGCCACGACAGCGCGATCTTTATCTCGCTGTGCAGCGAGTGGTCCGCCTGCTATTCCAACGCATGCCTGGTCGCCGAGACCCACGAGCTCGACGTGCGCTGCATCGATTCGCGCACCGGCTCGGGCACCGAGGGCCTGCTGGTGGAGTACGCGCTTGCCATGCGCGAGGACGGCCGCAGCTTGGACGAGACCGAGGCGCAGATCCGCGCGACGCTGCCCGACGCCCACCTGCTGCTGATTCCCCGCACGCTCGAGAACCTGGTCAAAAACGGCCGCGCGCCCAAGCTCGCCGGCCAGTTGACGCAGATGCTCAACATTCGCCTGGCCGTTTCGCCGGAGTGGAAATCGGGCGAGATCAAGGCCGTCAAAAAGGGCCGCGGCGCCAAGCGCATCGTTGCCAACACCATGACCGATTGCCTCGCATTTTTGGCCGAGCATCCGGGCTCCAGCGTGCGCGTACTCACGACCGGCGCCGCTGAGGAGCAAAAGCTCGTCAGCCAAGCGCTCGCAGGCCGGGACTACGTGGACGCCGGCACCGGCCCCATCGGCTGCACCATCGCCACCCATGTAGGCGTCGACGCCATCGCCATCAGCTACTGCCCTCGTTACCAGCCCATCCACTAGGGGCACCTTTACCACTTGCGGTGGAATAGGAACTGTTTTTGGCTTATCAGCCGCAAATCAATCCCTATTCCACCGCAACTTAGAAATCGGCGATCAGCCAGCGGACCCTGAAACAGTTCCTGATGAGTGCCCATTCTCACCAGCCTAATCACTGGGTTAGTCTTATGGGGAAGATAAAGAACGACCACATCGACCAAGCCATCGGATAGGTGGAAATCGATGTGGCCGTTGTAGTTTCCGCCCGGGTTTGAGAGCTCGTGGGCGCCATACTCCGCCGGAAGTGACCCATGAGCCACAAGCTCTGCAACCGCCGCTTTAAACTCACTTTTTAGCTGCGGATGCATGCGCATCGTTCGTTTGTAGTCCACCTTAAATTGAGCCTCGACTTTAATCTCGAACATCGCTATTCCTCATCGAGGAATGACATAAGCTCATCAGCGTTATTGAATGACAGGCTATCGTCCGGCAAAATCCCCAGCTCATGAGCCTCGGCGATCACCATGGCGCGCCTCGTCACCTCGTTGGGCACCTCCGCCCTTCCTACAATCTCAAAAGGAATCTTTCGCTGATTTACCAGCTGCCGAACAGCAAGATTGAGATAGGAATTGAGGCTGAGGCCGACCGAATCCAAGAACTCAGTCGCCTGCTCCTTGAGCCCCTCTTCGATTCGAACCGTCGTAGGCTTAACTGTTGCTGTAGACATTTGCGACCTCCTCGCCCTCGTCTTTTACACCAGTATACCCAATACGCATGGCAATCTGATGTTAGATAACATCAGATTGCATGCGTATTCATGTCGCGTGGGCACGATTGATCTACATCAGCCCGCTGAGCGCAATGTCAACGGCCTCGTTGAGGTCGTCGGTAATGTGTACCAGATCCGGATCGAGCGGGCTAATCATACCGGTGCTCATCACCGGGCCGTTGAGCCAGTCGAATAGGCCCTGCCAGTACTCGGTGCCCACCAGCACGAGCGGCATGCGCTTGACCTTGTGCGTCTGCACCAGCGTGAGAACCTCGAACATCTCGTCGAGCGTGCCAAAGCCGCCGGGAAATACGATGGCGCCCGAGCTGTACTTAACGAACATGGTTTTGCGCACAAAGAAGTAGCGGAAGTCCATGCCGAGGTTCACGTATTTATTGAGCCCCTGCTCGTGCGGCAATTCAATGCCTAGGCCAACTGACTTGCCGTTGACACTCGCCGCTCCCCTGTTGGCCGCTTCCATGATGCCGGGGCCGCCACCGGTGATGACCGCCACGCCACGTTGCGCGATCTTGCGCCCGACGGTACGCGCCGCCTTGTAGAGCGGATCGGTCTTGGGCGTGCGGGCGCTACCGAAGATGGTCACCGCAGGTCCAAGCTCGGCAAGCGCGCCAAAACCATCGACAAACTCTGCCTGAATGCGCAGCACGCGCCACGGGTCGGCATGCAGCCAGTCGGTCGAGTCCTCGGGCGCCAGCAGGTTGGCGTAGGTGTTGTCCTTAGGAATCATGGGGCCGCGCATGACCACGGGGCCGCGGCGGTACGTCTCGTCGTAGGCAGGCTCGCCCTCGACGTTCTCATTCTTAATCATGGGTACTCCTATCGAGAAAAAGAAAAACGGGCGGGGTCGACGCTGTGCGCCAAACACCCGCCCGAACATCAACTATTCGGTATGGTACCCACGATGCATCAAGTGCTTGCAAGCTATCGGTCATCGGTCGCGCAAGCGGTGTTAGCAAACGTGATGACCGGCCGGCGCTCGCCCCTTGCCGTTGCCCGCGCTCTGCAAGCGCCCGTGCTGCTCTTAGTAATCCACCGCCGCAGGGCTGTTCATCCAGTCGCTCACGAACGCGCCGTAGCGGCCCTCGATAATGGCCTGGCGGGCCCGCTGCATAAGGTTGAGCAGGTAGTAGATGTTGTGCATCGAAAGCAGAATGCCGCCGAGCATCTCCTTCTGCGTGACCATGTGACGGATGAGCGCACGGCTGTAACCGCCCGTGCACACCGGGCAGGTGCAGGTGGGATCGATGGGACCGTCGTCGTGCGCAAAGCGAGCGTTGCGGAAGTTGAGGCGACCCTCGCTGGAGAATGCCGTGCCCATACGGCCGGTGCGCGTCGGCAGCACGCAGTCAAACATGTCGATGCCCACGCCAACGCCGCGCACGAGCGTGGTCGGGTTGCCGACACCCATCAGGTAGCGCGGCTTATGCTTGGGCATGTACTCGCTCACGAGCGGCGCCAGGGTCTCGAACATGGTCTCGTGATCCTCGCCCACCGAATAGCCACCGATACCATAGCCCGGGAAGTCGCCGCACTCCTCCAGATGGCGCAGCGAGCGCAGGCGCAGATCCAGGTGCATGCCGCCCTGAACGATGCCAAAGAGCGCCTGGTCATCGCGGGTATGCGCCTTATAGCAGCGCTCGGCCCACATGCTCGACAGCTCAACGGCGCGCTCAACGTAGGCGCGCGTGGCGGGATAGCCCGGGCACTGGTCGAGCTGCATGCAGATATCGGAGCCGAGTTTCATGGCGATTTCCATGTTGTCCTCGGGCGTCCAAAACACGTGGCGGCCGTCGTAATCGTTGACGATAAAGCGCACGCCCTCATCGGTGAGCTTGACGGCATCGTTGTGGCTGAAGACCTGGAAACCGCCCGAGTCGGTGAGGATGGGGCCGTGCCAGTTCATGAACTTGTGCAGGCCGCCCAGCTCGGCGATGGTATCCTCGCCGGGACGCATGGACAGATGATAGGTATTGGCGAGCACGATCTGGGCGCCGAGCTTCTTGACAGTCTCGGTAGGAATGCCCTTGACGTTTGCCTTGGTGCCCACGGGCATAAAAATCGGCGTCTCGATGTCGCCGTGCGGGGTGTGCAGTACGCCGGCACGCGCGTGCGTCGTCGGATCCTCGGCAATCAGGTCGAATTTAAAAAGGTTCTGGTCCATAAACTGGAACTCCTTGGTTGCGGTTCATACGCAAACCATTATACGGGCAACCCGCAAGAAGCACCGACTCGACAGAAACTAGTGCATTAGGATCAGGTTCCCGCGCTAGTCGTTGGGTAGTCGTTGGGGACAGTCTTAAACGACTAGACGTTGGGGACAGTCTTCAGCGCCATCTTGCAAATGAGCGCCCCAATCTGCCGGCACTCAGGGACTGTCCCAAGTGCCGGCAAGAGTGTCCCTTTCGACTAGTCATTTAAGAACGTCCCCAACGACTACATCCAACAGTCAAGGTAACGCCGATGCTCTGACAACATCAGCGAGCGGTCACCAGAGCGAACAAATTGGCATGAAAAGAGGACGGCATAGACCTTCTGGTCATGCCGCCCTCTTTGAATGACAAGTTGTCGCTCTGGTGACCGCGCAGCGTCGGCCCGTTACGCGGTTTGGTAAAACCGCGTAACTCCTACGGACGCTGGCCCATGCCACCCTCGAGGGTGACGGTCTCGCCGTTCATGTACTTAAAGTCGGGACCGCAGAGCTGAACGACCACGCGGCCGATTTCCTTCTCGACGTCGCCGTAGTGACCCGCCGGTGGCATGTGGACGTTGGCCTTGAACGCCTCGGGATAAGCATCCTGGAAGTTCTCGAGCGCAGCGGTCCAAGCAAGCGGGCAAACGATATTGACGTTGATGCCGTCCTTGCCCCACTCGTTGGCGGCAACGCGAGTCAAACCGCGGATGCCTCCTTGGCAGCGGCATAGCTGCACTGGCCGTAGTTGCCAAACAGGCCGGCGCCCGAGGCAAAGTTGACCACGGAGCCTTGGTCTCCTTCAGGTGCGGGTAGGCCTTCTGCATGTACAGGTAGGTGGCATACAGGCCAGAGTAAATGGCCAGGTTAAACTGATCCATGGTGTGATCGGCAATGGTCACGCCCGAGGCGCTGGCCTGAGCATTGTTGACGACGGCGTCGATGCGGCCGAACTCCTCAATAGCCTTGTCGATGACGTTCTGGACGACAGCCTCGTTGTCCTGACCAGCCGAAACATCGGCCTGAACAGGCAAAACCTTGACACCGTACTCGGCCTCGAGGGATTCCTTGGCGGCCTCGAGCTTGGCAACGTTGCGGCCGGTAATGACGAGGTTTGCGCCCTCCTTGCAAAAGCGATATCGATACCGTAGCCGATGGACCAGCGGAGCCGTCCTTGAGCGTGGCCTTGCCGCCGCCGGTGACGATCACGGTCTTACCAGTGAAAAGTCCCATATGAAGTCCTTTCAAATCGCGACGGGCGCACCCGCC
>ENA-OQCE01000713-OQCE01000713.1-human-gut-metagenome-genome-assembly--contig:-NODE-713-length-15775-cov-1.359918_pt1 | contig 15775 bp, 23 predicted proteins | sample MGYA00242495_ERZ504572 | MGnify/ENA primary metagenome ERZ504572 (study PRJEB26092, sample SAMD00036228) | human gut metagenome | host: Homo sapiens | study: EMG produced TPA metagenomics assembly of...
AATTCTCATTATAAATACGGCAACATTATATCTGAAATACATCCGTATTATTATTAAACGCACTGACGAACTGGAACAGCACCTGCGCCAGTCCATGGAAAACAGCGAGCTTTTTAACATGCTGGATTTGCAGAAATCCTTAACATACTTTACAACCTCCCTGCGCAGCAACTACATTGTAACCGAAAAACTGCTGCGCCTGCGCTCCACCAACCAGAGCGCACACCTCATCAAACTTTATGAAGAAGACGAGGATTTGCTGGAGGACGTTATCATCGAATACAAGCAGGCTATTGAAATGGTTGAAATGTACAGCCACATTTTAAACAGCATGATGGAAGTGTTCGCCTCCATCATCAGCAACAACCTGAACCTTGTAATGAAATTTCTGGCATCCGTAACAATTATACTGGCCATACCAACCACCATCGGCGGCTTATGGGGCATGAACGTACCCGTGCCGCTTTCTGACAGCCCGTACGGATTTCTTGTAATAGGCGGCACCTCGCTTCTGGTTGCCGGGGTTACCGGCTACTGGCTGTGGAAACGCCGCATGTTTTAAGGAGCAGCAATGAGCAAAATTTTAGCGGAACAGTTACTTGCAGGCATTATACTTGCAGACAACGACAACAGAGAATACATTTACCTGCCCGGAGGCGAAGTTGGCAGCGAAGACCCGCACTGCGTATTTGAAAAAAACGGTGAGCGCGCCGGCGACCTGCCGCTTGAAGAAGCAGTGGAACTTGCCAAACGCCTGCACCTTTCACCGGGACGCCATCCGGAACTTGGCTCACGGGCGTGGTAAAGGAAAATGCAGTACTTAAATTAAAAAGGAATGAAAAAAGACCTTGTCTTAACGGCAAGGTCTTTTTTGTATTACTTTTCGCTTATTATTTTATTACAATTACAGGCACGGAAGCATTTTCGATTACTATATGGCTGACGCTGTTTTTAAACAGGCCTTCAATAGCGCCGAAACCGCGCGTACCTATGATAATGGTATCGCATTTTTCCTTGCGGCACTGCTTAATGATTTCCGGCGCGGGGCGGGTGCCGATAACAAGCACATAAGAGCAGGGAATGTTCTGCTCATCGATTATATGCTTTGCAGCGCCCAGAACTTCGTTGCTATCTGCATGGCAGGCCCGTTCACGTCACCGGCCAGTTCGCTTCCAGCGGCAGCTGCGGCGTATGCTGCAAGCCCTCGCGGGCAACGGTTAAAACAACCAGCTCCGATTCCGCCATTTTGGCTATGCCGATGGCATATTCCAGCGCGCGCCACGAATATTCAGTACCGTCTATTGCTACCAATAATTTTTTTCAGCATAGTATCACTTTATTTCACAATCAGCACAGGCACAGCCGCATACTGAGAAACCTTGCTGCTGACGCTGCCGAGGAAGAATTCGGCAATGCCGGAAAGGCCGCGGGAGCCGATAACGATTGCATCTGCCTGAACTTTTTTGGCAAGGGCGATAATGCGTTCCGAAGGATGGCCTACTTCCATATCGTAGCTTACTTCATGCGGATAATCGCCAACGATGTCTTTAGCGTATTCAAGCACTTTGTCGCCGATGCGTTCCAGTTCACTGTTGCCGCGGCTGATAGTGCTGTGGTCAAGCGGTACTGCAAGCAGAGCTGCATTATTGTACGGCTGAATAACGTTTACTACAACAATTTCACTGTTAAATTTTCTGCCAATTTCCAAAGCATTATTAAGTGCGCGCCAGGACGTTTCAGAACCGTCGACAGGCACCAGAATTTTTTTAAACATACTACACACCTCCCGATATGGCTTTGCCCATATCTTTTATGTTTTAAAATGTTCTACTTTTTTTAATAAAATCCTGCAAAGCGGCAAATTTTTACGGTTATCTTTCCTCGCGGTCGTACGAAAGACCCAGCGCCTGCGGGGATGCGCTGCGCCCGCCGCGGCGTTTTAACACCAGCACAAGCACCAGCACCGTAAAAATATACGGCAGCATATTAAGTATAAAGCCCGATACCGGAACGCCGAGCACCTGCAAATTAAAGCCCAGTGCATCGATGCCGCCGAAGAGATACGAACCTGCATGGCACGCCAGGGGTCCCACAGGGCAAAAATTACAAGCGCAACGGCAATCCAGCCGCGGCCCGCCGTCATGTTCTCCAGCCAGCTGGGAGCATAGGCAAGCGACAGGTACGCACCGGCAACGCCAGCCAGCGCGCCGCCAACTACAATGTATAAATAGCGCAGGCCAAAAACATTAATGCCCGCCGCATCTACCGCCGCCGGGTTTTCGCCCATGGCACGCAGAAACAGCCCGCTGCGCGTTTTATAAAAATACCACGCTGCAAGCGGCACCAAAAAGTAACTTATATACACCAGCGCATCCTGCTTGAACAGAATGCTGCCGATAATGGGAATATCGCTTAAAAGCGGCACGGCAATTTTGCCGAATACCGCACCGGCAGGCTGGCCTACATAATCCTGCCCCAGGTAGCCGCTGAGCCCTGTGCCGAACAAAGTTACAGCAAGGCCGCTTACAACCTGGTTGGCGCGCAGGGTTACGGTTAAAAACGCGTGGATAAGCGCCAAAAGAGCACCTGCAGCAACAGCCGCTGCAACGCCTGCCCACGGGCTGCCGAAGCTGTTGCCAGCAATAAAGCCGGTGCAGGCGCCGATAAGCATCATGCCTTCAACGCCGAGGTTAATAACACCGCTGCGCTCGCAGATAACCTCGCCCAAAGCGGCGTACAAAAGAGGCGTGCCCATGGTGATGGCGGCAGCCAGCAACGAAACGATAAAATCTTCACTCATTTTCAGCACCGCCTTTCACAATACGCAGTTTGTAGCCGGTAAAAATTCCGTGCCAACCACGAAAAACAGCACCGCGCCCTGCAGCATGGTTGCCGCCGCTGCGGAAATGCCCATGGTTTGCAGCATAAAGCCGCCCACGTGAATAACTGCAAACAGAAAAGATACCAGAATAATGGCGGGCGGGTTCAAACGCGCCAGCCACGCTATAATAATGGCAGTGTAGCCGTAACCCGGCTGATGCCGTGCTGTAGCTTGCCTACAATGCCCGAAACTTCCACCATGCCTGCAAGCCCGCATACCGCGCCGCTGATAAACATGGCAATAAGCACGTTGCGTGCAATATCCATACCGGCATAGCGCGCAGCAGCCGGGTTGGAGCCGATAACCATTGTTTCGTAACCCCAGCGCGAGCTTTTAAACAACACCGTAAACACTGCCGCCGCAATAAACACTACAAAAATGCCGGCGTGTACGCGCAAATCGCCGAAGCTCGGCAGCATCGCCGCATCCGGGAACGCCGCCGTTAAAGGAAAGTTCAGCCGTTAGGGTCGCGCCAGTCGCCGTATACCAGATAATCTACCCACAAAATGGCAATGTAGTTCATCATTAAAGTGCTGATAAGTTCGTTAACCAGCCATTTTGTTTTAAACCAGCCCGCAACAAGGCCCCACAAGCCGCCTGCCAGCGCGCCCAAAATAAACATTGCGGGCAACATAACTGCCGCAGGCAAATCGGGAAAATTAAGCGGCACCCAGGTTGCAGCGCAGGCGCCCATGTAAAACTGGCCTTCCGCACCGATATTCCAAATCTGCATGCGGAACGCAACGGCAATGCCCAGTGCGCACAGCGCCATCGGAATCATTTTTACAAAAGTTTCCGAAAGGCGTAATCGTTGCCCAGCGCGCCGCTGAACATGCTCTCATATACCAGAAGCGGGTCTTTGCCGGTAAGGGCAAAAAATACGCCGCAAAAAACCAGTGCCATCAGCGCCGAAAGTACGGGCAGGCCGATTTGCGCTTTCAGGCTTTGTTCCAGGCGTTTTTCCAGAACTACCTTCATTTGCCCTCACCTCCGTTATCCGTTACACCGGCCATCAGCGCGCCGATTTTTTCAATATCCATATCATGTACGGCAAATTCGCCCATCAGCTTACCTGCAAACATAACGCCCACGCGGTCTGCCAGAGCTGCAAGTTCTTCCAGTTCTTCCGATACCAGAAGTATCGCCGTGTTTTCTTCTTTAAGCTTTAAAAGCAGCTTGTGTACGGCTTCAATCGCGCCGATATCCAGCCCGCGCACAGGTACAGCACTACCATCAGCTGCGGTTTGGCTGCAATTTCGCGCCCCAAAAGCAGCTTCTGGATATTGCCGCCGCTCATCATTTTTACCGGCTGGTAATGCTGCCCTGCTTAATGTCAAATTCTTCAACAATATGTTTGGCGGCGCTTACGGCTGCCTGCCATTTAATGCGCCAGCCTTCGGCAAAACGCCCGTTGTATTCTTTTAAAATAATGTTTTCAACGCTGTTTAAGTTCGGCGCAAGGCCGGTGCCAAGGCGGTCCTCCGGCACATAGCTGATGCCTGCTTCAATTTTGGCACGCGGCGTTTATTTGTAAAATCCTGCCCGCGGTAATACATTTTGCCGCCCATGGAAAGGCGCATACCGGCAATAACCTCCGCCAGCTCGCGCTGCCCGTTGCCGCTTACGCCGGCAATGCCGTAAATTTCGCCCGCGCGTATTTCAAAGCTCACATTGTCAAGCGCCAGCGTGTGCATATCGCCAAGGGCGGAGATTTTTTCCAGTTTTAAAACCACGTCTCCGTTGCCGGCAGGCTTATGCGGATAGTTTGTGTTAAGCTCGCGCCCAACCATCATTTGTATCAGCGCGCCGCGGTTGATTTCGCTTTTTTCCATGCGTCCGCTTACAACGCCGCCGCGCAGAACGGTAATGCGGTCTGCCAGTTCTTCAACTTCGTTCAGCTTGTGCGAAATAAACACTACCGCGCAGCCGTTGTCGGCCATTTTGCGCAGGTTGGCAAACAGCTCGCGTGTTTCCTGCGGCGTCAGCACCGCCGTAGGTTCGTCAAGTATCAGCACCCGGCTTTTGTGGTACAGCATACGCAGAATTTCCACGCGCTGCTTTTCGCCGACGCCAAGCTGCCATACAAAGGCATGCGGGTCTATTTTTAAGCCGTAGTAACTGCTTAATTCTTCAATGTCGGCTTCCAGCTGTGCATATCCAGCTTAAAGCTGCCGTGCGTATCGCTTAAGGCAATGTTTTCCGCCACGGTGAAGGATTCAATCAGCTTAAAATGCTGGTGCACCATGCCGATGCCGCTTGAAATGGCGTCCGCAGGCGAAGAAAACTGCGTTTCCTTGCCGTCAACCAGTATTTTGCCTTCCGTAGGCTGGTAAAGCCCGGTTAAAATGCTCATCAGCGTGCTTTTGCCGCTGCCGTTTTCGCCCAGCAGCGCATGCACTTCGCCGGGGTATAATTCTAAATCTATTTTATTGTTGGCTATAACGCCCGGAAATTTTTTGGTAATTCCGAGCATGCTTATTAACGGTGTTACCATGTCTATCTTCCCGCCCGTTCAGTTATTTGCCGCTTCTGGCGCGTTCGCCAATCTGCCTTGCCACATGCACGCCGCTGGCACTGGCCTGCGAAAGCCCGCGCGTAATGCCTGCGCCGTCGCCGCAGGCAAACAGGTTGTGTATTTTGGTTTCCAGTTTGCCGTCCAGCTCAAGGCGCGCGCTGTAAAACTTAACTTCCACGCCGTACAAAAAGCGTATCGGCATTGGCCATGCCGGGGGCAATTTTATCCAGCGCGTAAATCATTTCGATAATATCGTCAAGCTGGCGCTTGGGCAGTGCCAGGCTTAAATCGCCCGGGGTTGCGTTTAAAGTAGGTTTGGTAAAGCTCTTTTTCAAACGGCGCTCGTTGGTGCGGCGTCCGTTAATCAAATCGCCGAAACGCTGCAAAAGCACGCCGCCGCCCAGCATATTGCTGAAGGAAGCAATGCGCTTGCCGTACTGGTGCGGTTCGGTAAACGGTTCGGTAAAGGTGTTGCTTACCAAAAGCGCAAAATTGGTGTTGTTGCTGTGCAGTTTCGGGTCGCGGTAGCTGTGCCCGTTAACCGTTACAATACCGTCGGTGTTTTCGGCTACAACATAACCATTTGGGTTCATGCAGAAGGTGCGCACCAAATCGTTGTAGCGCTGGGTGCGGTACACAAGCTTGGCCTCGTACACTTCATCGGTAATGTGCTTAAACACCTGCGCAGGCACTTCCACGCGCACGCCGATATCCACCTGGTTATTAATAAAGCTCAGGCCCAAATCCTTGCACTGCTCGGTAAACCATTCCGCACCGGCGCGCCCGGGGGCAGCAATTAAATAAGTACATTCAATTTCGCCCTTGCCGCGTACCGGCAGCACAAACCTTTCGCCTTCGCGGAGGATTTTTTCCACGTGACTGTTGCAGCGGATTTCAATACCGTTTTCCAGCAGATGCTTATAGATATTTTCCATTATAATAAGGTTATTTTCCGTACCAGATGCCTTACCTTGGCATTTAAAAGGTGCAGGTCGTAACCCAGCGCTTTGGCGCCGATAGTGCAGTTTTTGGTGCTGAAATATTCGCCCGGCGCACCGTGGCGGCAGTTCAGCTCATCAACGTAGTCAATCAAATCAATAACTTCGTTATGGGGCAGGTATTCATTCAGCCAGCCGCCAAACTCGGTTGTAAAATTATATTTGCCGTCCGAAAACGCACCGGCGCCGCCGAACCCGCGCATAATATCGCAGGGCACGCAGCGCAGGCAGTGGTCTACCTTTTTCTGCGCCAGCGGGCATTTGCGCTGCTCAATGGGGTGTCCTTCCTCCAGAATAACCACTTTTAATTCCGGGTACTTCAACGAAAACTCGTAAGCAGCAAAAACGGCGGCAGGACCGCCGCCGATAAGGGCAACATCAAAAAATTCTCTCATTCAGCATCTTCCTCCGGGGATGTTGTTTTATTTATTAGCCTCCTGGGCTTTTTTGGCTTCTTCTTCACGCATATAATCGGTAATAAGGCAGGTGCTTTCTTCTACCAGCACCAGTGCTTTGGTGGCATTCTTTTCCAGCCAGGGCAGGATTTTTTCAATATTTTCGCGTGTATCTACAATTTCTACCGTTACCGGCATATTGGGCAGCCCCGTAAAGAACGAACCGATTTTATAATCGATACCGCGCTTAACCGAAGCATAACCGCCAATGCCGCGCGTAACCGTGCCGCCTGCCAGTTTAAGGCGCATGGCCTCTTTAATAACGGCCTTAAAAAGCGGCATATCTTCAACAATAACGTCTTCACCGGTGTTAAACTTTTAAGAAGGTAACTTTTTTAAAATCCATAATTCTCACTGCCTTTCCCAAAACTTAAGGTTTAGCATAAGTTCCCTAAATTAATTATACAACAAAATGAGGCAGAATAAAAATAAACCCTGCTCAAAGCAGGGCAATTTTTTTAAAAATATTTTGCTATATCCGCCGCGTGCGGCAAAATTATATCGGGATGGATGTTTTCCTTTTCCACATCCTCCAGCGTGGCTTCACCGGTTAAAACAAGTACGGATAAAATGCCGTTGTTCAGCCCGAAGGCAATGTCGGTGCTCAGGCGGTCGCCAACCATGGCAATTTCGTCTTTTTTATAGCCGGTACGTTCCATAACAACATCTACCATGTAGTGGTAGGGTTTGCCGGTAATGGCAACAGGCTTTTTGCCGGTTGCCGTTTCAATCAGCTTAATCATGGCACCGCAGTCTGGTATAAACTCGCCGCCTTCAATGGGGCAGCGCACATCGGGATGAGTTGCCACATAAGGCACGCCGCGGTCAATCAAACGGCAGGCTATAGCCAGCTTTTCATAATCAAGCGACATATCAAAACCGACAACCACAAAATCCGTTTTTTCTTCCAGCAGCGTCGTCAGCTTAAAGCCGCCTTTAATAATGGTTTCCTTTAATAAATCGGTGCCAAGCACATACAAACTGGCGCCGGGCTTAACCTGCTGCATATAATACACAAAGGCATCGCTGCTGATTAAAACGTTTTTGCGCGTTACCTCAATGCCCATGCGGCGCATTTTTTCCACATAATGGCTGTGCCCTTTGGAAGAATTGTTGGTAACCAGGTAAAAATCCCTGCCGTAAGAGCGCAGCTTTTTAAAAAATGCGTCCATGCCAGGAATAAGCGTATTGCCCAGATTAATGGTACCGTCCATATCAAACAAAAAGCATTTTATTTGTTTCAGGCGTTCCAGTTCAGCCATGCGTTTCTCCTTATCCCAAAAGCAGCCTGTCGCTGTCAAGCGTGTTGCCGGCAGCTTTTTCAAACATCAAAAGTAAATCCTGCGTGGTAAGGTTTTTCTTTTCTTCACCGGCAACGTCTACCAATATGCGCCCGTTATACATCATAATCAGGCGGTTGCCGTATTTCAGCGCGTCGCGCATATTGTGCGTAATCATCAGCGCCGTCAGCTTGTCGCGGTCAATAATGCGCTCGGTAAGCGAAAGCACCTTGGCTGCCGTTTTGGGGTCGAGCGCAGCGGTATGTTCGTCCAGAAGCAAAAGCTTCGGGCGTTTTATTGTTGCCATTAAAAGCGTCAGTGCCTGGCGCTGCCCGCCGGAAAGCAGGCCAACTTTAGCGTCATGCGGTTTTCAAGGCCGAGGTCAAGCTCTTTAAGCATTTCCACAAACCAGTCGTGGTCTTTTTCGTTCAGGCTCCATTTAAGGCCGGGAGTTTTGCCGCGGCGTGCGGCAATGGCCAGGTTTTCTTCAATCATCATGCCGGCAGCAGTGCCCATCATCGGGTCCTGAAAAACCCTGCCGATATATTTTGCGCGTTTATGTTCAGGCGTTTTGGTAATATCAACGCCGTCGATAACTATTTTGCCGCTGTCAATCGGAAAAACACCGGCAATGGAGTTTAACAGTGTAGATTTGCCCGCGCCGTTGCCGCCGATAACGGTAACAAAATCGCCGGGCGCAAGATGCAGCGATAAATCCTGCAAAGCAACCTTTTCATTAATGGTGCCCGCAAAAAATGTTTTATGGATATGTTCAACGTGCAGCATTATTTCACCGCCTTTCTGATGCCGACCTTGTCTTTAACAAGCGACAGCGACAGCGCAAATGCAACCAGAAGCGCCGTAAACAGTTTCAAATCGTTAGGCGGCATGCCCATTTGCAGTACCGCTGCAATAACAATACGGTATACAACGCTGCCCAGCACTACGCTGATAAGGCAGTTTTTAAAGCTGCGGGTGCCAAAAAGCACTTCGCCGATAATAACGGACGCAAGGCCGATAACGATTGTACCGGTGCCCATGCCGACATCGGCAAAGCCGTTGTTCTGCGCAATCAGCGCGCCGCTTAAGGCAACCAGCGCGTTACTGATTAAAAGGCCCAGAATAATGGTAATGCGTGTATCAACGCCCTGAGCGCGGATCATCTGCTGGTTATAGCCGGTAGCGCGGATGGCAGCGCCGATTTCCGTGCCAAAAAACCAGTAGATAAAAATAACGCAGATAAGGGCGGAAACAGCACCTACCGCAAGCACCGTATAAACATTGTCAAGGCCTGTCAGGGCCTGCATTTCCGTAAAAATTGTATCAATACGCAAAAGCGACAGGTTAGCTTTGCCCATAACGCGCAGGTTTACGGAATACAGCGCAATCATGGTTAAAATACCTGCCAGCAGCGCCGGTATTTTCAGTTTGGTATGTAAAAAACCGGTAGCAACGCCCGCCAGCATACCGGCAACGGCAGCACAGGCAAAAGCGGCAGAAACGGAATAACCTTCCGAAAGCATGGCCGCAGCCACAGCCGCACCAAGTGGGAAACTTCCTTCAACAGTCAAATCGGCAATATCAAGCACGCGGAACGTAATGTAAACGCCCAGCGCCATAATTGCCCACAACAGCCCCTGTGCTATTGTCGGCATTAAAATATCGATCATCTATCTCTCCAAAGCAGGCAGTAAAAGCGGGTTTCCCGGGCGGGAAACCCGCAGTGCCTCTTTTTATTCTGCCTCAGCAGCTTTTAAAATTTCTTCCGGAACAGTTACGCCAAGGCGTTCCGCAACCTTTTTATTTACGATAACCTTAAATTTCTTCTGGGTTTCAATAGGCATTTCCGCCGGTTTGCTTCGCCTTTTAAAATTTTGGCTGCCATTTCGCCGGTTTGTTTGCCAAGTTCGTAATAGTTAATACCTATTACGGCAACGCTGCCTTCAGTATCGGGCCAGCCGCAGGTCATAACCAGTTTGGCAGGCTCGGTTACGCTAATCAGCGTAGGCACTGCCGATGCCATAACATTATCGGTAGGCAGGTACAGGCAGTCAATTTCGCCAATCAGGCTGTGTGCCGCCTGCTGAATATCGTTAACGCTGGAAACGGTTGCTTCCTTAACCTCTACGCCTCTTTCAGCAGCATATTTCTTTAAAAGCTCTACCTGCATCTGCGAATTAACTTCGCTCGAAGAATAAATTGTACCTACAACTTTAGCATCCGGCACAAGTTTCAGCAAAAGGTCAAGCTGTTCTTTAATCGGGTTCATATCGCTGGTGCCGGTAACGTTGCCACCCGGTTTTTCGTTAGAAGCAACGAGTTTTGCCGCTTCATAATCGGTTACGGCAGTAGATACAACAGGAATATCTTTTGTTGCGTTGGCAGCAGTTTGTGCCGCGGGTGTAGCAATGGCGCAGATTAAATCAACCTTGTTGCTTACAAAGCGGTGGGCAATGTTCTGCAAATTGCTCTGGTCTGCCTGTGCATTCTGGCGGTCGAAAACAACGTTTTCGCCTTCTTTGAAGCCGTTTGCGGCAAGCCCGTCTACAAAACCTTTATTTGCAGCATCAAGCGATGCATGTTCTACCAGTTGTACAATACCAACATTAACTGTTTTTTTAGCAGCAGCTCTTTCCTCTTTTTATCCGCCGCCGCCAGCCGCCATAACGTACCGGCGGCAAGTGTAAAGCCAAAGCCGCAGCCAAAACGCGCGCTTTTTTAGATAATTTCATGGATAACTCATTCCTTCCCTAAGGTAAACTTTTTTTCTGCATTCAACGCGTTATTTTACAATTTCCGCGTTTTGCAGCACATCCTGCGGGATAGTAATGCCCAGGCGTTTTGCGCCTGCTTCGTTAACAACGGTTTTAAACTGCTTCTGAGTCTGTATTGCCATATCTGCCGGTTTGGCTTCACCTTTTAAAATTTTAGCCGCCATCTCGCCGGTTTCCTTACCGAGCTGGTAGTAATCAATACCAAGCGTTGCAAGACCGCCGCCCTTTACAAGGGCTTCTTCGCCGCAGATAACCGCAAGCCCTGCGTTATCTGTAACGGAAACCAAAGTAGGCATGGAAGATGCAATTACATTATCAGTGGGCACATAAACCACGTCAACCTTCCCTACAAGGCTTTGTGCTGCCTGCTGAATATCGTTTACCGTGGAAACCGTTGCTTCCATGACATTGACGCCCCGTTCAGCAGCCGCTTTTTTCATAATTTCAATCTGAATTTGAGAATTTACTTCGCTGGAGCAGTAAACGGTGCCGATAGTTTTAGCATCCGGCACGATTTTCAAAAGCAAATCAACCTGTTCCTTAATCGGGTTCATATCGCTGGTGCCGGTAACATTACCGCCCGGTTTTTCGTTCGACGCTACAAGCTTGGCCGCCTCGTAATCCGTAACGGCGGTTGCCACAATGGGTATATCCTTCGTGGCGTTGGCCATAACCTGCGCGGCAGGAGTTGCAATGGCGCAGATTAAATCAACTTTGTTGTTGACAAAACGGTGAGCAATGTTCTGCAAATTGCTCTGGTCTGCCTGCGCATTCTGCCTGTCGATAGCAACATTCTCGTTTTCTTTGAAGCCTTTTTCCGCCAGGCCGTCTACAAAGCCTTTATTGGCGGCATCAAGCGCACTGTGTTCTACCAGTTGTACAATACCTACGTTTAACTGCGCTTTACTTCCTGCTTCCTTTTTTTTCGCCGCCGCAACCCGCCAGAAGCCCCAATGCCAAAAGCAAAGTTACGCCTGCAGCAAATTTTTTAAGTCCTCTTTTTTTCATAATATCCATCCTTCCATTCTTCAAAATGTCCCCTCAAAACAACAATACTACTATTTTATCATTTATTTTACCATTTATCCGCATAAAAAACAAACTTCCTTAACCAAAATTTTAAAATTTCTGGTAATTGTTGTGTAAATGTATGCCTAAGGCAGACATTTTATATTAATATGGTTTCTGCACATAAAACGCTTTATTTATGTGCAGTTCTTTTTGCTTATCTGCATATAATCCGGCTAAGCTTACAGATTTCCCGGCAGCGCCAAACAACCCTCCTGCACCAGCTGTACAAGAGGGTTGTTTTTATTTTGCCGTATTTATTTCTGCAATATTTTGTGCGCTATGTCTTCGGTAACAACAAGGTGCGTTACAAGGCCTGTGCGCAGTGCGCCAAGCACGGCTTTACTGCCTGCCGTAAGGCCTATGGCAACAACTTTCGGGCAGCTGCCCCAGAGTTTTCAGCGGCACGCGCACGGCAAAATCGCCTGCGCCGCTGATAAATTCGCCGCGTACATTAAAATAGTACGAAAGCAAACTGCCAACCGCCTGCTGACGCTCCAGTGCGTCTTCAAAACGCAGCGCAGTCGCTTCATCGGGCACACCGGGGTAAGCGCGTATTTCCACAAGCGCCGCCGTGGTATCCTGCCACAGCGACAAAACCTGGCGGTAATCCGGCGTGTCTTCCATAGCGTCGCGCGCTTCGCGGCTGCCAGGAAAAGCCTCTGCCTCAAGGCGGAAAGCCTCCCTGGTTCCTCCGGCAAGCAGCAGCGCCAGTTCGTTAACACGGTAACCGCGGTTTGGTATGGCGGTTCTGCCAATCAGCGGAAATATTTTGCCGCTGCCTTTAAGCCCTCCGGCAGAAGCCATTTTGCCCGCAATTTCGCCAAGCGTATAGCCCCAGCCAAGGCCTATGTTTTTTTTCGTAGCGCAGCTCGCCAGCCAGATATTCCGAAGTTTCACGCAAGAGCGCTTCGCGCTGTGCCTGCAGCAGTACAATGCCGCCTTTAATGCCGAAGCGCTGCTGTAAAAGTTTTAAAAGTTCTGCATCGCCTGCAACAGGTGGACGTATTTCAATGTGTACAATGCCTGCTTCGCGTGCGTGCGCCAGCATTTTGCTTACCTGCGGGCGCGACACGCCTATTTTGGCAGCTACCTGGCCTGCGTCAGCCCGTCTTCGTAATAAAGGCGCGCTGCCTGCACCAGCCCGGCAAGTTCCTTATCCGTAAGCAATTATTTTACTTCCATTAATTCCATTAAAATGCCGTCCTTCATAATAAAGGCGATGCGGGTATTTTCGTCGGCCATCCACGGTTCTACAACCACGCGGTTGGCTTTAAGCTGCTCGTCCATGTCGTCTACCTGGTAGGCAACATGCACAAGGGTCTGCAACTCCTGCGGCAGCGGAGTGTCTTTCTCAAAGCGCAGGTATTCAATGCCGAATTCATTGGTTTCCGGCGGAACGATATGAGTTTTAATGCCTTCGGCATATACGCTGCCTTCCATTACTTTATCGGTAGGCACGCCAACGTGCATAAATTTTTTCATCGGTTATTCCTCCTTCATCAGCTCGTAAGCTTTATAGGCTTCTTCCGGTTTGTCATTTTCATGGATAACCATGCGGATGGCTTTAAGCATTGCCACAGGGTTTTCGGCCTGCAGCACATTGCGGCCCATATCCACACCGGCAGCACCTTCGCTGATGGCACGGTACGCCATTTTAAGAGCGTCAAGTTCGGGTATTTTTTTGCCGCCCGCAATAACGATAGGCACGGGGCAGGCAGCGGTAATCTGCTCGAAGTTTTCGCAGTAGTAGGTTTTAATCATGTGCGCGCCAAGTTCCGCAAGCAGGCGTGTTGCCAGTGCAAAATAGCGCGTGGTGCGTTCCATTTCCTTGCCAACGGCTACAACGCCGAGTACGGGAATGCCGTAACGCTCGCCTGCGTCAACGGTGCGCACTAAATTTTCCAGTGAACCGAGTTCGCCGTCAGCACCAACAAAGCACTGCACTGCCATGCAGGAAGCGTTCATGCGGATAGCGTCCTCAATGCCCACGCCAATAACGCCATGGCTCATATCGTCCTTCAAAACGGAGGTATCAGCAGTGCAGCGCAAGGCAATGGCCTTGCGGCAGTCGGGCGGAATGCAGGCACGCAGTGCGCCGCGGGTTGCCATCAGGCAGTCGGCATATTCCATAAGCGGCGGAATTGCCAAATCGAGCCTTTCCAGCCCTGCCGTGCTGCCCATAATGTAGCCGTGGTCAAATGCCAGCATAATGGTGCGGCCGTCTTCCGCAAAAATATGCGAAAGCCTTGTTTTCATGCCCCATTCGGCGTGGCCCAGCCTTTTACATGAAAGGTCTGCGCAGGCGGCTTAATGCCGATGCCGTAATCTTTTGCTATGATATTGCCTTCTTTATCTGCCATAGTAATTCACCTTAGTTTCTGTAATACGGAGTGCGGCACGGAGCATTCCATAAAGCGGTCAGTTCGTCATCCATGCGGGCAATGAACATCTGGAAGCCTGCGGTTTCCTGTACGGTTAAAAGTTCGCCTACATGGCTTGCTACAACTTCAATGCCTTTTTTCGGCAAGGTATTTATGGCATTTGCGGAATACAATCAGCTGTCCCATTAAAGTGGTTGCGCCGCTGCCGTTGATGATAACCATTAATTTTTCGCCGCTCTTAACGTCAAGGTCTTTCAAAAGCGCGTCCATCATAATAACGGCGGTTTCGTCCGCAGATTTCAGCGGCATGCTGCCGCCGCCGCCTTCGCCGTGCTGGCCCATGCCAACTTCCATCATGCCGTCTTCAATGTGGGCAATTTCCATGCCGGTTGCCGGATGGGTTGCGCCCACGCAGGCAACGGCAATGGTTGCCATGTTATCGGCAAAGCGCTGAGCGATTTCGGCAACTTCTTCAAGAGATTTGCCCTGTGCTGCGGCAGCACCGGCAATTTTATACAGAGGAATGCAGCCAACCAGACCGCGACGGTCATCCGCATTGGAGCGCGGTGCGTTGGCAACGTCTTCCTGGGTAACAACTTTGGCAACTTTAATGCCGAGTTTTTTAACCTGTTTCATGGTCAGGTTGCCGGTAAGCATATCGCCAGCATGGTTTAATACAACAAACAGTACGCCGTGGCCTTTATCTGCCATTTTAATGGCTTCAACGCAGGACTGCGGGCCGGGGGCTGCAAAAAATATTGCCTGCTACGGAAATATCAATCATGCCTTCGCCTACAAAACCGCTGATGGCAGGTTCATGGCCGGTACCGCCAAGGGTAACGATGGTTACGCGGTCTGCGTCTTTTAATTTTTTATTAACTACAAGGTTGCCGTCTTCCAGAGAAACAATGTCGGAATTGCTCAGCGCAAGTCCTTCCAGAAGCTCCGCGGTTAAATTTTCAGGGTCATTGATAAATTTTTTCATTCTTACAACCTCCGTTTAAAATATTTTTGCAAACTTTCGTTGATTATTCTTTAATGCCTTTAGCAAAGCCGGCGAAGAAAATCGCCATGGAAACAGCGCCCGGGTCCTTGTGTCCGAGCTGCGTTCGCCTACGTTTTTAGCGCGTCCGAATTTTGCCACCATATCCGCGGTAGCGTCGGCTCCTTTTTGTGCTGCTTCGGCAGCCGCCGCCAGAATCGTTTCAAGGCTGCCTTCCGTTTCTGCAATCGCCGCCACGGCAGGATAGAAAGCGTCAACCAGAGTTTTGTCGCCTTCTTTAGCCTTGCTTACGTCCATAAAATCTTCCTTGGCCTGCGCAAACATACGCTTAAATTCGATATCGGTCAGCTCCTGCTGGTCGTCAATGCCGTCAGCCATGCCGGCCAAAAATAGTACCCCAACAGCCGGGCCGCTGCT
>ENA-OQCE01000714-OQCE01000714.1-human-gut-metagenome-genome-assembly--contig:-NODE-714-length-15770-cov-15.270792_pt1 | contig 15770 bp, 26 predicted proteins | sample MGYA00242495_ERZ504572 | MGnify/ENA primary metagenome ERZ504572 (study PRJEB26092, sample SAMD00036228) | human gut metagenome | host: Homo sapiens | study: EMG produced TPA metagenomics assembly of...
GCCGGAGCCAAAGCTCCGGCCTCACTAACTTTCCTATTAGATTAAGTGAGCGATCAAGGAATCTCACTCCCCTCTGCCGCGTTAACGCAGGGCCCGCCCTGGTGTTGCTTTTCAGAACGTCCCGCAGGACGGAGGAAGCCCCGCAGCGCGTAGCGCGCAGCGGGGCTTCCGACATGTCCGAGGACGTTCTGAAAAGCAACACCAGGGCGGGCTCGAACGAGAACACCGACTACAGGTCGATGTGCGATTCCTTGATCGGGAACGGCTCCGCGAAGTGACAGGCGCAGCAGTGACCCGGTGCGACTTCCTTAAACTCGGGAAGCTTCTCGGAGCAGATGCCCTGCGCGATCGGGCAGCGCGTGTGGAAACGGCAACCGGTCGGCGGATCCAGCGGCGACGGCGGATCGCCAGCGAGAATGATGCGCTTGCGGGTCTTCTGGATATCCGGATCGGGCACCGGCACGGCAGACAGCAGCGACTGCGTGTACGGGTGGTGCGGCTCACTGTAGAGCGTCTTCCAGTCCGAAACCTCGACCATCTTGCCCAGATACATAACGGCAACGCGATCAGAAATGTGCTGCACGACAGAGAGGTCGTGAGCAATGAAGAGATAAGCCGTACCGAACTTGTCCTGGAGCTCCTTAAGAAGGTTCAGAACCTGGGCCTGAATGGATACGTCAAGCGCAGAGACGGGCTCATCGCAGATAATCAGCTTGGGCTTGAGCGCAAAGGCGCGGGCAATGCCGACACGCTGGCGCTGGCCGCCCGAGAACTCGTGCGGATAGCGGTTGATGTGCTCGGGGTTCAGACCGACGACGTCCAGCAGCTCGCGGACGCGCTCGATACGCTCTTCCTTTGTACCCACGCCATGAATGGTCATGGGCTCAGAAACAATTTCGCCGATGGTCATACGAGGGTTGAGCGAAGCATAGGGGTCCTGGAAGATGAACTGCATCTCGCGACGCATATCCTTGATCTCGTGCTTGCTCATCTCGCAACGTCTTTGCCCTGGAAGAACACTTTGCCTGCCGTCGGCTTGGTCAGGCGCATGATGGTGCGGCCCGTCGTGGACTTACCGCAACCAGACTCACCAACCAGACCAAAGGTCTCACCAGGATAAATCTCAAACGAGATGTCGTTTACAGCAGAGACGACGCGCTTGGAAAAACGCTTGGCGAACATGCCGGACTCTGCGGGGAACTCCTTAGAAAGGTGCTCGACCTTCAGCAGCGGAGTGCGCTCGTTATTGTCTGCCATTTACGCCTCGCCTCCCTTCTTGGAATCCTTGCGCGTGCGGGACGTCTCAGGCGCGTTCTTGAGGAACTCGGGGTCACCGGAATAATGGCACGCAGAATAGTGGCCGGACTCGGTGACAACGCGCTCGGGGCGCTGCTTGCGGCACTTGTCCGTCGCATAGGGGCAGCGAGGAGAGAAGACGCAGCCTCGGGCAGGTTCATGAGCGAAGGCGGGTTGCCGTGAATCGGCGTCAGCGGCTTCTTCTCCTCGATGGCCTGCTCCGGAATGGAACGAATAAGACCCCAGGTGTAGGGATGGCGGCTCTCGTAGAAGATTTCCTCAGCAGTACCGAACTCGACGGGACGGCCGGCGTACATAACCATGATCTTATCGGCCATATCGGCGACGACGCCCAAGTCATGGGTAATCATGATAATGGCGTTGCCGTTCTTCTGCTGCATCTCCTGCATGAGCTCGATAATCTGAGCCTGAATGGTAACGTCCAGAGCCGTCGTGGGCTCGTCGGCAATCAGGATATCGGGATCGCAGGCAAGCGCCATGGCAATCATGACGCGCTGACGCATGCCACCAGAGAACTGGTGCGGATACTCGTTGACGCGCTTCTCGGGCTCGGGAATGCCAACGAGGTCCAAAAGCTCGGTGGCGCGCTTGAGCGCCTCCTGCTTGGAGTAGCCACGGTGCAGACGAAGTCCCTCGCCCACCTGCTTGCCGATCTTATAGACCGGGTTCAGGGAGGTCATAGGATCCTGGAAGATCATTGCGATATCGTTACCGCGAACGTGCTGCATCTCTTCCTCGGTCATCTCGAGGATAGAACGACCGCGATAGCGAACGTCGCCACCCTCAATCTTTCCCGGAGGCATCGAGATAAGGCCCATGATGGTCATTGCGGTCACAGACTTACCGGAGCCGGACTCGCCAACGACGCCCAGGGTCTCGCCACGATCGAGCGTGTAGGAGACACCGTCGACAGCGCGAACGACGCCATCCTCGGTGTGGAAATACATCTTAAGGTCATCGACCTCGAGCAGATGCTGGCCCTCGGGAACCGGCTGGTCCTTCAGGTCCACATAGTTCTTGTTCTTCTTCATCCTTATGCGTCCTTCATCTTGACGTCGAGGGCGTCGCGCAGACCGTCACCCAGCAGGGTGAAGGCGAGCACCGTCGAGAGAATTGCCAAACCGGGCATGATCATCATCCAGGGAGCAGTCAGAAGATACTGCTGACCGTCCTGAATCATGGAGCCCCACGAAGCGTAGGCGGAATAACGCCCATGCCGAGGAAGGACAGAGCGGACTCGGTCAGAATGGCGCCACCGATGTTCATGGTCGCGTAGACCACGATGGAAGCAACGGAGTTCGGGAAGATATGGCGCATCACGATACGCGCATCGGATGCACCCATCGCGCGAGCGGCGTCAACATAATCGTTCTCTTTGACCGTTAGGATCGCAGATCGGAAGACACGGGCAATCGAAGGCCAACCGAGAATGCCGATGGCGATAAAGACATTCTGAAGACCACGACCGATAACGGCAATCATGGCAACAACGAACAGCACGTACGGGAACGCCAGGAAGATGTCCGCACAGCGCATGATGATCGTATCCCAGATGCCGCCATAGAAACCGGCGAGGGCGCCCATGACCAGACCGATCACCGTGGAGATGGCGGTGGCCATAATACCGACGGAAAGCGAAACGCGCGCGCCGTAGATAACACGGACGAGAATGTCACGACCAAGAGAGTCGGTGCCAAACGGGTGCTCGGCACACGGAGCCAGCAGCGAAGTCTCGGCCATGGTGGTCGAGTCAGAAGCCGTAGGAGAGCCGAGCCAGGGCTTAGCCCACAGATCGGCGGTCAGGGCGACCACAACAACGATGATGATCCAGCAGACACCGATAACGGCGAGCTTGTTCTTACGAAGACGCTTAAAAGCGTCGCCCCACAGCGTGCGGGACTTGGCGGGAGCAGATGCGGCCTTGGTGGCGGTAGCCTGCTCCTGAGACTGAGAATCAGTTTCCTGCATGAGACGTACCTCCCTTAGGCCTTATCCGACGGACCGCCAAGGCGGATGCGCGGGTCGAGGAATGCATAGCTAATGTCGACGAGCAGGTTGATCACCATAACGACGACAACAATGAGCGTAACGCCGCCCATAACGATGGGCCAGTCGCGCATGCTAATGGCGCGGTAGACCTCGAAGCCGATGCCGGGCCAGTTAAAGACCGTCTCGGTCAGGATGGCGCCCGAAAGCATGCCGCCGAAGTCGACACCAATATAGGTAACGACGGGGATGAGTGCATTCTTAAGCGCATGCTTGATAATGATCGCGCGATTGGAGAGACCCTTGGCCTTTGCCGTACGGATGTAATCCTGGTTCATGACGTCAAGCAGCTGCGAGCGCATAATGCGGGCGGCATAAGCGGTCGAAACCGAAGCCAGCGTAATGGTCGGAAGCACATAGTGCATCCAATCCTGATACTGAGAGCTGGAACCGCCGGCACCCGAGATCGGCATGGAGAATGCACCGCCCGTGGCGTCCTTGAGAATGACGCCAAAGAACAGCTGCAGCAACATACCGAGCCAGAAGGCCGGGACGGCAACGAGAATCGACGTGGTGAGCGTTACCAAAATATCCCAGAAGGAATAACGCTTAACCGCCGAAATGATACCCGCACCGATACCCATGATTGCCTCGAGCACGATGGCGCACGCGGCAAGTTTGACCGTATACGGATACTTCTGGGCAAAGATTTCCGTAACCGGCAGCTTGCGCTGGTACGAATTGCCCAGATCGCCATGAAGCAGGCCGTTCATGTAATACAAGTAACGGTCCACGAGCGATGTTTGAACGGGGTCGCCGTTCTCGTCAAGGATCGCGTTGCCGTCCTCGTCCGTCTGGACCAGGTGATAGCGAACGCGAAGCTGAAGCTCCACCTCGGGGGACAGAGCCTTGTCTCCACCGATCAGCTTGATCGGATCTCCCGGCACAATATTCTGGAGGCGAACAGAATCAGCGTAACGCCCAAAAACACCGGGATGAACTGAAGCACACGTTTAACGATGTACTTACCCATACCACTCCCCTATCTAGGGATTAACCTAAATGGATGCCGATCGCCAGACCGGCATCCCAAAATTACCATCAGCCAGTTTACCCCAGGTCAGGGAGAACTGTATGTTTCCCATGAGGTCTACGTAAATACTTGACCCTCACGGAAGCTGCAAAACCCTTAGGCGAGCTCGGCGGTACCCAGATCGGCGTGCTTCTGCGGATCAACGTAGAGGTACTTAACGCGGTCGGAGCCAGCATGGTGTGCGTGTAGAACATCACCGGGATAACCGGGCAGTCAGCAGCGACCATGGCGTCGGCTCCCGCATCTTGGCGATGCGCTCCTCGTCATCAACCGTGGTGCGGGCCTCGTCAACCTTGGCATCGAACTCGGGGTTGCTGTAACCGGAGCGGTTGTCGCCACCGAGGGAGTCGGAGTGGAACAGCGGGTACAGGAAGTTGTCCATGATCGGGTAATCGGCGATCCAGCCAGACGGCCGAACTGATAGTTGAAGTTCTGATACTGCTCGAGCAGGGCAGACCACTCAGGGGTATCGGAGACAGCGGTAACGCCAACCTTGGCGAGGTCGCCGATGATGGACTCCATGATCTCCTTGTGACCACCGTCCTGGTTGTAGGAAAGGGTCACGCTAATGCCACGATCGCCGTTAGCGCCAGCGGGAGCGACCTTGTCGAGGTACTCGTTAGCCTTGTCGACGTCATAGGCGCAGAACTCCCATGCGCCCTCCTTGTAGCCGGCGATTCCCGGAGGAACAATACCGTCGGCGGGGGTACGGGTACCCTTGAAGATGGTCTTGCAGATGGCCTCACGGTTGATGGCCAGGGAGATGCCCTTGCGCAGGTCGGCGTTATTGAACGGCTCGGCCGTGGTGTTGCAGGTCAGATAGTACGTGGAAGGCTCGGCACCGAGCAGCATATGCTCGCCGTCACCCATGGTGTAGCCATCCTTGGACTCGCCACGGTCCTTCTTGGCGGCGTCGATCTGAGCAACGGGAACGTCGCAGACATCGAGGTTACCGGCCTGGAACTCCTTGTAAGCGGTCTCCATGTCCTTGATGACCTGGAAGTGGATGGCGTCGATCTTGGCCTTGTCGCATAGTAATCGTCAAACTTCTTGAGGTTGATCTCCTGGCCATCCTCCCACTTACCGTCCATCATGAACGGGCCGTTACCGACCGGGGCAAGGTAGAAGCTCTTGACATCGGACTCGGCGCACTCGGGAACCGGGGACAGAGCCGGGTGAGAGGCGACGAAGGGGAAGTCGGCGTAAGCGGAAGACAGCTTGACGACGAGGGTCTCATCGTCGGGGCAAGTAACACCGCTGAGCTCGGTAGCGTTGCCGGCAAGCAGATCGTCATAGCCCTCAACCATGGAAAGGTGATAGGAGACCTCGGAAGGACCATACTCGGTGGCGATGGCCGACTTAGTGTTGACCAAGCGCTCCCAGCCGAGCTTGAAGGACTTGGAGGTAACGTCGTCACCGTTGTGGAACTTAGCCTTCTTGATCTTGAAGGTGAACTCGGTGGCGTCGTCGTTAGCCTCAAAGGACTCGCAAGCCAGCGGAACGATCTCGCCCTTCTCGTTATCGTACTCCGTCAGAGCGTCGAAGAGCTGGTACTCGACCTGAGTGCCTGATCCTCCTGGACGTTGTAGGGGTCGATGCAGACCGGGTTGTTGATGTAGAAGTTCAGCGTCGAACCGGAGTCAGATCCGGAAGCGTCGCCGCCCTTCTTGCCGCACGCGGCAAGAAAAGCCATGGAGCTCGCAGCGAGGGTGCCGCCAACAAAGGCGCGACGACCCATAACGGGCTGGTGGAACATAGAATCAGCCATGCCATCCTCCTTATGAGATAGGACAAAGAAATGTTCAGTCGGACACATGTCGAGACAATCCGATCCGAACCATCAAAACGCCGCCCGCTGCTATGGCTGGTTATGCACAACAGGCCAACGTTTTGCAATACAGTAGCGCATTTTATTCACGATTTGGGGCTAATTCCGGTTAACGGTCGAGAATTTCTTTAGTTGGGCGAAGTATGTGGGGATATTTTGACTCTGTTACAAGTCTGTAAACAAAAAGGGCCCCGCACATGCGGGACCCTTTGCAAACGTATATACGCCGATGCTTAGTAGCCGACGATGCTGCGGGAAGAAGAACATGCACAGGACGACACACACGGCAAAAACGACGGCCATAATTACCGTCAGGCGATCGAGGTTCTGCTCCATGACGCCCGTGGCAGAGCTGGAGTTATACAGCGAGCTAGCAATCATATCCGAAACGCCGGTGCCCTTACCGGAATGCATCAGGACGAGAATCGTCAACGCCACGGCAGAGACAGCCCAAACGACAAACAGAAGAATCTGAAACGGACCCATAGATAAGCTCCTTAATAGAACAATTCAAACTCCAGTACTGTACCACAACCCCCAGCACTCCCCCACCTGCCATTTGGGGACGGGGTAGAAATGGCAGAAATACCAAAAAGGGGGTTGTCCGGTTGCGGACAACCCCCTTACTAGAAAACGGTATTTGTTTTCTATTAGGCCTCGGTGGCGAGTACGCGACCCGTCATCTCGGCGGAAGGCTCAATACCAGCATGGTGAGCATGGTCGGAGCGATATCGGAAAGACGGCCGTCCTCGATACCGGTGAGCTGTGCCTTCTCATCAACGATGATGAACGGCACGCGGTTGGTGGTGTGGGCCGTAAACGGATGCTTGGAACCGTCGGAAGCAACGTCAAACATGTGATCGGCGTTGCCATGGTCGGCGGTAATCAGCGCAAAGCCGCCCTTAGCGAGAATCGCCGGGACAACCTTGGACAGAGCATCGTCAACAGCCTCGACGCCTTAACGGCGGCGTCGAAGACACCAGTGTGACCAACCATGTCGCAGTTCGCGAAGTTCACGATGTAGAAATCAGCGCGATCCTCGTTAATAGCGGCGACGAGCTTCTCGGTAACCTCGGGAGCGCTCATCTCGGGCTGCAGATCGTAGGTAGCGACTTGGGGGAAGCGACGAGCACGCGCTCCTCGCCCTCCTTGGGCTCCTCGATGCCGCCGTTGAGGAAGAACGTCACATGGGCGTACTTCTCAGTCTCGGCGGTGTGCAGCTGCTTCAGGCCGTTGGCGGCGATAACGTCGGCCAGAACGTTCTCGGGGAACGTCTTGGGGAAGGCGACCTCGACGTCAAACGTCGGATCGTACTCGGTCATCGTCACAAAGTGCGAAAGCTTAATCTGCTCGCGCTCAAAGCCGTCGAACTCCTTGTCCGTGAACACGCGGGTCATCTGACGAGCGCGGTCGGGACGGAAGTTGAAGAAGATGGCCGCGTCGCCCTCGTGAATGCCCTCGTTGTGGGCAGCGAAGGGCTCGACGAACTCGTCGCCGCGCGGATCCTTCTCGTAGTAGGCCTTGATACCGGCAACGGGGTCGGTATCGGCATCGGACGCGTTGACCATGACGTCGTAGGCGCGTTGGATGCGCTCCCAACGGTTGTCGCGGTCCATGGCCCAATAGCGGCCCGAAACGGTGGCAACGCGAGCGTCGCAACCGGTCTCCTCGGAGATCTTAGCCAGGAAGGCGCAGAACTCGCTCATGTAGCCGGCACCGGACTGCGGGTCGACGTCGCGGCCATCCATGAAGCGTGGACGCGAACGGTCTTGACGCCATGCTGGGCAGCCATCTTGACCAGAGCCTCGACGTGGTTCATGTGAGAATGAACACCGCCAGGCTCATAAGGCCCATGAGGTGGAGAGTCTTGCCTTCGGCCTTGACGTCGTCCATAGCCTTGACGAAGACCTCGTTCTTGGCGATGGAGCCGTCCTTGATGGCATTGTTGATGCGCGAAAGCTCCTGGAACACGATGCGGCCGGCACCGATGTTGAGGTGACCCACCTCGGAGTTACCCATCTGACCGTCGGGAAGGCCCACGTCCTCGCCCGAAGCGCCGAGCGTGGTGTGAGGGTACTTCTCGTACAGGCTATCAAGGAAGGGCGTCTTGGCAGCAGCGACGGCGTTCTCGCCATCGGCCGGAGCCAGGCCACAGCCGTCCATGATGATCAGGAGTGCAGGAAGATGACGCTGTGCCATATGTCCTACTCGCCTGCCTTGACGACCATAGAGGCGAAGTCGGCAGCCTTGAGCGAAGCGCCGCCCACGAGGGCGCCGTCAACGTCAGGCTTGGCGACGAGCTCGGCGATGTTGCCGGGCTTGGCAGAGCCACCATAGAGAACGCGGATGCCGTTAGCGAGCTCCTCGCCAAACATCTCCTTGAGGGTCTCACGGATAGCGCCGCAGACCTCCTGAGCGTCCTCAGCGGTAGCGTCTTGCCGGTGCCGATGGCCCAGATGGGCTCGTAGGCGACGACGACCTGCTTGGGGCAGGTGATCTCAAGACCGGCAAGGCCAGCCTTGACCTGGTTCACGACGTGCTCGACATAGGTGCCAGCCTCGCGGACCTCGAGGGACTCGCCGCAGCAGAAGACGGGAACAAGACCGGCGGCAACGAGAGCCTTGGCCTTCTTGTTCTGATCCTCGTCGGTCTCGTGGAAGTAGTCGCGACGCTCGGAGTGACCGATGATGCAGTAGGTGCAGCCAGCGGACTTGAGCATGTCGCAAGAGGACTCACCGGTGAAGGCACCCTTGGCCTCCCAGTACACGTTCTGTGCACCGAGGGCGATGGGGGCAGCCTGAATGCGGTCATGAACCGTGGTGATGTCAATGGTCGGAGGGCAGACGAGCACCTCGACGCCAGCCGGAACCTCGGGCAGAGCCTGAGCCAGCTCGTCGGCGAGCTTGGCGGCCTCGGCGACGTCGTTGTTCATCTTCCAGTTACCAGCGATAAGAAGGGTGCGATTAGGCATCGAGAAGCGCCTCCACTCCGGGCAGGGCCTTACCCTCGACGAGCTCCATGGAAGCGCCACCACCGGTGGAGATCCAGCTCATCTTGTCGGCCAGGTTGAACTTGTTGACAGCCGCGACAGAGTCACCACCGCCGATGATCGAGGTGCAGTCGGCTCGGCGACGGCCTCGGCGATAGCCTGGGTGCCGTGAGCGAAGTTGTCGAACTCGAAGACGCCCATGGGGCCGTTCCAGAACACGGTCTTGGCGCCCTTGACGGCCTCGGCGTAGAGCTCCTCGGTCTTGGGACCGATGTCCATGCCCTCACGATCGTCGGGGATAGCGTCGGAAGCGACAACCTCGGGGACAGCGTCCTCGCCAAAGTGATCGGCAACGCGGTTATCGATGGGGAGCAGGATCTTGACGCCCTTCTCCTCGGCCTTCTTGAGCATCTCGCCGGCACGCTCGACCCAGTCTCTTCCTTGAGGGACTGACCGACGGTCAGGCCCTGAGCCAGGAAGAAGGTGTAGGCCATGCCGCCACCGATGATCAGGGTATCAGCGGAGTCGATGAGGTGATCGAGAACGCCGATCTTGGAGGAAACCTTGGAACCGCCGACGATAGCGACGAAGGGGCGCTCGGGCTCGGCGAAGATGCCGGTCAGCGTGTCGACCTCCTTCTCGAGCAGGAAGCCGGCGACGGCAGGCAGGTAAGCGGCGGGGCCCACGACGGAACCCTGGGCGCGGTGAGCGGTGCCGAAAGCATCGAGAACGAAGACGTCACCATAGGAAGCGAGCTTCTTGGCGATCTCGGGATCGTTCTTCTTCTCACGCTTGTCGAAACGGACGTTCTCGAGAACGAGGACCTTGCCCGGCTCGACGGCGGCAACAGCCTCGGCGGCCTTCTCGCCGTAGGTGTCGGCGACAAAGGCAACATCGAGACCAGAGAGCTCAGCGAGCTTCTTGGCGACAGGCTCAAGGGAGAGCTCGGGCTGGAAGCCGGTGCCATCGGGACGGCCGAGGTGGCTCATGAGGATGACGCGAGCGTTGTGCTCAACGAGGTAGTTGATGGTGGGCAGGGCAGCCTTGATGCGGGTGGTGTCGCCAACGACGCCATCCTTGATAGGCACGTTGAAGTCAACGCGGACGAGAACGCGCTTGCCGTCGACATCGATGTCGCGGACGGTCTTCTTGGTAAAGGCCATGTTTGCTTCTACCTTTCGTACGTGTCTGCCTCCCATTACGGCAGACGATTTCCTATAAAAAGGGCGCGACCCTAGGGTGTAAGCCTATGAGGCCGCGCCCTTCTTTAGACGCTCAACGAGCTATTCGCTAAAAGCTAAATTAAGCAACGAACTTCTCGAAGTACTTGATGGTGCGGACCATCTGAGAGGTGTAGGAGTTCTCGTTGTCGTACCAAGAGGTGACCTGAACGAGGGTCTGGCCGTTGCCGAGGTCAGAGCACATGGTCTGAGTGGCGTCGAAGATGGAGCCGTGGGTCTCGCCGATGATGTCGGTGGAGACGATGTCGTCCTCGTTGTAACCGAAGGTCTCGGAGATGGTGGAAGCGTAGGCCTTCATAGCGGCGTTGACCTCGTCGACGGTGACCTTCTTGTCAACGACAGCGTAGAGGTTGGTGATGGAGCCGGTCGGCGTCGGGACGCGCTGGGCGGCACCGATGAGCTTACCGTTGAGCTCGGGGAGAACCAGGCCGATAGCTTGGCAGCACCGGTGGTGTTGGGGACGATGTTGACGGCGCAGGCGCGGCTACGACGCTTGTTGCCCTTGCGCTGCGGGCCGTCGAGCGGCATCTGGTCGCCGGTCCAGGCGTGAATGGTGGTCATGATGCCGGACACGATGGGAGCGAAGTCGTTCAGACCTTGGCCATCGGGGCGAGGCAGTTGGTGGTGCAGGAAGCAGCGGAGATGATGTTGTCCTCAGCGGTCAGCGTCTCGTGGTTGACGTTGTACACGATGGTGGGCAGATCGCTGCCGGCCGGAGCGGAGATGACGACCTTCTTGGCGCCAGCGTTGATGTGGGCCTGAGCCTTAGCCTTGCTGGTGTAGAAGCCGGTGCACTCGAGAACGACGTCGACGTCGAGGTCGCCCCAAGGCAGGTTGTTGGCGTCGGCCTCCTTGTAGATCTTGATCTCCTTGCCGTCAACGGTGATGGAATCCTCGCCAGCAACGACCTCGTGATCGCGAGCGTAGTTGCCCTGCGTGGAGTCGTACTTCAGCAGGTAAGCGAGCATATCGGGAGAGGTGAGGTCGTTGATAGCGACGATCTCGGAGCCCTCATGACCGAACATCTGACGGAAAGCCAGACGACCGATGCGACCGAAGCCGTTAATAGCAACCTTTACTGCCATTGTGTCTCCTTTCGTAAGGCCCCCGCAAGCTACAGCGCCCGCCGTTGAGGCCCACAAACTAACCACTCGCCTAATATACCTTTTTTTTGACTTGAATTTCACGAGAATAGTCGAAATTGAAAATCAAATTTACGTTAAAACGTTTTAAAGAATAAAATAGCAGCTAAATCCGTATATAAGTCGATACTTTAAACTACCGGTTTGCTTCAATGAGCTTTTCAAGCCTCAAAACTCGATGGTAGAGGGCCGACTTCGACAAGGGAGGGTCAGCCATCTCCCCTAAATCACGCAGCGACAGATCGGGATAGCGCTCGCGCAGGTCGCAAAAGACCGCCAAGGCATCCGGAAGCGCATCGCGAAGGCCGCGCTGCTCGAGCTCATCGATAAGCGCAAGCTGATGTTGGGCAGCACCGGCGCTTCTGGTCTGGTTGGCGAGCTCGGCGTTCACGCGACGGTTCACATCGTTCTTAACCAACTTGACCGCGCGCGCTCCTCAATCTCGGCAACGCTGCGCTTGGCACCAATCAGCTTTAATAGATGCTCGATTTCCTCGGCGCTCTTAATGTACACGGCATATGACCCCCGCCGTGCATTAACACGAGCATGGACCCCAATCTGCCCCAACAGGTCGCAAAGCCCCTTAGCATATTGCTCGCCCTGCACCGCGATCTCCAAATGAAAATCGCCGCGTGGATCGGCCACGAAGCCGCCCGCGATGAGCGCGCCGCGGATGTAGGCAAGCCTGCAGCAGGGACGGGCAACGATGTGTCGGGGAACACCAGCAACGAGCCCTCCCCTGCGGTCTAGAATGCCCAGCAGCACCAGAGCCTTGTCCAGGTCGGGTTGATCGGGCAGGGTAATGAGATAGTTACGGACCTTATGCAAGACCGATTTACGAACGGTGAATTCCGTTTTGAGCTTAAGAATGCGATGCGTCAGCGTGATCATCGTGCGCGCGACGGCTCCCGTCTCGGTCGCGACCGTCAAACGATACCGCCCGGAGCCGGCCAACGAAAGCGTACCGCTCACACGCGTCAGGGCGGCAAGCGTCGACAAATCGCAGTATTCACATTCGGGTTCGCAGCGCGCAAGCTCGTCACGCACCTCGGCGGTAAACGACATGCAGGCCTATGCTTTCGTGTTGGCGCGCGACAAGTCGCGATGGGAAATGCTCACGTGATACTGGGCGCCTTCCAAATAACGCGCCGTGGCCTCGGCGATGGCAACGCTGCGGTGCTGACCGCCCGTGCAACCGATGGCAATAGAAAGCTGCGGCTTGCCCTCTGCGATATAACCGGGCATGACCGTATCGAGCAGCTGCGTCCAGGCCTTCCAGAACTCCTGCGTCTTGGGATGGTCCAGAACAAAGTCGGAGACTTTCTTATCGAGACCGGTCATGGTGCGCATCTCGGGATCGTAGAACGGATTGGGCAGGAAGCGAACGTCAATCATAATGTCCGCCTCGACGGGCATACCGTGCTTAAAGCCAAACGAGAACACGTGAACGTCCATGAGCTGCTGGTCGGACAACTCGGAGAACGCCATGCGCAATTTGTTGCGCAGCGCAGAGGTGCGTAGGCGGCTCGTGTCGATAATCATATCGGCTCGATCGCGCACACCCTGCAGCTGCAGGCGCTCGCGCTGAATCGCATCGGCCGTAGTCTCCCCCGGCTTGGCAATGGGATGACGGCGGCGATTTTCGCTGTAGCGACGAATCAGTACCTCGTCAGAAGCCTCCAGGAACACGATGTCGCAGCTCATCTCACGCTCTTCGAGCGCGGCGACCGCATCGAGCAGCTCATCGAACAAGCCCTGGCTACGCAAATCGCAGGTGACGGCGAGATGCCTGCCCACGCCCGTATTAATGCCGACGAGCTCGGCAAGCTGGGCGATCAGACGCGGAGGCAGGTTATCGATGCAAAAATAGCCCATGTCCTCGAACACGTGCATGGCCTGCGTGCGGCCCGATCCGGACATTCCGGTGATGATGACGATATCGGGGATGCGCTCCGAGCGCTCCGCCGCATCCATGGCATCTCCCTTTTGCATGTGCTGCCTCCCGAAAACAAGCGCGGGACCCAGCAACCCGGATCCCGCGCGGTCAATTGCCTTTATTGAGTATACCGCCCCGAGCGGATACGAGGCCTGTCTTACGCCTCAAGCGCAGCCTTGAACCAACTTGTAATACTCGTGGGGTGCGTGATGGCGGTGCCGACGACAACGGCCCAGGCGCCAGCATCGATCGCGGCGCGAGCCTCCTCGGGCGTATGCACGCGACCCTCGCAAATGATGGGAAGGCCGGGGAATTCCTCGGTCGCCTGACGCAGGAGCGGCAGGTCGGGGCCATCGGCATGGTGCAGTCGATGGCGGCGACACCGTGAGAGAGCGTGTAGATACCAGGTCGAAGCCATATCAACCGCACGGCGAATGTCCTCGATGGTGGCACAATCCGCCATCAGGAGCACACCCTCCTCGTGCAGCGGACGGAAGGTATCCTCGACCGTCTTGCCATCGGGGCGCGGACGATCGGTGGCGTCGATCGCCACGATATCGGCACCAGCAGCAACGCAGGCGCGGGCGTGACGCAGCGTCGGCGTGATGTAAACGCCTCGTGTCCATCCTTCCATAGGCCAATAACAGGAACCTCACAGCGACCCTTAATGGCGGCAATGTCGGCAAGGCCCTGGCAGCGAATGGCGGCGGCGCCGCCGAGTTCGCAAGCGCGAGACATTTGAGCCATGGTCTCGGGCGTACGAAGCGGCTCGCCATATACGCCTGAACGCTCACGACGAGCTTACCCTTCAGGGATTGAATCAAAGGATCGACGGTCATAAGGCTGCAACCTTTCTCAGAACAGCCTCCCGAGGCGTGTTGTCTCGGGAGGCTCCTACAGCAGATACGTTTACTTTAACGAAGCGAGAAGATGCTCGGCGGCACCGATGAGCGGAGCATCGCCCTCCAGAGACCCGATGAGAATCGGCGTGTCCTGGAGCGGATCGAGCGCCTGGCTGGCATAGCCCTCGTGCACCGAATCCTTCCACGTCTGCGAACGCCAATCGGGACCCTGATGAATTACGCCGCCCGAAAGCACGATGACCTCTGGATCCAGAATATTGGCAAGCGAGCCCAAGCTGGCGCCCAGCGCAAAGCCGGCGTCATGGATGACCTCGGTCGCCTTTGCGTCGCCAGCACGACACAGGTCGTTCACGTCGCGACCGACCGAAGGACGGCTGGGGTCAACTCGACCGAAGCGTTCGTCGTACATACGGCCAATCGAGGTGCCCGAAGCAACAGACTCAAGATGGCCGGAACGCCCGCAGGCGCAGGGAATGCCGGCGGCAGCCGAGCACTCGATGTGGCCCATATGACCGGCAGCACCATGGAAGCCCTGCATCACGCGGCCGTTCTCGACATATGCGCCACCGATGCCCGTACCGATTCCCAGGCACAAGACGGAGAACTTGCCCTTGCCGACGCCCCAGTGGGCCTCGCCCAGAGCATGAGCCTGCACGTCGCCCACAACGGCAACGGGAAGACCAAGGTCCTCGCGCAGACGCGGCCCCAACTGAACGCCGGACCAGCCGGGCATGATCTCATTGGCATAAGCAATGGCGCCCGTCTTGGGATCGACGACGCCTGCGGCACCGATACCGACACCGAGAACCTCGACATCGGGATTCGCCTCAAGAGCGGCCTTGATAGACGCCTCGATACGCTGGAAGACGGCCTCGCCGCCCTCCTGGGCCTCGGTAGGAATCTCGGCCTCAAAAACGGGATGGGGCACACTACCGTCAGCCGGGTACTCCATGATGCAGTCGCAATTTTAGTTCCGCCGATATCGACAGAGCAGACGTACTTGTTCTCCATGTCGCTCTCCTTCGGAGATAAAAACAACTACAGGAAATGCGCCGTCAGGCTAGCCGTCACAGCGCAGTAAAGGTTTTCCAGGTGTCCGAGATCGCCGAGAAACCGTGTGGCCATTGACCTAATGGGTCATGGCCACACGGTTGAACGGCGAGGTCGGGTGCCTGGGAAGCTTTACAGGAGACCGTTGTCCTGAAGGACCTTCCTAATCGCCTCGACGTTCTCGCCGGTCATGGCCTTCACCGGGCGCGGCATGGTCGGGCTGTCGAAGATGCCCATGAGGTTCATAGCGGTCTTGAAGGCGCCGACGCACCGGCATAGCCTGGACGCCCGAGGTGACGTCCCAGATGTGCGAAATCTCATTGAG